>ENA-OQDF01000266-OQDF01000266.1-human-gut-metagenome-genome-assembly--contig:-NODE-266-length-21005-cov-2.316314_pt1 | contig 21005 bp, 32 predicted proteins | sample MGYA00242769_ERZ504597 | MGnify/ENA primary metagenome ERZ504597 (study PRJEB26092, sample SAMD00036305) | human gut metagenome | host: Homo sapiens | study: EMG produced TPA metagenomics assembly of...
CCGCGGATTTTTATTCTTCTGTTGCTTCAGCAGTATCTTCTGCTGTCTCTTCTGTCTCGCAAAAATCATCTACAACTTCTGCTTCTGCCTCTGCTGCTCTATCTTCATTGATCTGCTTTGCTTCTGCTAAAATATCTCCTGCATTCTCCTGAACGCTTGTTGCAGTCTTCATCACACAAGATTTTGCTCTTAATACGGCTGCTGTACAGTTTGTATATAATTTCTTGGCATCATCACTTGTCAGAATCTTGATTCCTGCTGTTCCGAAAGCTACTCCTGCTGCAAAAAGTCCTGGTTTTTTCCAATTAATGTCTTTTAAATTTAACATATGTATTCCCTCCATTGTATATTTATTAATTAAGTACTATAAACGTTATAACAAAAGGACATCCCTTCATTTGTGTCCGGCAGTCATTTTTGTTTCTGCAAATTATAACACCAAAGAATGTCCTTTTCAAATATTTTTCATGCTATTGATAAATTTTTTCAATAGCATCTTTATGACTGCACTGTTATGTTCCGTACTTTCTGATCTTCTACATAACCACATGCTTTCAAGCCTGCCTGTATCACAGCATTCCAGTTCTTTGCAGACAGATGCTTGATCGTATCATCGTCCAGTTCAACCGTACATGCATTCTGCAGGTCACAGTCCGGATCACATGCTACTTATACATGTTCCTGCGGTTGATCGCTCCGATTTCCTCCAGCTTGTTGATCATCCGGTATACGGTTGCTGTTCCGATACTTGGATCGATCCGGGATGCGCGGTAATAGATTTCTTTGCAACAGGAACAGTTTTCTTCCAGTATAATATCCAGAAGCATCAGTCTCTGCTTGGTGATCCTGCATCCACTGGCTTTTAGTTTCTGTACAATCGCTTCTTTTGCCTTATCCACCTGTCATCCTCCTATCGTATCTACTCTGTTATAGAAACAACCTGAAATCCTGCTTTTTCAACTGTTTTTTTCAAAACATCATTTTCAATCTCACGGTCATAAGACACCACTGCTTCTTTCTTCTGTAAGTCCACTCTTGCCGAAACACCTTCTATCTCATTTAACGCTTTCTTTACTGACTGTACGCAGTGCTCACAGGTCATACCTTCGATATGAACTGTCTTCTTTCCGATCACCGAATTCTTCAGTTCTTTATCGTCAGTTTTGATGATACCGGTTCCGCCGCCACAGCAGGGACTGTCACCTTTAAAATGCCTGATTGCTCCTCTTAATGCAAATCCAAGAAGAACGATCACGATTAATACAACTATAATATCTGCCATATCTCTATCCCTCTATTCTTTGTTCTCCTCATTATCCATGCTGAACTTTTCGTCTCTTTTTTTCTCCTGCCATTTCCTGAACCAGAGAAATGCCTGATAGATAGAAGCACCGACAATGTAAAGGACGATCACGATCACGAACAGGTAGAACATAGAGCCTGTCGAATTGCCCATGACTGCCAACTCCTTTATTTACCATACATATTTTCGATCATTTTTTTCACTTCATCAGGATCCGAACTGCAGCATCCACCACCGCATCCACTGCATCCGGCACAGCTGCCGCCACATCCCTGGATGACTCCATTTTTAAATCTCTTCACAATTCCGTATACCAGGTATGCGCAATACCCTAATATTAATGCTAAAATAATGATATCTGCTAAAATGGCTACCATGAAAACTGCCTCCTTCAAAGGGAAATCCGGACGTAAATGAGTTACGTCGGTCCGCTCTACTTATGCATTTACAGAACGTTTGGAATAAACTTTCTGATCTTTATACGGATCAGGTCTGAATAACAGGAACAGCATGACTGCTACTACCACAAATGCCACTGCTGTACCAACTCCAAATCCGCCGCCGGTTACTAATGTACCGATCTGGTATACACAAAGTGTTACGAGATAAGCGAATACATTCTGGAACAGAATTGCAAACCAGAACCATTTCTTAGACTGCATCTGCTGTGCCATTGTTGCGATCGCTGCCAGGCAAGGAGAATCTAACAGGTTAAATAACAGGAATGAGAATGCTGCTACTGCACTCGGGAACCATGACTGGATTGCCTGTGCAACTGTTACGGTATCTTCTGACTTGCTCTCTGCTACGTTCGCAAGTACACCCATTGTTGAAACGATTGCTTCTTTTGCTGTGAATCCGGAAAGAGAAGCTGCTACCGGCTGCCACTCTCCAAATCCAAGTGGTGCAAAGATTGGTGCGATAAATCCACCGATTGCTGCAAGTAAGCTGTCTGCACTGTCGTCTACAAGTCCGAATCCGCCATTTGTGAATCCGAATCCACCAAGGAACCACATTACTACACAAGCAAGGAACAGGATTGTTCCGGCTTTGATGATAAAGCCTTTCAGTCTTTCCCATACATGAAGAAGAACTGTCTTAGCCTGTGGAATATGATACTGTGGAAGCTCCATAACGAATGGTGCCGGTTTTCCTGAGAATGGTTTTGTCTTCTTCAGGATGATTGCTGCTACTAATACTGCTACGATACCTACGAAGTACATGATAGGTGCCATAAATCCACCTGCCGTGTAGCTTCCTGTTGCATAGCTTGTCATAACTCCACCCATTAATGCGATAACCGGTAATTTAGCTCCGCATGGATGAATGTTGCTGTCATGATTGTCAGACGTCTGTCATTGTCCTGCTCAATGGTCTTAGAAGCCATAATTCCAGGGATACCACAACCTGATGAGATCAGAAGTGGAATGAAACTTTACCAGACAGTCCGAAGTGTCTGAATACACGGTCCATAACGAATGCGATACGTACCATATATCCACAGTCTTCCAGGATAGAAAGGAAGAGGAACAGGATTGCCATCTGTGGCACGAATCCAAGTACGGCTCCGATACCGCCGATGATACCGTCAACTACCAATCCTTCGATCACGCTGCTTACGCCGGCTGCTTCAAGTCCTTTTGAAGCGATATCCTGAATTGCAACTACGAATGTATCATTCGTCCAGTCTGTAACGAATTGTACCGATTGTTGTTACGGAAATGTAGTAAACAATAAACATAACTGCGATGAAGATCGGGATACCAAGAATACGGTTTGTAACGATCCGGTCGATCTTATCGGATGTTGTTAATTTGTCTTTTCCTTTTTTAACTGTTGTCTCAACGATCTTCTGGATGAATTTGTAACGTTCATCTGTTACGATACTTTCCATATCATCGTCATGTTTTGTCTCAAGTTCTTTTCTGTCTTTATCAACTGCTGCCTTTGCTGCTGCGGAAAGGTTCATACTTCTACAACCTTGCTGTCGTTCTCAAGGAATTTCACAGCATACCATCTCTTCTTGTCTTCTGAGATTGTATCCGGGAGAACCCCTTTCACATCTGCAACTGCTGCTTCCATTTCTTTAGAGAAGATTTCTCTTGGAAGATCAACTTCTTTTTTATTAGCAACTTTGATTGCTGTCTCAATCAGAGTATCCAGTCCTGTCTGCTTCAGGGCAGAAGTCTCAACGATTGGGCAATCTAACAACATAGAAGTCTCTTTGTATCGATCTTGATTCCTCTCTTCTCCAGAAGGTCTGTCATGTTCAGTGCGATAACTACCGGAACACCTGTCTCGATCAGCTGTGTTGTAAGATACAGGTTACGTTCAATATTCGTTGCATCTACAAGATCAATAATAACATCCGGATTATCGTTTAAGATATAATCACGGCTGATACTTCTTCCAATGTGTACGGTGAAAGAGAATAGATACCCGGAAGGTCTGTTACAACAATGTCATCATTCTTTCTCTTTCCTTTTAATTTTCCTTCTTTTTTCTCTACTGTAACCCCCGGCCAGTTACCAACATACTGGTTGGCACCCGTTAAGGCATTAAACATTGTGGTCTTACCACAGTTTGGGTTTCCCGCAAGTGCGATCTTAATTCCCATTCCTATTTACCTCCTTGAACGTGTAAATTCTAATGCGACAATATGTATCTGTCAGTTCCTTCGGTAAGTCTTATTTTACCTGAACACACTGGGCATCGTCTTTTCTTACTGAAAGTTCATAGCCTCTGACTGTAATCTCTACAGGATCTCCGAGAGGAGCTACTTTCTGATATACAGTTCACTGCCTTTTGTGATTCCCATGTCCATAATACGGCGCTTGTATGCGCTGTCCCCTTCAATCTTCGTTACAACAACTGTACTTCCAACTTTTGCATCACCTAAAGTCATTGCTGTTTCTCCTTTCCTTAGATTGTTAGTATCTATAATACAGCAGACACCCCGGTACTAAACCATGATGTGCCGCGCCATATCCTCATTTACTGCCACTCTGGAGTCTTTGACATTTACGATCACATTGCCTCCGATCTTCGACAGTACAACAACTTCCGCTCCTGCAACAAATCCAAGATTTGCCAGAAACGTCTTGTCTCTTCATTTCCACCAATACGTGAGATTGTGTTTGTTTCACCGATACCGGCCATTGTAAGTGGCATAATAACACCTCATTTTCTTTATGTAGTATTTTTTACATCTTTCCATGTAATTTCCCAAGGATTTTGATAATGATAAATGTTTTCATTATCCCTTGCAATAGTTAGTATATGCTAACGTTTGTTAGCTGTCAACCACTTTATTTCATTTTATTGATTATTTTTTCTCAATAAGTTTTTTCTTCCGTTTGCCAGTCGTAACTAACTATGTTATACTAAACTCAATGTTAACGTATAAAGGAAGGAATGACTTATTATGAGCAATGTATTAAATGAATCTGCCGAGAACTATCTTGAAACAATTCTAATTTTAAGCCAGAAACTGCCTGTCGTGCGTTCCGTAGATATTGCCAACGAACTTGGTTTTAAAAAGTCCAGTGTTAGTGTTGCTATGAAGAATCTTCGTGAAAAAGAACATATTAAAGTAGATGAGCAGGGATTTATCCATTTGACACCATCCGGTCTGGAGATTGCAAATATGATTTACGAACGTCACACCCTTTTATCATCCTGGCTGATACATCTCGGCGTACCTGCGGATGTCGCTGCTGCCGATGCATGTAAGATGGAGCATGTGATCAGTACAGAAAGTTTCGAAGCGATCAAGAGACATGTATACGAGAACAAAGAAGTGTAAGAATGCAACTCATTCGTTTTATTTTCTTTTATATTATGAGATTTTATTTTTCACTTTATATTTAAAGGAGTCTTGATTTATGAACGAAAGCATTAAGAACATGATCGAACGCCGCAGTGTACGCGGTTACAAATCGGACATGATCCCGAAAGAAGATCTGGATCTGATTCTTGAAGCAGGTACTTATGCTGCAACCGGCATGGGAATGCAGTCACCGGTGATTGTTGCTGTTAGGGATAAAGATACCCGTGACCAGCTTTCCAAAATGAATGCAGCCGTTATGGGAACCGATACGGATCCGTTCTACGGAGCACCGGTTGTTCTGGTGGTATTGGCCGATAAGAACAGACCGACATGTGTATATGACGGAAGCCTTGTCATGGGCAATCTGATGAATGCTGCCGCTTCTCTTGGAATCGGAAGCTGCTGGATCCACCGGGCGAAAGAAGTCTTTGCATCGGAAGAAGGTAAGGCTCTTTTGAAAAAATGGGGCGTGGAAGGTGATTATGAAGGCATCGGACACTGCGTGCTCGGATATCCGGCCGGAGATGTACCGAAGGCAAAGCCTCGTAAAGAAAATTATGTGTATTATGTAGATTAAATGAATAACAAGAACAAAAGAGGAACCCCGGATCAATGTGATCTTCGGGATTCCTCTTTTACATACCATAAATTATTTCGTAAGTTCCGGTGAAGTAATTCGTGTTCTTTTCCTTTCAGCAAGGAGTCATAAAGTGACAGGATCATCGGATTTTCATTTGATTTCTTGATCTGTGTATTGACATCTGTATCATACAGCCCCTTCATTCTGGCCCTCTTCGTTCTAGGGCCTGCATTGACCGGCTGTCCGCCGCCCATGATGCAGCCTCTTCTGCATGCCATCACTTCTACAAAATCATAATGTACCTCGTTATTTTTAATCCGCTCTATTACTTTATCTGCATTGGCAAGTCCACTTACAACGGCAGCTTTGATTTCCCGTCCGTTATAATTATACGTCAGTTCTTTGATACCTTCATCACCACGGACACCGCTTGTCTTAATTGCTTCCATGTCCACACGGTTATGCCCCTGCTGTAATCTTCTAAGAACTGCTTCTGTCACACCGCCTGTCACACCGAATATCACACCACTTCCTGATCCAATTCCAAATGGTACATCCGCTGCTTCAATCTCTACTTTATCGAATACAATACCGGATTTTTTGATCATTCGGATGATCTCTGTGGTTGTCAGTACATAGTCTACGTCCTGTTTTCCATTTGTCATAGACTCCGGACGCAGGATTTCTTCTTTCTTTGCCGTACACGGCATGATCGATACGGATACCAGTCTCTTTCCTTCATTCCTTTCCGGATCCTTATAGTACTCCCGCACTACAGCTCCGAACATCTGCTGCGGAGATCTGCAGGTCGATAAGTTTTCTGCCAGTTCCGGATATTTGGTCTCGCAGTGTTTGACCCATGCCGGACAACAGGATGTAAATAACGGCAGCTTTTCTCCTGCTGTGAATCTTTCGATAAATTCTTTTGACTCCTCTATTACAGTAAGGTCTGCTCCGTAAGATGTATCATATACTTCATCGAATCCCAGCCGGTGCAGAACACCTACCAGTTTGCCCATGACATTTTCACCCTTTGCATAGCCAAACTGATCGCCGACTGCCACACGTACTGCCGGTGCGATCTGTGCGATCACCTTCGTATTCTTATCTGCCAGCGCTTCCCATACCGGATCAATATTCGTATGAATACTGATCGCACCTGTCGGACAGACAACTCTGCATTGTCCGCAGCCTACACAGTTTGTCTCTGCTATCTTCTTATTAAATGCAGGTGTTACCAGTGCATCGGTTCCACGATAAGCAAAGTCAATGGCATTGATATTCTGGATATTGTCACACATACGTACACAGTCTCCGCATAAGATACATTTATTCGGATCTCTTATGATGGCCGGAGAACTGGTATCGATCGGCTGCATTTCCCTGACATTTTCAAATCGCACTTCGTGTACACCGAGTCTATGTGCCAGTTCCTGAAGGTGACATTCCCCGCTTTTGATACAAGTTGTACAGTCTCTGCAATGTGCCGCAAGCAGTAACTCCAGGATCAGCTTTCTATAATGCATAAGTCTAGGCGTATTTGTATAGATCACCATTCCGTCTCTTGGTTTTTCCGAACAGGAGGCAAATGTCTTTCCTCTCTCATTTTCCACCGTACACAGACGGCAGGCTCCGTAAATCGATAATTCTGAGTGATAGCACAATGTTGGAATATCAATTCCGGCCTTTCTGATCACAGACAGCACATTCGGTTCGTCCGTGAATTCCACACGCTGCCCATCGATTGTCATGATTCCCATAATATCCCCTCCTATTCCGTATAGATTGCACCAAATGCACAGTTATCTTTACAGGTACCGCACTTGATACATTTCTCATTGTCTATCACAAATGGTGTCTTGATCTTGCCTGTGATCGCATTCACCGGGCAGTTTCTTGCACATTTCGAGCAGCCTTTACATTTTTCCAGATCAATCTTATATGTACGGAGATTTGAACAGACACCTGCTTTGCAGTGTTTCTTTAAGATATGCTCTTCGTATTCCTCTCTGAATGCATGGATCGTACTGATAACCGGCTTTGGTGCACTCTTTCCAAGTCCGCACAGTGCCGTGCTTTCGATCATATCTGCCAGTTCTTCCAGTTCATCCAGATCACTCAGCTTTCCATTGCCCTCTACAATCCGTTCCAGAATTTCCAGCATACGTTTGGTTCCTTCCCGGCATGGCACACATTTCCACAGCTTTCTCTCTGTGTAAATTCATGAAGAATCTGGCCACCTCTACCATACAAGTGTCTTCATCCATAACTACCAGGCCGCCCGAGCCGATCATTGCACCGATCTTTGTCAGTGAATCAAAATCCATCTTACTGTCAAGCTGTGACTCGACCAGACAGCCTCCGGACGGGCCTCCGATCTGAACGGCTTTGAATTTCTTATTATTCTTAATTCCGCCGCCGATATCAAAGATAATCTCCCGGAGCGTAATTCCCATCGGTACTTCGATCAGTCCTGTGTTCTTTACATTTCCCGTCAGGGCAAATGCTTTTGTTCCCGGACTTCTTTCGTACCGATCCTGCAAAACCAGTCTGCACCGTTTTTGATGATCATCGGGACATTCGCATATGTCTCTACGTTATTTAATACAGTCGGTTTCGCCCACAGTCCCTGTTCTACAGTTCTAGGCGGTTTTACTCTCGGCATTCCTCTCTTTCCTTCGATAGATGCCGTAAGAGCCGAACCTTCGCCACAGACAAATGCTCCCGCACCTCTGTTAATATGAAGATGGAAACTGAATCCGGTTCCCAGTATATTATCTCCGAGCAGTCCTTTCTCTTCTGCCTGTTCAATCGCAATCTTCAGTCTTCTGACTGCCAGCGGGTATTCTGCCCTTACATAAATGTATCCCTCATGTGCCTGTACTGCATAGGCTGCAATCATCATGCCTTCGATCATACGGTGCGGGTCACCTTCCATCACACTTCTGTCCATGAACGCTCCCGGATCTCCTTCATCACCGTTACAGACAACATATCTGACTTTTTCTTTCTGTCCAGCTACCTGTGACCATTTTCTTCCGGTCGGGAATCCTGCACCCCCGCGTCCCCGGAGTCCGGAATCTAATACGCTCTTTATAACAGCCTCCGGCGTCATCTCGAACACCGCTTTTTCAAATGATTCATATGCACCGGCTGCAATTGCTTCCTCGATATGTTCCGCATCGATATGTCCACAGTTTTTCAGGACCAGTCGTGTCTGCTCGGCATAGAACGGAATCTCTTCCTGTGTCTCATATACTTTGTGATCATCATGATACATCAGCCGTTCTACCGGTTCTCCGCGCAGGATCGTCTTTTCAAAAATTTCCTTCGCAGTCTTCTAATTTTACTTTCAGATACAGGTAATTGTATGGTTCAATTCTTACTAATGGGCCCATCTCACAGAATCCATGACACCCGCTCATCTTTACTCCCGGATGTGCAATCTCTTCTCCGATTTTAACCGTGACATGATCCATACCTTCCGACATTTCTTTAAAACGTGCATAAATCTTATCCGATCCCCCTGCCAGACATCCGGTTCCACCACATACCAGAATCCGGCACTTTTCTTTCTGATGCTTTTCCTTACATTCTTCTCTCCACAGCTGAAGCTGTAATCTGTTCTCTATTCTCATACCTGTTCTTCACCTCGCAGCTTTCCGATCAGTTCGCTCATCTTCTCCGGTGTCATCTTTGGATGGACCTCGTCATTTACCATAACTGCCGGCGCAAGTCCGCATGCGCCCAGGCATGATACCGTCTCTACGGTAAATAACTGATCATCTGTCGTGTGCTTTTTCTTTCCAAGCCCAAGTTCTTTGTACAGGCTTTCCAGGATCGGCACGGATTTTCTTACATGACAGGCCGTTCCGTCACATACCTTAATGACATACTTTCCTTTTGCTTCAAATGAGAAATTCTCATAAAAGCTCGCTACACTGTACGCTTTTGCTTCCGAAATCCCCAGCTTTCCGGCAACATATGTCAAAAGTTCCGGCGGAAGATAACGGTATTCTTCCTGAATTCCCTGAACGATCGGTATCAGAGACCTCTCTTCACAGCTGTACTGTGCGATAATTTCATCCGCTTTTTCGTAGTATGATGCATCTAACATCCATATTCCTCCTCTTTGTGTATTTTGTATTGGTCTCAGTATATCACTAATGTTTTTTTGTGCATAGTGCCTACAGACATATTTTTGACAATGTATGATTTATACAGAGAACTTGCCACTGGCAACTTCTCTTGCATACTTTGGTATGCAAAAAGCCGTGACATTCATCACGACTTTTTCTCACAAACCATTTTTCTGATTCTTTATTTTTTATTATGTATTATCTTATGCTTCCTTCCACACTTCTTCAGCGATCTCTTTTACCAGTTTTAATTTTGCCCACTGCTCTTCTTCTGTCAGTTTATTACCGATTTCGCAGGATGCAAATCCACACTGCGGGCTTAAATACAATCTCTCAAGCGGAATATACTTTTCTGCTTCATGGATTCTTTTGATCACGGTTTCTTTGTCTTCAAGTTCCGGTGACTTAGTTGTGACCAGTCCCAGAACGACTTTCTTATCCTCTGAAACTTTTGCAAGCGGTGCAAATCCTCCTGATCTTGCATCATCATATTCCAGGAATAATGCGTCTACATTTTCCTTTGCAATACATAGTCTGCTACGGAATCATATGGACCACTTGTAAAGAATGTTGAGTGATAGTTACCTCTACAGATATGTGAAGTGATCACCATATCTGCCGGTTTTCCTTCTAATGCAAGGTTATTTACTTCCAGCAGCTGTCCTTTTACTTCGTCCAGATCCTGTCCAAGATTCTTATATCTCTGTTTTGCAGCATCACCTACAATTGCTCCCCATGTACAGTCATCCAGCTGCAGGTTGCGGCATCCGGCCTCATAAAACTGCTTAATGACTTCCTGATAAGCCTTTCCGATATCCCGGATCAGTTCTTCATTAGTTGCATAGTATTTTCTTGTATTCTCAAGTTTGCCGGAACGATCATCTGCTGGAACATCTGTGCCGGTGCCGGAATTGTATATTTTGCGACCGTATTCTCGTCTTCGAACTGTTTCAGAAATTTGAACCCTTCTACAAACGGATGTGCCTTTGCCTTTACTTTTCCGGTCAGATAAGTGTCTTCCAGCGCTGCCATCTCCGCATTGAACTGTACACCAGCTCCTGTCTGTTCGTGGCCAACACCTTCAAATCCCCACATGAAGTCCAGGTGCCAGTAAGTTCTTCGGAATTCCCCATCTGTAATGATGTGGAATCCCAACTCTTTCTGCTTTGCGACTACTTCTGTAACTGCCTTATCAACGACAGCATCACATTCTTCTTTTGTGATCTTTCCTTCACTGTAATCTGCTTTTGCCTGTTTTACTTCCTGTGGTCTTAAAAAACTTCCCACAAAATCATATCTGTATGGTGTCTGGTATTTGCTCATTTTCTATATCCTCCTGTGCTTTTCTTCCTGTTGTTTTTGTCTGGATATAGAGTAGCATGATTTGGAGGATTTGTATAATACATATAACTTGTGTGTTGCTATAGCTTTAAGCTATAGCAATTAAAGCATCTATAAACCATATATCGCTGACGTTTTTACAAATACCAAGAATTACACTCTTTGACATAAAAATACAGTACCCATATCAGATACTGTATCATTCAATCGGAGTGACGTGATTCGAACACGCGACCTCTACGTCCCGAACGTAGCGCTCTACCAAGCTGAGCCACACTCCGATATATACAATTTTTAAAAGTAACCGGACACCTTCTAAAAAGTATCCGGCGCCCCTGCCAAGGAACTACGGATAGAGGACTCGAACCTCTACTAACAGAGTCAGAGTCTGCTGTGCTGCCATTACACCAATCCGCATCAGTGTGATGTTCTACATTGTTCAGCGAACAAATACTATTATACCAATTTTTCAAAAAAGTCAATAGGTATTTTTGATTTTTTTCTATAACGAAAAACCGGATACTTCTTAATGAAGTACCCGGCATCATAACTACGGATAGAGGACTCGAACCTCTACTAACAGAGTCAGAGTCTGCTGTGCTGCCATTACACCAATCCGCATCAATAAGACTTCTCTGCTGTCCTTAAGTTGTCCAGCGAATATTAATTATACTCGTTTGCAGAGAAAAGTCAATAGATATTTTAAAAAAATTATTTTTCTGTACCACTGATATAACCCGGCTGATAACACCAGACAGCAGCTCTCCGCAATCAGCGTGCCCACCAGATAGCTTCTCCTCCAAACACAGCTGTCAGAAATACCAGACTGATCACCAGTGCGATCAGACTTCTGGTAAGTGAGATCATCGTTGCGAATCCAGCCTTTTCCACAGAGGTAAAATATCCTCCCAGGACCACATTGAGTCCCGCAAGCAGAAATGACAGGATAAAGATGCGGAGCACCCGCACCGAATATATACTCAGAGATGCTTCACTCTCTTTTAAGAACAATCCCACAATACTTTCTGCTCCAACATAACATATGAGTACAGCAACCACGGAACCTGCCGCAGCTGCCACCATTCCATACTTCAGAAGCTTCTTATATTTTTCCGATTCGTTTTTTCCATAGTAGTAACTGATCAGTGGCTGGGTTCCCTGCGCAATGCCTGCCATGGACATGACAACGATCGTATTCACATATGAGATGATCGTATAACTTACCAATGCATATTCTCCTATATATTTCAGGATTGCCTGGTTAAAAAAGAAGATGATAATCCCACTTGAGAATTCTGTTATCCCGGAAGACATGCCGTTACGAATCTGCCTCCCGATTTCCGATGGCATCAGATGGAACTTCGAGAATCTTATTGTTCCTTTCGATCCCAGAAAATGCCACAGATACAAGAGGATCACTGCTGCCTGCGAGATCCCGGTAGCAAATGCCGCACCCCAGACGCCTTTATGCAGCACCATGACCAGAATATAATCCAGTATACAGTTCAGCACAGCCCCGGATGTCACATAGATTGTCGCAAGCTTTGGATAGCCATCTGTCTTGATCAGCGTCTCAAATGAATAAGATAGGATATATACTACAGAAAATGTGCGATCGTTCCAATATATGTTCTCGCATATGGAAGAATATGATCCGTTGCTCCAAGGAATCTTGCAAATGGATCCAGAAATATCATAACCAGTATTGTAATCAACACCGACAGGATACATAATAAGACCACATTCTGCGTAAAGACTTCGTTCGCCTTCTGTTTTTCCCCCTGTCCTAGAAAGATTGCCACAATCGTCGAATTTCCGACTGCAAACAGGATGGAGACAGAAACAGTCCTGTTGTAAACGGCATGGAGATATTCACCGCTGTCAGTGCCACTTCCGATACCCCTCTTGCCACAAAGATACCATCTACCATGGTATAAAGCGAGAATACCCACTGGGCGATAATTGACGGGATGATAAAACGCAAAAAATCACTCTTCAAAGACTTTCCTTCGAGTTTCATATTAAAACCTCATTTCTTTTACCTGTTTTTCTTTCATTTATAGTCTAAACCCTGGTATAATACTAAGGTCAAGTATTATGTATCAACAGAATTTTGTTTTCAACAGGTGAATATATGAAACAGTTTTTTAAGATCAACGAAATATCCAAACTATACAACATCGGACCGGATTCTCTCCGCTATTATGAAAAGCTGGGACTTTTGGCTCCAAAACGCGGGAAAAATAATTACCGGCTCTATACGCTTGATGATCTGTGGCGTCTGAATATCATACGTGATCTGAGACGTCTGGGATTTCCTATGGAAAAATCCGTAAATACATGGACAATCGAAGCGTTGAGAACACGCGTAAGCTGCTCACAGAAGAACTGGATGTCATCCATCAGCAGATTCAGGAATTAAACCGTCTTCAGAAAAATGTAGAAGAACGGCTTCTGACATTATCCGGTGCGGAAGACCAAGCACTGCTTAAAATCCGTCTGCAGACGTTTCCCGACCGTTATTGCCATACCTTGCATATTCCCTACCACACAGACGAAGAAATGGATCTTCTGGTAAAACAGTTGTTGAATAAAAATACAGAAAACCTTTATATTATCAGCAACCATAACATCGGATCTTTCTTCCGTTAGAAGAAATAAAGAAAGGACAGTATGAAAATTATTCCGGAGTGTTTATCATTGATAATTCGGGAGAGTATTGTCTCCGCGGCGGTACTTATCTTACCTTCACCTATGCAGGTGATTACCGGCAGAACACCACTTATATTCCGGAACTTCTCAACTATGCAGATGGTCATGGTCTTGTTCCTGATGGACCTATTCTGGAACTGATCTGGGTAGACAATCATCAATCAGCAGATATCCGCGAACATATTACAGAACTACAGATAAGAGTATATCCAAAATCCTGACCGCATCTCTCTGCATTTGTTGTGACGCCATCTGCGGAACACATATGCCAAACACATAGCGATAAAAACCGGTATTCCCGTGCTTTTTTCAGCATAGGAATACCGGCCGTTTTTTTATTACATCTTCTTAATTCTCTCAATTGCTGCAACAGTACTCTCATAGGTTCCGAATGCAGTCAGACGGAAATATCCTTCTCCGCTTGGTCCGAATCCCGATCCAGGAGTACCTACTACATTAGCCTTATCAAGCAGATAATCGAAGAAATCCCATGATGTCATTCCCTTTGGTGTCTCAAGCCAGATATATGGTGCATTGACACCGCCTGATACATTGTATCCGGCATCTTTGAGTCCTTCTTTGATTACTTTGGCATTGTTCATGTAATAAGCAACCTGTGCACTCAACTGTTCTTTTCCCGCATCAGAGTATACAGCCTCTCCTGCTTTCTGGATGATATAAGAAGTTCCATTGAACTTTGTTCCGTGACGTCTTGCCCACAGAGAATGTAACATAACATCTCCTGACTTGATATCTTTTGGAATTACTGTTGCACTCAGACGTACTCCTGTAAATCCAGCATTCTTAGAAAAACTTCTGATCTCGATCGCACATGTTCTTGCGCCCTCGCACTCATAGATAGAATGCGGCACTTCTTTTTCTGAAATATATGCTTCGTAAGCAGCATCATAGATGATCACTGCGCCTGTTTTATTTGCATAATCAACCCATGTCTGAAGCTGTTCTTTTGTTACCGTAGATCCTGTTGGGTTGTTCGGGAAACACAGATAAATGATGTCCGGTGTCTCTTTTGGAAGCTCCGGTGCAAAGTTCGTCTCTTTTGTACAAGGCATATAGATGACATTGCTCCATGTTCCTGCTGCAGCATCATATGTACCTGTACGTCCTGCCATAACGTTTGTATCTACATAAACCGGATATACTGGGTCGCACACAGCGATCTTGCTGTCTTTCGAGAAAATCTCCTGAATATTACCGCAGTCTTCTTTTGCCCCATCGGAAATGAAGATCTCATCCGCTTTGATGTCGCATCCTTTGCCTGATAATCATTCTTCGCCATTGCGCTTCTTAAGAACTCATATCCAAGATCCGGTGCATATCCATGAAATGTCTCTGCATGTGCCATCTCATCAACTGCCCCGTGAAGAGCCTCAACAATTGCAGGTGCCAGAGGCTGTGTTACATCGCCGATACTCAGCTTAATGATCTCGCTTCCGGATGTGCTGCCTGATATTCACGCTGTTTTCTTGCTACTGTTGAGAACAGATAGCTTCCTGGTAACTTCAAATAATCCTGGTTTACTCTAAACATCTTCTTACTCCTTTATCTCTGTAATGTCTATCACGCCGTCGAATACAACTGTTGCAGGTCCTGTCATAAATACACGATCCTTTTCTCTGTCCCATTCGATCTGCAAGTCTCCACCTAATAATTTTACCGTAACTTGTGTATCTGTCAAGTTATTTAATATACTGGAGACAGCTACGGCACATGCTCCGGTTCCACATGCAAGGGTTTCACCCGAGCCGCGTTCCCACACACGCATCTCTACCGTCTGTCTGTCGATACAGTGCACAAACTCTGTATTGATACGCTTCGGAAATCTTTCATGATTCTCGAACTTTGGTCCGATTTTTTCCAGATCCAGTCCCTTTACATCATCCACATAGATAACTGCATGCGGATTTCCCATAGATACTCCTGTCATATGGTACTCTTTCCCATCCACCTCAATTGGTTCGTCGATCACCTGTTCCCGCTCTGATATGATTGGAATCAGATCAGCCTCAAGTTCCGGTTTTCCCATGTCTACTTTTACCAGTGACACTTCCCGTCTTCTACGGTAAGATCCAGATATTTTATTCCTCCAAGTGTTTCCACGGAAATCTGTGTCTTATCGGTCAGCCCGTAATCATAGACATATTTCGCCACACAACGGATTCCGTTGCCGCACATCTCGCCGCGGGAACCATCTGCATTGTACATCTCCATCTCGAAATCGGCTGTTTTGGACGGATTGATCATAATCAGTCCGTCAGAACCAATACCGAAATGTCTGTCACTGACGAATCTTGCCACTGCCGGCGGATTGTCAATCTTTTCTTCAAAACAGTTGACGTAGACATAATCATTGCCCAGTCCATGCATCTTTGTAAATTTCATCTGTTCTTCCTGCCTTTCCTACGTCCGGTTTCTATATATATGTTTACTCTTTCATCTTACTCTGCCATAATGCTCAGTACCATTTCTGCTGTCTCTACCATATTCGTTCCACTGTCCATACTGTTCTTCTGAAGATAGCGGTGTGCTTCTCCTTCAGACATATTATTACGTTCCATCAGGAGTTCCTTTGCCCTGCGGATCGTCTCTTGCTGCTTTGGATCACGATTCTTTGCTTCTTTCTTCCGTTTTTTCGTTTTCTGTCCATGGACTGAAGCATCATGTTCATGGTATTCATAAGGTCGTATACCTTGATCGGGGTAGAAAGCCCTACAACTCCTTCTACATCTCCGCTGCTCCACTTATCCTGCGATGCGATCAGGAGCATTTCAAACGAATCCGGTAAATATTCCCGCAGCTGTGTGTACATCATGTCTTTCATGCGGTAACCGCAGACCACGATCCCATCATCCACGGTATCTGCATAGTGCATAGCCTGTGCACCGGTGGAACACACGCCTATTACATCCATACCGCCCCTGGCAAGCAGATTTCTGATATTTGTTGCATTATCTTTATTCGGGAATACAACAATAATCCCTGTCACTCTGCCACCTCCTGTCAGATACTCTTTTGCGCATTTCTGTTAAGTGCAAAATCGTATTACAGTAAGTGCAGATATTTTTCAAGTTCCCAGTCTGTGATCTGGATTCTATACTCATAATACTCGCCGTTCTTTGCTTCGATGTATTTTTTTGAAAGATCTTCCCCTAATATCTCCTGGATAAAGGTATCCTTCTGGAATTCTATTGCTGCCTCTCTCAGACTTCCCGGCAGTTTCTCAATTCCGAAGATTTTACGTTCTTCATCCGTCATCTCATATACGTTGCGGTTAACTGCTTTCGGAGGCATCAAGCCTGTTTGATCCCGTCAAGACCCGCCGCAAGACATACCGCCAACGCCAGATAAGGATTCGCTGAAGGATCCGGATTACGAAGTTCTACTCTTGTATACTCTCCGCGGCTTCCCGGAATCCGGATCAGCGGTGTACGGTTCTTTGCAGACCATGCGATGTATACCGGTGCCTCATATCCCGGGATCAGACGTTTGTAAGAATTGATACTTGGATTCGTGATAAACGTCAGCGCTTTCATATGTTTCATGATTCCGCCGATAAAACAATACGCTTCTTTACTGAGTCCATACTCATCCTTCGCATCCTGGAATACATTGATTCCATCCCTGCTGACCGACATATTCAAATGCATGCCGGAACCATTGATACCGAACTTCGGCTTTGGCATAAATGTCGCATGTAATCCATGGCGCTTGGCAATTGTCTTCACAACCAGCTTGAATGTCATAATATTATCTGCCGTTGTCAGCGCCTCATCATAACGGAAATCAATTTCATGCTGTGCCGGTGCCGCCTCGTGATGTGAAGATTCGATCTCGAATCCCATATCCTCCAGCGTCAGAACATATCACGTCTTGCATTCTCACCCAGTCCAAAGCCCAAGATCAAAGTATCCGGCACTTTCATGAGAAAGCGTAGTCGGAAGCCCGTCATCGTCTGTATGGAATAAAAAGAACTCCAGCTCTGGTCCTACATTGAATTCATACCCCATCTCTTTTGCTTCGGCCATAACCTTTTTCAGAATATATCTCGGATCACTTTCATATGGCGTTCCATCCGGTTTATAGACATCACAGATCAGTCTTGCAACCTTTCCCTGCTGTGGTCTCCACGGAAATATCTCAAATGTATTCAGATCCGGATGCAGATACATATCCGATTCTTCCACTCTCGCAAATCCTTCAATCGCCGAACCGTCAAACATAATTTCATTATTCAGGGCTTTGTCTAACTGGCTTGTGGTAATTGCAATGTTTTTCATAGTTCCGAAAATGTCTGTAAACTGCAGACGGATAAATCCTACATCCTCTTCTTCTACCATTCTTAATATATCTTCTCTTGTATAATTATTCATTCTACCGGCCTCCACTCGATATACATCTTTTATGTGTCATGACTTCTTACATTGCATCGATAATCTGCTGTGCAAATGCATCCAGGATCTCTTCCTGATCTGCTTTTAATGTCGATTTAATAGATAACTTCTGATCGAGTACTGTCATATTTTTCATCTCTTCTAACTGTTTTACGATCTGCTTTCCTGCTGTGGCAGCCCAGGTTCCGTTATCCATAACCGCAACCGTTCTGTTCTGCACCGCCAGTGCTTTCATATGTGCAAGTAGATTTTCAATCGGTGGATAGATCCCTCCGTTGTATGTCGGGCATGCGATTACCAGATGGCTTACCCGGAAGATTTCTGCGATCATTTCCGACACATCTGTCTTTGATGCATCGTAAACTGCAATATTTTTCACACCTTTTGCACCGAGCTTTACTGCCAGCGCATCAGCTGCCTGCTCTGTATTGCCGTAAATCGAGCCATAGATAATGGCAACTGCCTGCTCTTCCGGCTCATACTTACTCCACTTGTCATGTTTCTCGATAAAGTAATTCAGATTGCTTCTCCATACCGGTCCGTGAAGCGAACAGATCATCTGGATATCCAGCCCGGCTGCTTTCTTCAGAAGTGCCTGTACCTGCATACCGTATTTTCCAACGATATTGGTAAAATATCTTCTCGCATCATCGATCCAGTCTTTTTCAAAGTCCACGTCATCATTGAACAGGTTACCGTTCAGAGCCCCGAATGTTCCGAATGCATCCGCAGAAAACAGTATCTTCTCCGAATCTTCATAAGAGACCATAACCTCCGGCCAGTGTACCATCGGTGCCATTACAAAATGAAGCGTATGGCTTCCAAGTTCCAGTGTATCTCCTTCTTTTACTACAACCTTCCTGTCTTCCAGATCCACATCGAAAAACTGTCCGATCATCTGCATGGTCTTCGCATTTCCGACTACTTTTGCTTCCGGATATAATTCCAGGATTCTCTGGATATTGGCACAGTGATCTGGTTCCATGTGCTGTACGACCAGATAATCTAAGCTTTCTCCGTTTAATGCATAAGCCACATTTTCGATAAACTGCCCGGATGCAGATGCATCTACAGTATCCATCAGAGTATTCTTCTCGTCTTTGATCAGATAAGCATTATAAGATATCCCTCTCGGAATCGGAAATAAATTCTCGAATAAATTTAATCTTCTGTCATTTGCTCCTACCCAGATGATATGATCTGTTACATTTCTTGTACATTGCATGATTGATTCCTCCTGTCAATTTCCTGTTTTTATTTTTTAATGACTCAGGTTTTCTTTTTCCTGATGATAGATTACATAGGTATTCCGTCCCTGTCTCTTAGCCTCATTTAACGCTTCATCCGTTTACTCCTTTTATCTATACGCTTCCCGTCACATAATATCATATTTTTTAGCATATTAACGCACAAACTTTTAAAGTTTACGCATTAAATTTCATACAATATTATAAAACATTCATTTCTGATTACAATTTCAGTATAGCATAGTTCTAATAACGTTTTCCACTTATTATATTCTTTCTGATGTCTCCTTTTGTATTTTTATGGTACAATGAACATATTATATCTTATATTTTATATCGCAGACATTTGCAGAAAGGAGTTCTTTTGAAACATACCGCACCGACAACTACACTTGAGTCCAGAACATTATGGCACAATATCGTATCTACTATAATCATACTGGCCATTGCAACCATACTGGCATTTTCTTTTTTCATATCACGCAAAGTGATCCTGCCAATATCGCATTGATCTATATTCTTGCACTGATCATAATCGCAAGGATCACTACCGGCTATTTTTTCGGAATTATTTCTGCTTTTTTTGCGTAATATTTATCAACTGGTGTTTTACCTACCCTTATTTTGAAGTAAGTTTTGCGATCAGCGGATATCCTGTAACATTTGTATTTCTTCTTACCATCTCCATGATCGTCTCTACCCTGACTACACGATTAAAAAACAGGATAAAATGATCCTTGACCGGGAGCGTGCAATCAATGAAGCCGACAAAGAACGTATCCGTGCCAATCTTCTGCGGGCTATTTCACATGATCTGCGTACCCCCCTTACATCCATCATCGGATCTTCTGATTATTTTTACTGAGAATTATGCATCCCTTTCCGATCAGGAAAAGTTAGATCTCGTCTCCTCCATTAACGAGGATTCACACTGGCTTTTGAATATGGTAGAAAATCTGTTGTCTATTACCCGGATCCAGGGAGATACCGGAAGAGTCCGAAAAGAAGATGAACTGGTAGAAGAAGTAGTAGCTGAAGCGATCACCCGTATAAAAAAGCGGATTCCGGATATTGAGATCTGCGTAACTGCGCCCGATAACATACTGATCATTCCAATGGATCCTCTGCTGATTGAGCAGGTGCTTATGAACCTTATGGAAAATGCTTTTGTCCATTCCGAAACTAACCGGCCGTTGAGTTGCAAATATCAGAAGAATCTGATACCATTACATTCCATGTCATTGATTACGGAAAGGGAATTGATGAACAGACCATTCCTCTGATATTAAAAGGGGAATATCATGTTCCCAAAACATCGGATACACACCGTGGTATGGGAATCGGCCTCTCCATCTGTAATACGATCATTCAGGCTCATGGCGGACAGATTTCCGCTCATAACCATGCACATGGTGCGGAATTTTTATTCACACTACCGAAAG
>ENA-OQDF01000267-OQDF01000267.1-human-gut-metagenome-genome-assembly--contig:-NODE-267-length-20991-cov-1.776169_pt1 | contig 20991 bp, 32 predicted proteins | sample MGYA00242769_ERZ504597 | MGnify/ENA primary metagenome ERZ504597 (study PRJEB26092, sample SAMD00036305) | human gut metagenome | host: Homo sapiens | study: EMG produced TPA metagenomics assembly of...
CTCAAAAAAACGATGATTGCAGAGAATTTAAAACAAGTACTGAGCGAACTGCCTGAAAAGGTACGGCTGGTGGCTGTTTCCAAATTCACCCCAACGAGGCGATAGAAGAAGCGTATCGTGCCGGCCAGCGTGTGTTCGGAGAAAGTAAGGTGCAGGAAATGACTGCCAAATGCGAAAGTCTGCCCAAAGACATAGAATGGCATTTCATCGGGCATCTGCAAACAAACAAAATAAAATATATCGTTCCTTACGTAGCGCTGATTCATGGCATAGACTCCTACAAGCTGTTGGCCGAAGTGGACAAGCAGGCTGCCAAAGCCGGAAAAACCGTCAACTGCCTACTGCAGTTGCACATTGCCCGAGAAGAGACCAAGTTTGGATTCAGCTTTGACGAATGCCGGGAAATGCTGGCAGCCGGTGAATGGAGAGAGCTCAACATATCCGGATATGCGGATTGATGGGCATGGCCACGAATACGGACAATGACGAACAAATCAAACAGAGTTTGTTCTTTAAGTAGCTTCTTCAATGAAGTGAAAGCCAAATGGTTTGCCGATGCAGAGTCATTCCGGGAACTGTCCATGGGGATGTCTCACGATTACCACGAGGCCATTGCAGCCGGGAGCACCTTGATACGTGTAGGAAGCAAGATTTTGGAGAAAGAAACTATTAACCATAAAAAATCATTATCATGGCAACATTAGAAACTACTTTTGCAGGGCTGAAACTCAGAAACCCCATTATCGTCAGCAGCTCCGGACTGACAGACAGTGCCGCCAAGAACCAGAAACTATCTGAGGCCGACGCAGGTGCCATTGTACTAAAATCACTTTTTGAAGAGCAAATCATGATGGAGGCTGACTGGATGGGAGACCCGAATATGTACCCGAAGGCAGTGACTACCTTGTAGGATATATCCGCGAACATAAGCTGGGTGAATATCTGAACCTGATTAAGGAAAGCAAAAAGGTTTGCAATATCCCCATCATAGCCAGCATCAACTGCTATCAGAATGCCGACTGGGTGGAATTTGCCGCCAAAATAGAAGAAGCCGGTGCAGACGCATTGGAAATCAATATCCTTGCACTGCAGACGGATGTACAATATGCTTACGGCAGTTTCGAGCAACGCCACATCGACATTCTGAGCCACATCAAGAAGACGGTCAAGATACCCGTCATCATGAAGCTGGGTGACAACCTAACCAATCCGATAGCTCTGATAGACCAACTGTACGCCAACGGCGCCGCCGCAGTAGTGCTGTTCAACCGCTTCTACCAGCCGGACATCAACATTGAGAAAATGATACAAGTATCCGGCAACGTATTCAGCAACGAAGCCGATTTGTCTAAAGCCCTGCGCTGGATAGGCATCGCTTCGGCAGCCGTAAACAAGCTGGACTATGCCGCTTCCGGTGGTATCCACTCGCCCGAAGGCGTTGTCAAGGCAATATTAGCAGGTGCTTCGGCCGTAGAGATATGCAGTGCGCTTTATCAGAATTCAGCTACCATCATTGAAGAATACATCCGCTTCCTCAACTTGTGGATGGACCGCAAAGGTATGGAAACCATCAGCCAGTTCAAAGGTATTCTGAACGTAAACGACCCGAAGGGAGTCAATACTTCGAACGTACACAGTTCTTGAAATACTTCTCTTCACATGAATGAGACAAAAGGCTGACAAGAAGACAATAAAATTGAAAGGGTGATAACACTACAATGACGTTATCACCCTTTCATTTTATACTATACCGCTATCTTTTTATTTCTTCTTATCCAGCGCCTCAAAGCAGGAATTCTTGCTCACGAATTCCGGAACAATATCCTTCATGGCAGCAACAATTTTCATCTGATCATAGGTGTAACTTACATCAATCAGCTTCTGGATACGCTCCTTCACCTCATCATAGTCATACTCACGCACCGTGGCAATCATAATCTTCTCATGATAGGTGGCTTTGTAAGCTCCTTCACATTCAAGAGTTCCTCGTAGAGCTTCTCGCCATGACGGAGACCGGTAAATTCAATCTTCACATCCGTACGTCCGGAAAGGCTGATCATACGCTTGGCAAGATCCACAATCTTCACCGGCTTACCCATGTCGAAGATATAGATTTCACCGCCGTTGCCCATACTGCCGGCCTCAAGAACAAGACGGCAAGCTTCGGGAATGGTCATGAAGTAACGGATTATCTCAGGATGGGTCACCGTCACCGGACCGCCACGCTGAATCTGGTCACGGAAACGGGGAATGACAGAACCGTTGGAACCCAGCACATTGCCGAAACGCGTAGTGATGAACTGAGTAGCATGGCCTCCCTCCTTTTGCAACTTCTTCGCAAGAGACTGCACATAAATCTCGCAGATACGCTTGGAACAGCCCATCACGTTTGTAGGGTTAACAGCCTTGTCCGTAGAAATCATCACAAACTTCTCGGCACCGTATTTCACGGCTAGATCAGCAACGGTGCGCGTACCGAATACGTTCACCTGGATGGACTCGGAAACGTTGTCCTCCATCATCGGCACATGCTTGTAGGCGGCCGCATGGAAAATATACTGAGGCTTGAACTCCCTGAAGATATCCTCCATGCGCGTGGCATTGGAGATGTCGGCTATGATGGTCTCAGCATCGATGTCGCGCCAACGGTCCTGAAGTTCCAGACGGATGTCGTGCAGAGGAGTCTCGGCCTGGTCCACTAAAATAAGCTTATAGGGATTGAACGAAGCCACCTGGCGCATGATTTCGCTGCCGATGGAGCCGGCGGCGCCCGTAATCATCACACGCTTGCCTCCAGATGAGAGGCAACCTTATGGATATCTATCTCGATAGGATTGCGCTGAAGCAGGTCCTCAATCTGAATTTCCTTCAACTGCGTGCGGCTCAATGCCTGGCCGTTCCACTCGCTCAAGGGAGGCGCGGTCATCAGTTGATGTTATGCACCAGCAGGCGATCAGCCATGTCGGACTTCTTCAGTTCCTCCATCTTGGCGGGAGAAATGATAATAGTCTGCACATCGCGGTCGTTCAGCACATCAATCAGCGTATCATCGTTGGGGAACACCTTGACCCCCATCATCACCTTATTGATAAGCTCAGGTTCGTCCGCAATGAATCCACGCAGACGGTAGTGGTTGCGCAGATTGACACGCAATGCCTTGGCAATGTTGACCCGGCTTCCTTGGCACCGTAAATGAACACATTGGCACTATGGGTGCCGTCAAAGTTCAGCGCCTCAAAGAAAGTCTTGACAACCACACGGGAGCATGCCATCATGGCAAAGCTGATGATATAGGACATGAACAGCACGCTGACCGGAGCCAGGTTAAACTCCAAATAGCTTTCCGTCAGGACACTCGTTATCATCAGCAGTGCATACGACACAGTCAATGACACAAAAATTCGCATGATATCCACAAAGGAGGAAAAGCGCAGCACATTGGAATACGTACGGAAAACACGGAAGAAAATCAAGTTGACAGCAACCGTCCATAAAATGGTCTTGTCAATGGTAGAGGATTCAAAAAAATGCTTCTGAAATCATATCGGAGAGCATAGGCCAACATACTGGATATGACGATGATAAATACGTCAATTAATAGAATAGTCCATATCGGAAGCACTTTCGCGGAAAGATACCGATGAAAAAAATTTCGCTTCATTTTGCTTGACAGTTTTGTTTTAGGCGAGGCAAAGATACACTATTTTAGTCAAAACGGGCAAAAAATCGATAAAAAAATGTTATAATAATTATCTATCCTCTATAAAGAAACCATCCCGCCTTCCCCTGTTTTAGCAGCCGGAAAGCGGGATAGAAATAGTTTTACCCCGGAAAATGCGATATCCGCTACATCAGATTACTTGCCAACTCGCTCAACTGGCTACGTTCTCCTTTCACCAGATTGACATGGGCAAACAAGTTCTGGTCCCTCATACGGTCTATCATATATACAAGTCCATTGGACTGACTGTCCAGATAGGGTTGGTCTATCTGCTGAATATCACCGGTAAACACCATTTTCGTGCCCTCACCGGCACGGGTGATGATGGTCTTAATCTCATGTGGAGTCAGGTTCTGGGCTTCATCAATAATACAGTAGGTTTCGCTCAAGCTGCGCCCGCGGATAAAGCCAATGCCTCGATGACCAATTGTTCACTTTTTTGCATATCCTCCAAGCGTTTCACTTCAGAGGAATTGGCAGCGAACTGATGCTTGATTACATTCAATTATCAAACAAAGGCTGCATGTAAGGAGCCACTTTCTCATTGGCATCACCGGGAAGGAATCCAAGGTCCTTATTGGATAGGGCTACGATGGGACGTGCCAGAAGAATCTGCTTGTAGTCGGTAAGTTTTCCCAATGCAGCGGCCAGTGCCAGCAGGGTCTTGCCGGTTCCCGCCTTACCGGTCAGGGCAACCAGCTTGATGTTCGGGTCATTCAGCACCTCAAAAGCAAAGCTCTGCTCAGCATTGCGCGGTTCAATGCCATAGTTCTTTGTCTTGTTGACCCGGCAAATCGAATGGGTAAAGGGATTATAACGTGCAAGCACACTGCTGCGGTCACTCTTCAGCACAAAGCATTCATTAGGACGAATGATGTCCTTAAAATCAAACTCGTTGATGTCCAGTCCTTCTTTGGAAGAATAAATGCGGTCTATCAGCGCAGGGTCAATACCCTCGAACACTTCATTCGACTTTTCGAATATATCCACATTGATTACCTTATCATTGATGTAGTCTTCGCACAGCAGACCGATGGAACGCGCCTTCATGCGCAGATTCACGTCTTTCGTGACAAGAATGGTTTTCATTTTAGGCTTTTTGGTAGAAAGCCAGTCCACTACCGACAGAATCTGATGGTCGGGGATACGTTCGGGAAAGGAATCACGTACCGGGGAGAGTCCACCATGCCTGCCACCACAAACAGACGGCCTAAGCCCTCGCCCAATGGCGCTCCTTTGGTGAACAGATTGTCATCGGTAATCAAATCTAGCTCACGGACGAACTCACGCGCATTGAAATTAATCTGCTCATTGCCTTTCTTGAATTTGTCCAGTTCTTCAAGGACTACGATGGGAAGATAAATATCATTCTCTTGAAAATTCTTCAAACAGTTATAATCATGAAGAATCACATTTGTATCAATCACAAAATTTTTCTTAGCTCCCATACACGTTAGATTTAAATTGTTAATACCTTTGCATAAGCTTAAGATAAGCTACACTGCAAGCAATTTCAAGCAAGCTTGATTGCGTTCGGTCTGCATTATCTTTGTCGCTTTTAAAGATAACAAATTAATAGGGAGAAAGGATTGCTTCTCCGTTAAATATTATAAAAGATGGATTATCAGGACACTTTAACTTACTTATATAACAGTGTGCCCATGTTTCAGCAAGTGGCGGCTCAGCATACAAGGAAGGATTGGAAAACACTCTGACCCTGGACGCACACTTCGAACATCCCCACCGCAGTTTCCGCAGTATTCATGTGGCCGGTACCAATGGAAAAGGTTCCTGCTCACATACACTTGCCGCCATACTGCAAGAGGCAGGATACAGGGTCGGGCTCTATACCTCGCCCCATCTGGTGGATTTCCGGGAGCGCATCCGGATTAACGGACAGCCTATACCCGAGGAATACGTCATCCGTTTTGTAGAGCAGGAACGTGGCTTCTTCGAACCTCTCCATCCCTCTTTCTTTGAGCTGACCACCGCCATGGCCTTCCGCTACTTGCTGATGAGAAGGTGGATGTAGCCGTAATCGAGGTGGGACTAGGTGGACGCCTGGACTGTACCAATATCATCCATCCGGATGTATGCATCATCACCAACATCAGTTTTGACCATACCCAATTTCTGGGGGACACCTTGGCAAAAATCGCAGGAGAGAAGGCAGGAATCATTAAAGGTGGTATTCCCGTTGTAATCGGCGAAACCACTCCCGAAACGAGACCGGTATTTCTGGAAAAAGCACAGACAACGGGTGCCCTCATCTACTTTGCCGAAGAGAATGACCGTGAGGACTATCCCGGAATAGAATACGAACTGAAAGGGCTCTACCAGCAGAAAAATGCCCGGACCGTCCTCACTGCCCTCCCGCTACTGAAAGAAGCCGGCTACCGGCTGGACGGACAAGCGGTGCGCAGTGGCTTTGCCCGTGTGGTGGAACTGACAGGCTTGATGGGACGCTGGCAAAAACTGCAGGAGTCGCCCACCCTGATTTGTGACACCGGCCACAATGTGGGAGGCATCACCTACATTACAGAACAACTGAAACAGCAAACTTACCGCCAGCTACACATCGTCATAGGCATGGTCAATGACAAGGATATACGGGGGGTACTGGCCCTGCTGCCCCGGGAAGCGACCTACTACTTCACCAAAGCCAGCGTGAAGCGGGCATTGCCCGAAAGCGAACTGCAGGAGCTTGCCGAAGCAGCAGGTCTGGAAGGAGATTGCTATCCTGATGTACCCGCCGCTGTGCGGGCCGCACAGAAAAAGCCTCCCGGAAGATTTCATCTTCGTGGGAGCAGCAGTTTCATTGTGGCCGACTTGTTAGCGAACCGCGATGCACTCAATCTCTACTAAGGCGTCTTTAGGCAACGCCTTCACTGCCACAGCCGAACGTGCCGGGAAAGCACCGTCAAAATAAGTGGCATATACCTTGTTCATATCAGCGAACAAGGACATGTCTGCCAGGAAAACGGTTGTCTTCACAATATTCGCCATACCCAGCCCTGCCTCTTCCAGGATATGCTTTATATTCTCCAAGGACTGGCGGGCTTGCGCTTCCGCACCTTCAGCCATCATTCCGGTAGCTGCGTCAATGGGCAACTGACTGATACAAATACCATTCCGCCAGCTTCGATAGCCTGGCTATAAGGGCCTATGGCGCCCGGTGCCTGCTGGCTGCAAATCACTTTCTTCATAATTGTCAAGTTTGTTTTTATTAATAATCGAGTCTATTTTCTTTTTTGAAATAAAAAAATCAGAAGTATATGCAGTATTCCGGAAATCCACGCATTTTATAAATAAAACAACGTAATTTCACTCATAACCTGTTATACCTAGACTTAACTCATTTAACACGGGGGAGTTCCCCAAAACAGAGGCTCTGCTTGCGAAAGCAGAGCCTTTATTCTATCCCATCCCTTTACTTGCAATGCTTCTCAATCAAAGCATCCACATTGGGATCACCCAATTCCTTTGCCTTGGCAAAGCTGGTACAAGCTTCCTTGTCCTTCTTCATCTGCAGCTGGGCGATACCCATCAGACGGTAGGCCTCGGCATACTTAGGGTCTTTCTCCAAAGCAGCCTTCAGCACATTCAACGCCTCCTCGTAACGTCCCACGCGAAGATTCACCACTGCCAGTTCGGCACGGTAGGTCAAATCCTCCGGATTCAATTCGATGGCCTTTGCCATATCGTCCAGCGCACGCTGGTACTGCTTGGCCCTCAAAGCAGCCTGCTCACGGTAATAGTAGAACATGTCGTTCACTTTACCGTTCACGGCATTGTAATAGGCGTCATAATCCAGCATAGCATTGCGCGCCTGGTCTGCATTCATGCGGGCTTGGGCACGCTCCAACAAATAAGGGGCGGCTTCCTCCGTATAGGGCTGGGTAAAGCGGGCCACACAGCTGTCCATCAGAGCCAGTACCTCTTCGGCAGGTGCCTGCATCAATTCCTTGGTCTTGGCGGCACTGAAGAAGGTAGCCGGAGATGCCAGAATGGTCTTATTCACTTTATCATAGCTGGTAAATGCCGACGGATACTCCTGCTTGGCAAACAGGATGTCACCCTCCAACTGGACATAAACCGGAAGTTCGTCAATGGCTATCGCTTTCCGTACCTCGTCCAGAGCCTTGTCGAGCGACCAGTCCTTATAAACTTCTCGGGCTTGCCCAATGCATAATTATAGATTATCTTGGCTCGGTTGTAATACACATCATCTTTCTTTGCGGCAACCTCCAAAGCCTTATCCATGTCTGCGGCAACCTTATCCATGGAAGCATCTTCACGGGACATGAACAGATGCTGGGAAGCACGGCGCAGATAACCGTCGGCACTGGCAGGATATTGTGCAATGAAATCGTTCAGAGTCCCCATATACTTCTCCGGAGACAGTTGGAAGAAGCCATGTAGAGGAACACCAAAGCCTGCTCTTCGGTATCGGGCAATGCTTCTTGATACCGATGCCCTTCAATGACATATCTCCATAAGACAATGCGGAGATATTCTGCGACATGGCGAAATTAGCGTCAATGGCATAGCAGATGGTAGCCGTATCTTGTCCGGAGGACTTCTGCGCCAGGCCGAAGACCTGCCCGTCCACAGTCATCAGCGGACAGCTCACCATCTTGTCCTTCAGACGCATATCGAGCGTGTAATAGGAATAGTTGCCGGAAATCTTATCAGCCTCCTTTACTTTCCCGGTAGTAAAAGAACGGTCCTTCTGGGTGGAATAAGGCAGCAAATATACATCCGCGCCGACAGCCGGAGCACAGCAGCCAAAGTGAGCGCCGTGACTTTCTTTCCGGGGATGCCGACACGGAACTTGACAACATCATACATATCATCAGCTCCCATAATGGCCTCCACCGGCATCTGTGCCCCGTCCGAGCTCATCACAACGGCGCGCTGGCACCTTTGAACAAGGTGTAGTCAGAAAGCGCAATGCCATCTTCAGTGACAAAAAAGCCGTTTCCAGTATTCAGTATCTTATCGTTCTGGTCGTAAGTCACTACCGAGAAAACCGCACGTTTGGCTTTGTCTACCCACTTCGGGGCTTGTGCCACACTCCACTGAGCCAATAAACAGAGAGTGAGCATCAACAGCAATTTCTTTTTCATATCTTAGTTGGTTCTTTGTTTTACCGCTTCATAAATCAAAATGCCGGCTGCAACGGAAACATTGAGGGACTCGATGGTTCCCAACATGGGAATCTTCACCCACTCGTCACACAACGCCAGGTTGTCATAGGACACCCCCTTGTCTTCAGCACCCATAATGATGCACATCGGACCGGTATAGTCGGCTTTGGTATAGTCGTAATCACCTTTCTCCGTGGCTGCCACAATATGGAAACCACTGTTCCTGAGGAATTGCAGGGTCTCTTTCAAGCTGTGTTCGCGGCAAACGGGCAAGGTGTGCAAGGCTCCCGCCGAGGTTTTCATGGCATCTGCGTTGACAGATACACTGTTCCGTGCAGGGATAATCACGGCATCTACCGCCGCACACTCGCAAGTACGGGCAATGGCACCGAAATTGCGGACATCCGTGATGCGTCGAGCATCACAAACAGAGGATTCTTGCCCTGCTCGAAAAGGAAAGGTACCAAATCCTCCGTCTTCTGGTAAGTGACTGAAGAGATGAAGGCAATCACTCCCTGGTGATTCTTACGCGTCACGCGGTTGATGCGTTCCACCGGAACGCGCTGTACCGGTATCAAAGTCCCTTTCAAGACAGCGAACAGCTCTTTTGACAAATCACTCTGAATGTCCTTCTTTACCAATATCTTGTCTATCTCTTTTCCTGCCTGAATGGCTTCTATCACGCACGGACGCCGAAAATCATTTCACTGTTATCAACCATATATGGGTATTTACTATTTGACGATTTACTATTTACTATTTGATACTTCCAGCAATGCTCTGGCATTGTTCAGTGCGGCTTCGGTCAGCTTAGCACCACTCAGCATATGGGCTATTTCTTCCACGCGTTCATCGTCGGTCAGACGACGGATGTGACTGTTTGTTTCCGTCTCGTTGTCCTGCTTGTACACCTTGTAATGGGCGCGTCCACGGGCAGCAATCTGGGGTAGATGGGTAATGCTGATTACCTGGCGGTCCTGCTCGCCCATCTCCTGCATGATATCCGCCATGCGGTCGGCTATCTCGCCGGAGACTCCGGTATCTATTTCGTCGAATACAATGGTAGGAAGCTTGACGGCACCGGCTATCATTGCTTTAATGGAAAGCATGACACGGGCTATTTCACCGCCCGAAGCTACAGAGGAGACGCTTTGCAATGCCCGTTCTTATTCGCGGAAAACAAGAAGTTCACAGTATCCGCCCCGTGTAGCCGGCCGCTTTGCTGGACACCGCACTACTCCTACCTGGAAACGGACATTGGGCATGCCCAACGGAATCAGCCGCGCAGCCATCTGCTTCTCCACTTCACGGGCAGCGGCAGTACGCGCCTTGGTGAGGACAGCAGCCTGCTTTTTCACCTTATTATATAAAGCGTCGCAACGCGCTTTCAGTTCCTCTATGTGCTCGTCGGACGAAGTGATAGCAGAGAGTTTGGCGGCGTATTCATCCGTCAACGCCAGAAGTTCGCCGACAGTGGAAACGCGGTGCTTCTGTTGGAGCGTATAAATCAAGTTCAGACGTTCGTTCACTTCTTCCAGACGTTCGGGGTTGAACTCTATTTCATCCTCCTTACCCGACACTTCCTGCGAAATATCCTTCAACTCGATATAAGTGCTTTCCATGCGTTCGGCAAGTTCCCCGGCAACCGGATAAACCCTCTGCAGGCCGAGCATCGTGTTCAAGCATTCCTTCAGCCCGGACAACAAGCCTCCTTCGTCCGAGTAGAGCGTCTGCCCCACCCGATAGAGTCCGGCCTTTATCTCTTCCGCATGGCTCAGCTATCCGCCTCTTGCTCCAGCTCCTCCTGCTCACCGGCAGACAAGTGTGCCTCTTCCAACTGTTCCAGTTGGAAACGGATATAGTCTTCGTCCGACTTATCCTGATTGGCACGGGCAACAAGGGCCTCCAAATCCTGCTGTGCCTGCTTCCATGCTCCGAAGATATGCTGGTAAGCAGACAAGGCATCTTCGTTATGCGACAAGATGTCCAGTACATTCAACTGAAATCCTTCCTTGTTCAGCAATAGGTTCTGATGCTGGGAATGCACGTCAATCAGCTGTTCTCCCAGCTCCTTCATCTGAGCCAATGAAGCAGGCGTGTCATTGATGAATACCCGGCTCTTGCCCGAAGCGGACACCTCGCGGCGCAGGATGCATTCTTCCTCGTACTCCAACTCATTCTCCTCAAAGAAAGGCTGCATACCGTAAGCGGAAATATCAAAACGGGCCTCGATAATGCACTTCGAAGCTCCTACACGAATGGCTTTCACATCGGCACGCTGTCCCAGCAGCAGACCGATGGCACCCAGAATAATGGATTTTCCAGCACCGGTCTCACCCGTTATCACCGAGAAACCGCTGCTGAAGCTGATATCGAGCTTTTCAATAAGCGCATAATTCTGTATGTAAAGCGAACGCAACATAAGGATATTGACGATTTACTATTTACTATTTAAATCTTTCACCAGACGGTCTACGATGTCGGCAGCCACTTCGGCTTTGGACTTCAAGGGGTAGTCCGTCTTTCCCTGGTGGTCTATGATACTGATTTTATTGGTATCGCAACGAAAACCGGCTCCCTTGTCGTTCAGGGAGTTCAGCACGATGAAGTCCAGATTCTTGCGGTTGAGCTTGTCTTCCGCATTCATCTGCTCGTTATGAGTCTCAAGGGCAAAGCTACGAGGAGGCGCCGTTGGTGCTCTGTATCGTTCTTCAGATTGCCTAAGAAAGCGGCTATGTCGCGGGTAGGTTTCAAGTTCAAACTCATCTCCCCGGTCTTTTCACGTTTGATTTTCTCATCGGCAACTTGTTCGGGAGTATAGTCTGCCACAGCAGCCGTCAAGATGGCGGCATCGGCATGGACAAAGGCTGCGGATGCAGCATCGAACATCTCCTGCGCCGACTCTACCGCATGGTATTGATGCATCGGAAAATAAGTGGTCTGCTGCACCGGACCGGCAATCAGTATCACCTTGGCTCCCCTTGCAGCGCATTCGTCTGCCAAGGCAAATCCCATCTTACCGGAAGAATAGTTGCCGATGAAGCGCACCGGGTCTATCTTCTCATAAGTAGGTCCTGCGGTTATCATCACTGTCTTCCCCACCAGGTCTCCCTCTTTGGCAGCAAAGTACATTTCCAGATGGCAAATGATATTCTCCGGTTCCTCCATACGGCCTTTCCCCACCAGATGGCTGGCGAGTTCTCCCGTAGCGGGTTCTATGATGTGGTTTCCATAAGAACGGAGTATATCCAGATTCTTTTGGGTGGAAGGATGGGCATACATGTCCAGGTCCATGGCAGGCGCCACAAACACCGGAGCTTTGGCGGAAAGATAGGTGGTAATCAGCATATTGTCTGCCACGCCATTCGCCATCTTGCCGATGGTGGAAGCCGTAGCCGGGGCTATCAGCATGGCATCTGCCCACAGACCGAGGTTCACATGACTGTTCCAGGTGCCATCACGTTGTGCAAAGAACTCACTGATAACCGGTTTGCTAGTCAGGGCAGAGAGCGTGATGGGGGTAATAAATTCCTTACCGGCAGGCGTAATGACCACCTGCACCTCTGCACCACGCTTAATCAGTCCGCGAATAATATAACATGCTTTATAGCTGCAATGCTGCCAGTAATGCCCAATACTATTTTCTTCCCTTTCAGTATATTTGCCATTTATTTCTGAGTCATTTCACGCAGACGTATCTTGGTCAGCGTGGCTTTGGTATTCAAAGTAAAATCACTGTTCAGAATCCAACTGTAATAGCCGGGATCGCGCTTCAGGACATCGGATACCGACATGCCCTTGTACTTGCCGAAGTTGAATACTTCCACACCTTTGTCATCGTAAACCATACGACCGGCAAAGTCCACATTCTTGTTGAAGCTGGAATAGTCGGCAAGGAAAGCCACGTCATTCTGCAACTCCGGATAGCGGTCCAACTGCGACATCAGCACCTCGTAGGTGGCACGTGTATCAGCCTCTGCCGTATGGGCGTCTTCCAAATTCTTGCCGCAATAGAATTTATAGGCAGCAGACAGCGTGCGTTGCTCCATCTTGTGGAAGATGACCTGCACGTCCACAAACTTGCGGCGGCTCATGTCAATGTCCACACCGGCACGAAGGAACTCTTCCGCCAGGACGGGGATATCAAAACGGTTGGAGTTGAAGCCCGCCAAGTCGCATCCTTCAATGTCATTGGCAATGTTGCGCGCCACTTCCTTGAATGTGGGGCAGTCGGCTATATCGCATCGTAGATGCCATGAACGGCAGATGCTTCGGCAGGAATGGGCATTTCGGGGTTGATACGCATGGTTTTGGACTCCTCATTCCCGTTGGGATATACCTTGAGGTAACAAATTTCGACAATTCGGTCTGAGTTGATATTGGTACCCGTAGTCTCCAAATCAAAAAAGACTATCGGATTTTTCAGATTCAATTTCATTGTTTTTCGTTTTATAAGCTCTGGCTATGAGCTATAAATTATAAGTTTAACTTACAAGCCACGAGCTACAAGTACCGTGCGGCATAATTGCGGCAGCCACTTGTCTCCGTAGCCTCATAATCCGATTGCTAATATTCATCAGTCATTCAGCATCATCGGCATCAGCAGCATCAGCAAGTCTTCGTTCTCTTCCTGCTCTACCGGAATAATGACACCTGCACGTGAAGGATCTGCCAGTCGATAACGATTTCATCGGCAGAAATGTTATTCAGAATGTCAATCAGGAAAGTGGACTTGAAACCGATGCTCATCGGATTGCCCGCATATTGGCAAACCAGTGTTTCTTCGGCCGATGTAGAGAAGTCGATGTCCTGTGCGGAGATGACAATCAGATTCTCCTGCATACGGAGCTTGATAAGGCTGCTTGCCTGCGAAGAGAAGATGGACACGCGGCGCAAAGCACCGAGCAGTTGCAGGCGGTCTACCGTCACTTTATAAGGGTTGTTCTGCGGAATCACAGAGTTGTAGTTGGGATAGCGACCTTCGATAAGACGGCACACCATGCGGTAGCTTTCCAGTGTGAACACAGCGTTGCGTTCGTCGAACTCGATAGTCACCATGCCTTGCTCTTTCGGCAGCAGATTCTTCATCAGCGAAGCCGGCTTCTTGGGCAGGATAAAGGCGGCACGTTCGTTACCTTTGGCGGCCAGTGTCTTGCAGCGCACCAGCTTATGACCGTCTGATGCACCATCGTGATGTCCTCCGTTGTGATATCGAAATAGATACCGTTCATCACGGGACGAAGCTCGTCATCAGCCGTAGCAAACACGGCACGGTTGATACCACCCAGCAACACTTGTGCATCCATTTCCACACGTACGGCATTGTCACCCAACATGGCAGACTGCGGGAACTCGTCCGCATTCTGCCCCATCAGGCTGTATTTACCGTTCTGATACTGTACCGTGATTTCAAGGGAATCCGTATTGATTTCAAAAGTCAACGGTTGTTCGGGAATTTCCTTCAAAGCGTCCAAAAGGGTTTTGGCTGTGACGGCAAAACGGCCGTCCATATCACTTTCATTCACTTCGACCGTAGTGACCATCGTCGTTTCACTGTCGGAAACAGTTGCAGACAAGGTTCCGTCTTGCAGTTCAAAGAGGAAACAATCCAAAATAGGCAACGCATTCTTCGAATTAATCACACGGCTGATAGCCTGCAAATGACTGGAGAGCGCAGTACTCGAAACGATAAATTTCATATCTTCTGTATATTTAAGTTTTTTATTTTGCTAACGTCTTAGAAACCGTTTTTATATTTTTCAAACTGACGGACAAAGTTAAAAAAAGAATTCCCTACGACAAAGAAATAGCAAGAAAAAACAGCCGAATATTCGTCTCATATTCCTAAAAAATTGTAACTTCGCCGCATCATTTAAAAAGAAAACAATGGAATTTACAGGAAAAATCATCGCTATACTCCAGCCCAGAGGCGGAGTTTCCAAGTCGGGTAACGAATGGAAAGCACAGGAATATGTGATTGAAGATCATGGTCAATACCCGCGTAAAATGTGTTTTGACGTGTTTGGAGCAGACAAAATAGAGCAGTTCAATATTCAGATGGGTGAAGAGTTGACAGTATCTTTTGATATAGACGCACGCCAATGGCAAGACCGTTGGTTCAACAGTATTCGCGCATGGAAGATAGAACGCGTAAGCACTGCCGCACCCACTCCGGGCGCTCCCGTTCCGCCGCCAGCTCCCACTGCCGCACCGGAATTCCTCGCAGGGGATGCAAGGATGACTTGCCGTTCTAAAACTAAGTTATAACTCACCACAAAATTGTACAGATTAACGCATATTACCCTAAAACATTGATAATCAACATCTTCAATTGCAGCAATCTGTGTAATTCTGTGGTGAATGTATATTTTGACTTTCCTTGTGCCTATTATCCCTCAGCACACTACAGCACGACTGATTAATCATCCCCCCTTATAAAGCAATACAATATTCGGATAAACCACCCCTTCTGTACAAGTGAACTGTACTGCAAGCATGAAGTGACGGAAGAAGTTGGATTGGCGGAAGAAGAAGTTCGGTATCAGACGCACATACGTTTCCGGCTGACTCAGCATCATCTCCATATCCACCATCATTACAAAATTATATATGGGTGAAAGACTGCCGATACCCTCTTCATACACCGGTGTTCCGTCCAATACATCTCCACTCTCTACCGCTTCAATATAGGCAGAAAGGCTCAGTGCATCAGGAGCCAGCAACAGACTACCCCGATAGAAACAGGCAAAGGTATAAAGGGCAGACTCCGTGATACCCGTCAACTGGGTAAGCAGCGTGTTACGGGGCAGCACATATTTAGAAAACCTCCTTGCTTTGGGATACAACGAATTATTTGAAACCACCTTCGGCATAAGCGGAACATCCTCTTCCTTGGGAGTACTGTAAAGCAAAGACTGTAAGCAGCGTTCCGCTGCCAGCTCATCCTTGAGAGGAATACACATCACGGCGCAAGGCAGCTTGTCCAACGTGTCTTTCGACTGAAACAAGCAAGACATCACGTTCTCCCCCGCATGCTCATTCAAGTAAGCAATCCACTCTTCGTCGCGCTGCTTGATATAGTCTGAATAGGTGGCCTTGGCATACTCCTGACTGGCAGTGAAGCCAAACCAGGCATCTCTGTCAGACATTGCCCAGCGATCGTAAAAGAAAGTGGAAGACGGAAGCAGAGACCCGGAAAATCCGTCCTCTACCGGCTGCTGCACCCGCAAGGCATTGATAAACGTCTGTGTGGAATCCGATCCGTGGCTGACACCGGAACAATAGATGGCATCTTCATTGAACTTCATGTCAAACTCTGCCCAACTGCCCAGCTGCGTCTGCGAACGAATACCGTCCGTAGTTTTCCCATACCACTCCTTCATACGCACATAGACTGTGGCAGCTACATTGTTGTGTTTGCCCGCGTGCATAGTACGGAAAGAAGGGAGGTTCATTAGGGACTTTTGCTGCGCCGCGCATCAATCACATGTTCTATCAAACGCTTCTGGAAACTTACAACCAGAAAATCGGGAGTGAAGTAGCAGCCAGAAAACGACCGTCTGCCATGGGATAGATACGTATCTCCTCTCCCTTGTAATCGAAATACTTGGAAGGGAACGAACTGGAGCAGTACTTCTCCACAAAAGACTCCACTAACTCATAATCACCCGAACCCAAACTGCAATACAATACTTGGTTCATCGGTGTATCTGGCTCGTGAAAGCTAATCAGCATCTTGTTCATCTGTTTACTCAGTCCATGTGGAGTATCTTCCACCAAAGTATACAAATACTTCTTCAAGTAAACAAAAAGCTCCGATACGTATAGAAAATGATTGTCTTTGCTGCAATTCAACTCATTGATATCTTCCACGAGGTCTGCCATACGGTCGGTTTCGAGTATGGCTGTGGCATCTTGCGGCACCAAAGTATAAAGATTGAAATCCTGCCGGTTCTCCACCGAATTCAACCGCAGGAAAGAATACACGCCAAAGCCGGTACATAGCAGCACTATGGACACAACGACAGCTATCTGTATGAGGAGTCGGAGTTTCATGGCATTTATTCATCAACTTTGGCAAAAATAACATTTTCTACTAATAAACAAACAAATGTTTCAAAAAGTTTAGAATCTATTTCAAGTCCATCGTAGGCAAAGTGTACATGGGGTGGCAGCCGCTTTTCGATGTCAGTATGAAGCCCTGCATGATGACTCATATGGATAAAATAGGTCTCTTTGGCACCAATACGTCCGGCAGCTCCAACGCCTCCGAAATACTCTGGTGCGTAGGATGCGGCTTTGGCCGTAAAGCATTCATTACCAAAACGTCCAAGCCTTTCAATTGTTCATAAGATTCCTCAGGCATTGTGTGCATATCCGTGATATATCCCAAGCGGCCGCCAATGCGGTAGCCCAGGATGGGAAGCCTGCCGTGCATCACCCGTAAAGGCAGCACCTCCGTCCTGTTGATGTGAAACACTTGCCCCGCCTCCACTTCCTGCAGATAAATACGCGGAACTCCCGGATATACTTTATCGACAAAACAGTAAGGCATCCTTGTCCGCAGATGGGCAGCAGTGTAGGCATCGGAGTAGATAGGAATATCGGCAAAACGACCGAACGGGCGCAAATCATCCAGACCGCCCACATGGTCATAATGTTCGTGTGTCACCAGTACGCCGTCTATCTTCTCAAAAGAAGAGGCGCACAGCATCTGTTCCCTGAAGTCAGGACCACAATCTATCAATATCACCGCATCATCCGTATGCAGCAGGGATGACGCACGCAAGCGGTTGTCCCGCGGGTCAGTGGAAGTACAGACCGGACAAGTACAGCCTATCTCAGGCACACCGGTCGAAGTCCCGCTTCCTAATATTCTGAGTTTCCCCATTGACTAAATCAAATAAATTTCTAAAATCAGGTTATATACAACGATGTTTGGGTGTGTCAAAACTCTCTTACTATTTTATCAAACAAACTTCCGGGTGAATATCAATGCCGAATTTCTCGCGGACAGAAGCGCGCACGGCATCCGAAAGAGCGACAATATCCGCTCCCGTGGCACCACCCGAATTCACCAATACCAACGCCTGCCGATCGTGCACCGCAGCAGGCCCCAGCGCTTTACCTTTCCAGCCACACCGGTCTATCATCCAGGCAGCCGGTATCTTTACCCGGCCGGCATCCACATCATAGTGGGGCATGTCCGGATATTCCCGTTGCAAGGACTCCAACTGCCGACGCGGCACAATGGGTTCATAAAAAAACTACCCGCATTGCCCAGCACCTTCGGATCGGGCAATTTGCTTTGACGGATGTCTATAATCACCCGGCGCAAGTTTCCAAATTCAGTACCGGATATTTCTCCAGCTCCTGCCGGATAGTACCGTAACCCAATGTATAATGTTCCCGTTTACCCAGGCAGAAGTTCACATAAGTCACAAACACGGTCTTCATCTCCGGTTGCTTAAACAAGCTCTTTCTGTAAGAGTAGCCACACTCGTCCACTCCGTAGATACGCTTCTCCCCTACCATGTTTATGGTTTCCACGGATGTTATCAGGTCCTTTACTTCCACACCATAGGCACCGATATTCTGTACTGCACTCGCCCCCACCTCACCCGGTATCAGCGAAAGGTTCTCGGCACCATACCAACGCCGCTCCACACAGTAGGCCACAAAATCGTCCCATATCACACCGGCGCCCACACGCACCGACACGTGCTCCTCATCCTCTGACGTCACCTCCAGGCCACCGATGCGTGAATGCAGCACCGTGCTTCATAATCCTTGATAAAGAGCAGGTTGCTCCCTCCACCGATATGCAGCCAAGGTGCAACAACATGTCCTGCCGCAATCAATTCCCGCAGTTCATCCTCCGAACCGTATTCCAGAAATCTTGCAGCAGTAACGTCAATTCCAAATGTATTGGGTATTTTCCTCAAACCTTTCCTCCTCTATTTTAAATGCTCGTGTCTTCATATTTGTACAGCTCCCATCCCTTACCGCGTTTGCGGAAATAGAAGATATTGGAGTAACCGTTGCCTATACCATTTACCTTCAGTATTTTGGTATCCGACAAGTCCTCATTCTTCTGTCCGTAATTGATATTAGACAATCTGTCGGTAGGCATTACCGGACGGAAGGCATACCACTGGTCCACATCCAAAGTAGTTTCCAGGATAGAAAACTCGTCATCAGGGTCTATGGTGATGAATTGTAGCGGATGGCTGATATGCTTGCTTTGATAGACACTGTCCCTCACAAAACGGGTATAGAATTCCACGAAGTCCTCATTTTCACCTTTCTCCATCTCGCGCAGGTTGATGGCCTCGAGCATCCACATTCCCCGCTTCCGCTCAAAATAATAACGCTTCACCATACGCGTTTTTCAAGAAAATCCACTCCACTTGTACCGATGTCAGCGTAGTATCACCCACCATGTCCATATCCTCTTCCTTATCAAAAAGCAAGGTGTAACAGTTCTCCTTGGTAAACAGATAATCGTGCTTCCAGAAGTCCGCCTCTATCTTCAGCGGAGTATCACGGTCATAATAGGGCAAAGGAAATACCGTCCTCTGCCTTTGCAGGGCATCATCCGAAGCATAATTGAAGATAAAATCATCAAACAGCTCGTCTGCCACCATCGGCTTCGGTTCTTCCTTCACTTCTGCTTCCTGCAGCGTATCGGCCTTGTAACCGGCCGAATCCACCATTTCCGCAATGGTAGCAAAGGGATCCATTTTCGCCTTTTTGTTTCCACAACGAAATCAAGCGAGTAACAAAAATCCCAATAAAAGTTTTTTCATTCTTTGCGGACCGCTTACGGTCACCTATTTAATTTAGCCTTCAATTTCTCAAGCATGTCTACGGTCATGGACTCCAGGTCATACTGCGGCATCCAGTCCCATTCCTCGCGTGCACAAGAGTCATCCAGAGAGTCGGGCCAGCTATCAGCAATGGCCTGCTTCAGCGGATCAATCTCGTATACCATCTCAAAATCAGGCACATGCTTCTTGATTTCCTGATAAATCTGTTCTGGGTCAAAACTCATGGAGGCGATGTTGAAGGCGTTGCGGTGCTTCAGCCTTGCCGGTGCCGCTTCCATCAGTGAGATGGCCGCATTCAGTGCATCAGGCATATACATCATATCCATATACGTACCGGCCTTCACCGGACATACGAATTTTTCTCCCTTCACGGCAGAGTAGAAAATATCTACCGCATAGTCCGTAGTGCCGCCACCCGGAGGGGTCACGTTCGAAATGATTCCCGGAAAACGTACCGAGCGTGTATCCACACCATATTTTGTATAGTAATAGTCACTCAACAATTCAGTCGTCACTTTAGTCACGCCATACATGGTACGCGGACGCTGGATAGTGTCCTGTGGTGTCTTCACGTGAGGCGTAGCTTCGCCGAACGAACCGATGGAACTCGGGGTAAACACGGCACAATTGTACTCGCGCGCCACTTCAAGTACATTCCACAACCCGTCGATACCGATTTTCCAAGCCATGGCCGGACGGCTTTCGGCAACTACCGAGAGCAAGGCAGCCAGGTTGTAGATTGTATCAATCTTGAACTGACGCGCCACCACCTCGATGGACTGACGGTCTGTCACATCGGCAATAGCCGAAGGACCGGATGCTTTCAATTCTCCCTTGGGCATAGCACTCGGAATGTATCCTGCCACAACATGGTCATCGCCATAACGTTTGCGCAACTCCAGTGTGAGTTCCGATCCAATCTGTCCGGTAGCTCCAATTACCAAAATATTCTTCATACGAGTTATTTATAAGGTTTCGTTATTATATATGGTGCAAATATACACACTTTTTTTTCATATTTCTGCCATATTGTTATTGTTTATTCCAAGAAAAATGATGTTCTTTGTGGGAAATGTAACGACAACGTATTACCTAAAAAATAAAAATGCTATGTACGGTAAAATGAAAGACCATCTCAGCAAGACTATTGCTGAAATAAAAGAAGCCGGACTCTACAAGGAAGAGCGACTGATTGAGAGTGCACAACAAGCTGCCATCACCGTAAAAGGCAAAGAGGTACTGAACTTCTGTGCCAACAATTACCCTGGACTGTCCAACCACCCCGCCGGCT
>ENA-OQDF01000268-OQDF01000268.1-human-gut-metagenome-genome-assembly--contig:-NODE-268-length-20932-cov-2.082913_pt1 | contig 20932 bp, 30 predicted proteins | sample MGYA00242769_ERZ504597 | MGnify/ENA primary metagenome ERZ504597 (study PRJEB26092, sample SAMD00036305) | human gut metagenome | host: Homo sapiens | study: EMG produced TPA metagenomics assembly of...
TCCGAAGCCAACGCTTCCGCACGTTCACACGGGCCCCGATGGGCAACTGAAGGTTGATACCGATGCGGCTATTGTCTGCTGCCGGGAAGAACTCGGTACCTATGTACTTGGCACAGAACAGACTTGCCACAAAAATGCGGCACAGCCTGCCATAACCGTCAGACGATGGCGCACAGCCCAGTTCAACCGGTTCTGGTACCACACGTCAAGACCGTCCAACGCACGCTGAATCGGCGTATAGAGCGTAAGGAACATCTTACTCTGCTTTTTCTGCAAACGCAGAAGCTGCGCACACATCATCGGAGTGAATGACAAGGCTGAAACTGTGGAAACCGTCATAATCACACACATCATCCATCCAACTGACGGAATAGCACACCGGACATGCCACTTACCATCGTCAATGGGAAGAATACCGCAATCATAGTCAGCGTAGATGCAATTACGGAGATGGCCACCTCGTTCGTGGCATGTATCGCTGCCTGCTTCGGTTCGGAACCCCGTTCAATATGGGTCGTTACATTCTCGAGTACCACAATGGCGTCGTCCACCACGTTACCAATAGCAATGGAGAGACAAGAGAGCGAGATGATATTCAGTGAACCGCCGTCGATGATACCCAGATAGATGAACGAGGCAACCAATGACATCGGTATGGTGATACAAATAATGACCGTGGCACGCCAACGCCCCAAAAAAACGAACACCACCAAGATAACGAACAGCATAGCGTACATAATGGTTTCCTCCAAGCTGTCTATCGTATTCAGAATGTTTTCGGAAGTATTGACAATGATCCCCAGCTTCACATCGCTCGGCAGTGACTTCTGCAACTGCGGCAACATATCAATTATCTTCTGCGAAATGGCTACAGAATTGGCACCCGATTGTTTCTGCACCACAATCATGGCGCCCTGCACACCGTTGCTATACGTCTTCTGTGCACGTTCCTCCACAGAGTCCACAACTTTTGCCACATCGCGCAGATAGACGGAAGCACCGTTATGCGTACCTACCACGATGTTCTCCATCTCTTTGGGATCCTTGAACTCACCTTCCACACGCAGCGAATAGGTATTGTTACCCACATCGAACGTACCGCCCGGCGTATTCCGGTTTTCGGCACTGATAATAGAGCTGATAGTTTCTACTGAGAGGCTGTAGGCATCCAATTTATTGGGGTCGCAATATACATTGACCTCACGTTTGGGGGCACCCGAAATAGACACCGTACCCACACCTGGCACACGCGCCAAGGGATTCGCCACGTTGTCATCCAATATTTTATAAAGAGCCGGCTGGCTCTCCTCTGCCTGCACGGAGAGCAGCAGGATAGGAATCATATCCGTACTGAACTTGAAGATGATGGGAGTTTCGACCTCATCGGGCAGCATGGAGCTCACCATGTCCAGTTTATCACGCACGTCGTTCGTCAGCACGTCTATGTCATATCCATACTCAAACTCCAGCGTAATCACGGAAATATTCTCCGACGAACGGGAAGTGATATGCTTCAGATTACTGACCGAGTTCAGCACGTTTTCCAACGGACGAGTCACGTTGTTCTCAATGTCCGAGGCACTGGCACCCTGATAGGTAGTCATCACCATAATGGTGTTGGTCTCGATATCCGGATAAAGGTCTACCGGCAATTTCGACAGAGAGAACAGACCAAATATAGCCACTGCCAGGAAGCAGAGCGAGGTCATAATCGGTTTCTTAACCGCTCCTTCGTATAAACTCATAAGATTAATTCTTTAATTTGCCAATGTGCTAATATGCTAATTGGCTGCGCAATGTAGCTACATCGGCACATTAGCATATTAGCACATTACCACATTACCATATTATTTTTCTACTTCGACTTCCACACCATCGGCTAATTTAGACTGTCCGGCAATAACAACTTGAGAGTTGTTGTCTACACCGGAAATCAACTCATACTCCGTATCCATACGACGGCCAAGCTCCACCTTATTATAAGACACCTTGCCGTCCTTGTAGACATAGACATAGCGGTCGCCCGAACCGGCACGCTTCACAATGGCCAGGTCGGGAACAACCACGTGGTCCTGTGTCCCGAAGTTCAGCGTGGCGCGGGCAAACATTCCCGGACGTACGCGCTGGTCACGGTTGACAAGCTGTATCTCTACCGGGAAAGTACGGGTAGCCGGGTCGATGGTAGGATAAACAAGGCTGATTTTGCCTTCGAACTCCTCGTCACCATAGACATCCACTTTCACGGATACGGGAGCGCCCTTCTTCACTTTGGTAAAGTAGCCTTCGGATACGTTGATGTATAGTTTTACCGGAGTGATTTGCTCCACTACCAGTACCGGTTCTCCACCGCTATACATATCTCCGTTATCGTAATTGCGTGCCGTCACCACCCCGTTAATGGGACTGAGCAACGAGGTGTTCTCCAAGAGATTCTTATAGGAAGTCTCACGGATGTCGAGATTCATCTTGGCGGCATCCCACTCCGATTTGGAGGCACCGCCTACCTTATACAACTCGTCAATACGCTTGAACTCTATCTGCTGGTTGTCCAGCTGATATTTTATCTGCTTCAGATTGGCAGCATCCATGCTGACCAGCTTCTGGCCTTTCGACACGCGGTCGCCCACCTCCACAAAGATGCGGTCTATACGCACCGGAGAAGAGGGAGCAATATTGTTTTTACTTCGGCTTCCACCGTAGCGGTGTATTCCTGAATTCTGTTCCACGGGACGGGACGACACCTCGGCCAGTTTCACCCTCGGCTTTTCGTCCACCTTCTCAGCAGCAGCTTTATCACTACCTCCGCTACATGCCCCCAGCATGGCAACAACCAGCAGGGCCATCCATTGAAAACCTTTTTTCATATCGTTGTTCTTATTTCTATTCTTCATTCTTAGTTCTTCATTCTTCGTTCTCTGCAATATAATCCTTTCCCAGCACTTGGTCAAGGTCAGCCTTCGCTACCAGATAATCATAGATGGACTGATTGTAAGTCAGTTCAGCCTCCGTAAGCTGCACTTGCGATGTGTTCAGCTCCAACACCGTACCTTTGCCTACCTCATAGCGTTTACCGGCAATCTGCACAGCTTTCTGTGCCTGCATCACATTCTCGCGGTTGCTGACAACCTGCTCAGAACTGGCAGCCATGTTGTTCTGATAGCTGGTAATCTGCATGTTCAGCTTTCGCTCTGTGTCCAGACGGTTCTGCTCCAACTGACGTATCTGAATACGGTTGGACTTGAGCTTGGTGAAATTGCTTGCCTTATACAAAGGAATACTCAGCGTAAACATCAGTGCGGAACTTCCGCTCCAATTATAATCGAGGATGTTCCAGTCCTCGTTGTAGAGTGACTGGTATTGGTAAGAATAATTCATACCCAAAGTAGGCATGAAGTTGGTACGGAGTGACTTGATGTTCTGATTGAGCATCTTCCGGTTCAAGTCCAACTGCTTCATCGTCGTATTATTGTTCAGATTAGCAGCGGGCTGATTCAGTTCATTGGCAAACAGCTCCGTCTCATAGTTGCCGAGATTGTCGGCAATCTCTATATCCACATCGGCCGTTACTCCCATCAGTACCTTCAACTGCAACTTGGACAACGTCACGGCATTACCCGCCGAAATCACATTCGGCTTAATGCTGCGCATCTGCACCTCGGCACTGATTTTATCGAACTCACTGACGGCACCCTGCTGATACTTGGCATTGACAATGTTGTAGTTGTCTTCTGCCAGCTTATAGCTCTTCTGCAACACATCGTAGGAGTCTTGCGTCAGCATCAGCTGATAGTAACCCTTAGTTACCTGGTTCACCAAGTCCAGCTTAGAAGCCCGTGACTTTTCCACAGCCAGTTCAATGTCTGTCTTCGTCATCGACATGGCCTTATATACGCTAGGGGCGAATATGAGCAAACTGATATTCAGCACCCCGCTTACCGTATTCGAATTGTCCATACCCATCTTGAACGACTGTCCGCCAAGATTCATCTGTGCCGCACTGATGGTATGATTCCACGTACCGTCAATGCTTGCCTGCGGAAGCAAGTTCTGCCAGGTTTCCTTGTGAGTCACTTTCTTCAAAGCAATTTCTTCCTCCGCCACCTTTATGGTAGGATTGTCGCTTAAAGCAATCTCCAAGGCACGGTCAAGGTCAGGGTCAGGGTATCCTTTGTCTCTTGTGCGCGCACATAGCCGCCGGCATACAGCACAGCAACTGCCAACAGTAGTGCTCTGCCTACCCAAAATCTCTGCATCTTCATAAATCAAAAATAGATTATTTATTAAAACTACTCCTTCGTTTCATCCGGCTTTACCTGATTCTTGCGATATTCGCAGATAAAGTCCTCCAGGACACGGGCACCCTTCTCCGTAGAGATACCGCGCAAGAAAGTGAACATGATAGATTCGTACACTTCAAGGAAAGAATACTCATTGCAGATGTCCGAATTCATCAGCAAATCGAGCTGGTCGCGCACAAGCAGATTGATAATAGCAAAATTCACATCATCACGGAAAATGCCTTGCTTCACGCCCTCTTTGAAAAAGTTCACGGTATCTTCCGAGCTCCGGTTCCGGTTGTTCTTCATCAACTGATAAGCCTTGGGATATTTCTTGATATCCTCAAAAAACTTCTTGTTCGTGGCATGAAAACGCTCTATGCTCCACTGATAACATCTCAACAAAACTTCCAATACGTTGTTGGAAGTCTCTATGACTTCTTTCACAAAAATATCACCATCCTTCTGGGACTTCAGGATACATTCTTCCAGCAAGGTTTCCTTATCCGGAAAAACTTCGTAAAGAGTGCGCTTAGAGATACCCAAAGATGCTGCAATCTCATCCATCGTGATACTTTTTATTCCATTTGTTGTAAATAATTCTACAGCGGCCAGAATGATACGTTCCCTTAGTTCCACCCGTGATGTTGAATGCTTCGTGTGTTCGCCCATTTTTCTTCCCTTTCTAAACTAAAACTATTTTATTCATTATCGGAATAAAACGAGACAAATATAGAAAGAAAACTCAATTCGCCAATTAAGTTTCCTTTCTTATTGTTAACAGATTAATAATTATTATGTTTCTGGCAGATTTATTGGGAAGTTCCTAATAATCAAACTTTGTCCGGTTGAGGAAAGCGACTGTCTTATGGATTTCCTTATACATCACGATGTCCTCCTTCACAAAGGGAACTTCCTTGCGGTATTCGTGCAGGAAACGCTCCAAAACGGGAGAAGTCTTTGCCGGACGGCGGAAGTCAATGCCCTGAGCGGCATTCATCAGTTCGATGGCAAGGATATGCTCCAGATTATCCATAATGCGATAAAGCTTAGTAGCTGCATTGGCACCCATGCTGACGTGGTCTTCCTGCCCGTTGGAGGAAACGATGGAGTCGCTGCTGGCGGCATAGCAGTACATTTTGTTCTGGCTCACCATAGATGCGGCGGCATATTGCGGAATCATGAAACCGGAGTTCAGACCTGGATTGGCAACAAGGAATTCCGGAAGTCCGCGCAACCCCATGATAAGCTGGGCGATGCGCCGCTCGGATATATTGCCCAGTTCTGCCAGCGATGCCGAGAAAGTCGTAGGAGATGGCAAGCGGCTGGCCGTGGAAGTTACCGCCCGAAATGATACGGTCCTCATCGGGGAAGATAGTGGGATTGTCAGTCACGGAATTGATTTCCGTCAGCAGAACGGAAGACACGTAACGGATGGCGTCTTTCGTTGCCCCATGCACCTGAGGGATGCAACGGAACGAATAAGGGTCTTGCACATGCTGCTTGGGACGAGCTACCAGCTCGCTGCCTTCCAATAGCTTGCGGAAGTTGGCACCCGTTTCTATCTGTCCCTTGTGTGGACGAATCTGCTGGATACAGTCCATGAAGGGATCGATACGTCCGTCGAAAGCTTCCAGGGAAAGGGCGGCAATCAAGTCGGCTTTCTTGGAGAGACGAAAGGCTTTGAGAATGGCAAAGACACCGTTGGCACTCATAAACTGGGTACCGTTGAGTAATGCCAATCCCTCTTTACTCATCAGCTTCACCGGTTCCCAGCCGAACTCGTCGAGCACGCTGATAGCCTCGCGCTTCTTTCCTTTATAATAAACATCGCCCACACCGATAAGCGGCAGGAAGAGGTTGGCCAGAGGAGCCAGGTCGCCGGAGGCGCCCAGTGAACCACGGTCATACACAATAGGCATCACGTCGTTATTGAAAAAGTCGAGGATACGCTGCACGGTAATAACCTGCACACCGCTATGCCCCAAAGAGAGGGCATGCGCCTTGAGCAACATCATCAGCTTGATGATGACGGGACGTATCTCCTCGCCCACACTGCAAGCATGGCTCTTGATGAGATTCTCCTGCAAGGTACCCAGCTCGTCCGACGAAATGCTCTTGCTGCACAACGAGCCGAAACCGGTGGTAATGCCATACAAGGGTTCTTCCGACTCCGCAATCTTCTTGTCCAGATAATCGCGGCACTTCTGTATCCGCAGCTTGGCTTCCGGAGCCAGCTCCAGTTTCAAGTTTTCATTAATGATGCGTTCGATGAGGTCGAAGGTCAGCTCACCGGAACCTACGTAATAGACATTGTTCATACTTTCAGCTCTTGATTGATTTCGTCCAACAATTCCTTTTCTTTCGCACAAGCCAAGTGTTCCAATTCATCGGCTTCACTTTGGAGCTTGGACACAAACTCCTTGTCCTTCAACGAACCCAGGTTGATGCGTACATTCATCAGTGCGCCCAGCACAGCCGAACGGGCAGACATCATGGCTACACAAGCATCCGTAACGGCATTGCGATTGCCCATGCGGGCTATATCCATGATGACTGTCATCAACTCATACGCATTGCGTGCCACCTGCATGGGAACAAGGGCAGCAAACTTGGTAGCCTCCTGAATGGCAGCACTGCGCGCCGCTTTTTCCTTCATCCGTAGCTTTCGGCATCTTGAAGCAGGCAAACACCTTGTTGTAGGCCTCAGAGTCGCGGTCTATATCTTCCACAAAAGCTCCCTTCTGCTGCAAGGCAACTCCGGAGACATGGCGCATCAGCTCTTCGTGAAGTTCATAACCTTTCTTGCCGATGGTGAGGTTGGCAACCATAGCGGCAAGAGCAGAAGCAATGGCACCGTTCAAAGCGGCAATACTACCGCCACCGGGGACGGGATCACTACCCGCCACTTATTCAAAAATTCCTTTACTGTCAAATCAACTAACATGGTAATAAATTATTAAGGATTAAATATTAATGTTCAAGGAGCTCTAAAGTCCCGGATAAAGAACTCCGTTCTTCACGGTGGTATTGACACAATTCATCCCGACGTAATAGGGCAAAAATGATAATTGTCCGTATCGAGGACTACAAAATCCCCTTTTTTGCCCACCTCGATACTACCAATGCTGTCCGCACGGTTCAAGGCGGCTGCACCGTTCAAGGTCAGGGCAGTGATGGCCTCTTCAACACTCATTTTCATATAAATGCACGCCAAGGCAAATGTCAGGGGGATGGAACCGGAGAAACAACTGCCCGGATTGAGGTCGGTGGCAAGAGCCACGGCACAACCGGCATCAATCATTTCGCGTCCACAGGCATAGGGTTCCTTCAAAGCAAAGGCTGTCAGCGGAAGAAGGGTCGCCACAACTTCTTTATTGGCCATGGCGCGGATGTCCGCATCCGAAGCATGCAGCAGATGGTCGGCAGAGACGGCAGAAGTTCAGCAGCCAGTCCAGCACCACCTAATGGTACAATTTCATCGGCATGGAGTTTCAAGGCAAGTCCCATTTCCTTGGCTGCTAGCAAAAGGCGACGAGACTGTTCGATGGAGAAAACACCCTGCTCACAGAAGACATCGCAGAACTCTGCCAAATTATTATGAACCACTACGGGCATCACTTCGCGGATAATGTAGTCCACGTATTCGTCCGTCCGCCCGTTGTATTCTGCAGGCACAGCATGTGCGCCGAGAAAAGTGGAGACAACGTCTACACGCTTGTGCTCGTCATTATTAAGGCTACGCATCACCCGAAGCTGCAGGAGCTCGGTTTCCTTGTCCAGACCGTAGCCGCTCTTCCCCTCTACGGTAGTCACTCCCATAGCACTCATCTGCTTCAGAAAGGCCTCCGCCTTGCTGCGCAGCTGGATGAAATTGCATGCACGGGTAGCCTTCACCGTACTCACGATGCCTCCTCCACGTTCCATGATGGACATGTAACTCTCTCCCTTCAAACGCCAGGAGAACTCCTCGGCACGCTCGCCACCAAACACAAAATGTGTGTGCGAGTCCACAAAGCCGGGTAGCAGACACTTGCCGCGGGCATTGTAATGCCAGTAGTGCTGATAATAGCCGTCACGCTCCTCTCCACGGTTGGGACCGACGTAGGTGATGACACCGTCGGTCACTTCCACCGTAGCATTGTCGATGATGCTCAGTTGCTCCATCTCGCTGCCGCGACGGGCGGAAAAACCGAGGGGGGTCACGACACGGGCATTGAATATAATAAGGTTCTCTGTCATAAAGCTCTCCCCTAACCCCTCCCCCGTAGGGAGGGGAATTAAGTTAGTACTATTTAATTCGGTTACATTCGTGCTTCTAAAACTTGCTCCATGGAGAAGTTCTCCAATCCCAGATAGTAGGACGCTGTATCTATCAAGGCCTCCATCGGCACCAGACCGATAATCTCACTGCCCACAATGCTGACACCGTAGCGGCGGGCTTCCACACGCACCAGTTCGAAAGCACGGTAGAGGGCGGTGCGGGTATAGTCCGTCATGTTGATGGATACCTGCGTGATGCCGCGGTCTTTCAACTCCACTCCCATTGCCTTGCAATAACGCAGTCCGCCGCCGATGAAACGGATTTTCTTAGCAATGTCATGGGCTATCTCCAGACTGGGAGTATTGAGGTTGATGTTATAGGCCACCAAAGGCATGCGGGCACCGATAGCTACTGTGCCTGCAGTGGGATGACGTTCAGCCGGTCCAAGTCGGGATGCCATTCCGGTTGCTTTATCTTCTCGGCCATACCTTCGAACTCCCCTTTACGGACAGCAGCCAGATTCTCCCGATGAGGGGCAGAAGCAGACTTTTCATATAAGAAGACAGGAAGATTGTAACGTTTTGCAACCTCCTCGCCCACCTCTTTGGAGAGGGCAACAGCTTCTTCCATCGTCACATTCCGGATGGGGATAAAAGGTACTACATCTACAGCACCCATACGAGGGTGCTGTCCCTGATGGTGATTGAGATCTATCAGCTCTACCGCTACGCCGATAGCTTCGAGCACAGCATCACGAAGCGGTTCAGGCTCGCCCACTACGGTCACCACGAGGCGGTTATGGTCTTCATCGTTGCTGTAATCCAACAGTTTCACACCTTGTTTGCTCCGAAAAGGAGCCACTATCTTATCTATCTTTTGCAAATCGCGCCCTTCACTGAAATTAGGGACGCATTCCATAATTCTGTCCATAATATGCTAATGTGAGTAATATGCTAATATACTAATGAGAGAATATACACATGCTTCTAATCAAATCCTCATCCGCCACATACGGCATCGTGATATGATAGCCATCTGCATGCGTACGGTTAAACTCTTCACTCGTCTCCATGGCATGAGGGTTACGCGCCCACGAACGGCGTGCCACACCACCCATCACATCCCACAGCATGGCGGAACGCAAGATTTCGTCTACCCGCTCACTACCGTCGCACACCATGCCGAAACCGCCGTTGATGCTTTCCGATACCTACGCCACCTCCATTGTGCAAGGCCACCAAGCTCATGCCACGCGCACAGTTTCCGGCAAAACACTGTACGCCATATCTGCCATGACATTACTGCCGTCCTTGATATTGGATGTTTCACGGAATGGAGAGTCTGTACCGCTGACATCGTGATGGTCGCGTCCCAACATGATGGGGCCGACCTCTCCCTTACGCACCATTTCATTGAAGCGCAAAGCTATATTCATGCGTCCCACGGCATCCTGATAGAGAATACGAGCCTGCGTGCCGACTACCAGATTGTTCTTCTCCGCATCACGAATCCAATTGTAGTTATCCAAATCTTGCCCGCGACGTGTGTCGATACATTCCATCGCCGCACGGTCGGTCTTCACCAAGTCTTCATGTTTTCCACTGAGGCACACCCAGCGGAACGGACCATAACCATAATCAAACAATTCCGGTCCCATAATGTCTTCCACATAGCTGGGGAAAATGAAGCCGTTCTTATCGTCCCCGTCTCGCGCAATTTCGCTCACACCGGCATCGTAGACGGCTTTCATGAAGGAGTTCCCATAATCGAAGAAGTATGTACCGTGTTCCACCAGCCTCTTTATAGCCTTGAAATGACGCTCCAAGGAAACATTCACCAGGCACCGGAACTCCGACGGATTTTCATGTAGCATACGGGTACGCTGCTCAAACGTCAGTCCGACGGGACAGTAACCGCCCTCGTAGGTGGCATGGCAGGAAGTCTGGTCGGAAAGTAAATCTATGTGCAACTGCTTCTGCACCGCATATTCCAGCAAATCGACGACATTGCCGTGATAGGCCACAGAAACCGGGCGGCACTCATCCATCGCTTTTTGAGCCAGCGAGAAGGCTTCTTCCAGAGAATCCGTAACGTGTCCCACCCAACCCTGGGTATGGCGGGTTTCGATGCGGGAAGCATCCACCTCGCAATGATTGCCGCCGCCCCTGCCATCTCGGCAGCTTTGGGCTGCGCACCGCTCATGCCTCCCAGACCGGAAGAAACAAACAAGCGTCCGCACAAATCACCATCCTGCGGAATGCCCAGCTTCAGACGGCCCGCATTCAGCAGCGTATTAAAGGTGCCGTGCACAATGCCCTGCGGACCGATGTACATCCAGCCTCCGGCAGTCATCTGCCGTAGTTGGCAACGCCCATCTGCATAGCGGTGTGCCAGTCCTTCTGATTATCATAGAGCCCCACCATCAGCGCATTGGTAATGATGACACGGGGCGCTTCGGGCTTGGATTTGAACAGTCCCAACGGATGCCCGCTTTCGATAACCAGTGTCTGCTCGCGCGTCAACACTTCGAGGTACTGCTTGATGAGCCGGTATTGCATCCAGTTCTGACAGACCTGTCCCGTCTCACCATAGGTAACTAATTCATACGGATAAAGGGCGATGTCGAAACAAAGATTATTGTCAATCATCACCTGGAAGGCCTTGCCTTCAATACAGTTCCCTTTGTACTCATCGATGGGTTTCGCTTTGAGGTCGCCCTGCGGGCGGTAGCGGTAGCCATAGATACGTCCACGTGTACGCAGTTCTTCCATGAACTCCGGAGCGAGGGTTTCGTGCAGCTCTTTGGGGATGTAGCGCAAAGCGTTCTTCAATGCCGTAGCCGTCTGCGCAGGGGTAAGGGTGTAGCCACGGTCGGGTGCCCGCCGGATACCCTCGACAAAGGAAGGATAGGAAGGCAATGTTTTACTTAAGGTTATCTCCATGTCCTATAAAGATTAAGGATTTACAAAGTGTCAGCCCACGAGGCTATATTTGCCGCAATATAGAAATAAATCCCGACATTCGCAATGGAATGCCGGGATTATTTATCTTTTAGTCAGAAACCAACAAAGAGGATTTCTATTTAAAGCTATTTTATTGATTTTCATTATCTGATAGACACCTTCATAATCGGCGCAAATCCGTCATCGGCTTTGCCCATATCGATTACTTCCAACTCTACGTATACCGGTTTTCCGTTTTTAACTCCTTTCGTCATATCATCATATTTTTGCATGAGTTCTCCGGTCTCATCCACAATCCAATAATCGGCAGAATCTCCTTCGGCTTTGAAGGAACGTACCTCATGGCCGATGACCAGCTCGCCTCTTACCGACAGAAGTTTCTTGGCAGGGGTAAGCACCGCAGCAGGTATTGTTTTTTGATTCAGAGTTTCATTGTTCCTGGCATATTTCAAGAGCAACTCTCCTCTTTTGAGAATCAGGCTGTCCTGCGTCAGTTTTTCTATTGTCAGCGTATCCGTGAAAGAAATATTCTGGTGATTGCCGATGCTGGTACCTGAAAGTAACAACCGGTTTCCTACTTTTTCCATGCCTCATATTTCAAGGTGGCCATGTTAATGGAAGAGGCGCTTCCGGCCCTATCAAGAACGAAACCTTGTTGCATGCCGGGCATTCCCGGAACCGGCTCCACCCAGGAGCTTCAATGGAGGCATTGTTGCAAGCAGCCAAAGCAACCATGCCAAGAACAGCAGTTAAATCTCTCAATCTTTTCATATCTCTTCTCTTTTTAAAACTATATTTCTAAACAAAGGAGCTCTTGTTTTTCCTCTATTCTCTTGCAAAAATAATGTTTTTACGGGAACTTCCACGCATCAAAGAATCTTTTCACGAAACAAATTATGAATATTTATTTGGAAATTATTCAAACTAGCATTACCTTTGCACCGAAATTCAAAAACGATATGAACCAGTACTTAACTACAAGATACAATACGCGCAATGCTGCATGGGGCAACAAGACCTTATGCGGCCACTTCATAGTGCACGTACATTGGTTCAGCGGATTCATTTAACTATCCTGCAATTTGCATCTTACTATTTTGCACTTCCCTTACCGAGAAAAGGAGGGAGAGATGCCGTGTATGGAGTTTCCGTTCGGAAAAACCGGACTAACCTATGTATTCACCCAAAAAAGAAAAAAACTTATGTTTACAATTATATCCATCATGTTTATAGGAATCGGTATCGGATACCTAATGCGTAATGTACAGATGTTGCAAAAAGTGGAGAAAAGCGCCTCGCTCACCATCTTACTGCTGCTCTTTGTACTCGGTGTATCCATCGGTTCCAACCGTCTGATTGTTGACAATCTGGGAAGATTCGGGTGGCAGGCCGCCGTACTGGCCTCACTGAGCATTACAGGCAGCATGCTAGCCTCACTGATGGTGTTTCACCTATTTTTTAAGAAAGGAGAGAAGAGATGAAGGGAAGTTTGATGGTTGTTGCATTTTTCTGTGCCGGCTGCCTGATGGGAGTAGCCAATGATTTTCAGTTCGACCTGCACGACTTATCCATGTATGTGCTCTATGCATTGATGTTCCAGGTGGCATCGGCATCGGGAGCAACAAGCAATTGAAGGAGCTGGTCAAGAGTCTGCGGCCCAAAATGCTTTTGGTGCCGATGGCCACCATTGTGGGAACACTGTTGTTCTCCGCCTTCGCCAGTCTGCTGTTGAGCCAATGGAGTGTGTTCGACTGCATGGCGGTGGGTAGCGGATTTGCTTATTATTCGCTTTCCTCCATTCTGATTACGCAATTCAAGGAACCTTCCATAGGTCTGCAACTCGCCACGGAACTGGGCACCATCGCCCTGCTTGCCAATATCTTCCGTGAAATGATGGCTTTGCTGGGTGCACCGCTCATCCGGAAATATTTCGGCAAACTGGCACCTATATCGGCGGCAGGGGTCAATTCGATGGATGTACTTCTACCCTCCATCACCCAATATTCCGGAAAGGATGTGATTCCTATCGCTATATTCCACGGAATATTAATTGATATGAGTGTACCGGTATTCGTATCCTTCTTCTGCAATCTGTAAACAGCGGGCCAAAAAAGGAGGATAAGGCCTCATTGTATTCATACTTTAACAACGTGAACAACAGAGACTTCTCACTGCAAAGTGAGTGCATGCTTTTTGCAGTGCCACTGCATACCTTTTGCAGCGGTCACCAAGCTACCGCATACTCGTAGCGGTCGAACTTAGGCTTGGTGCTTATGCCTACTGCCTTGAATACCCGGGCTATCCGTTGCTGTTCTTCGGGAGAGATAGGGCGCTCGCCCTTGCGGCAATGATAGTAATAGCGTTCACAAGAGAAGCATCCCATCACGCGATGGCGCACGGTGAAAAGCAGCTTGGTGGGTACTTCGTCGAAAAGGTGCGTCATACCGCGGGCATAGTGCAGCTGCTCGCTGGAGCGGTAACGGGCACAAGTGGAGGACCCGGACAAGCTGCCGACATAAAAAGGATTCACCGCACGAACGGACTGTGGCTGGGGGCCTTCACTCTCGGACAACAGTTGTGCCGCTATCGCCCGCAAGCAGGAAGAGGCTTTGGGGCACTTCCCGTTACCCGCAAAGCAGTATTCGTACCCATCGGGCACGTCTTGCAATAATATCATCTTATTAATGATTAATGGTTAGTGATTAATGGACGGAGTGCACGCAGATACTTGCCGATGACCTCTGCCGACTCGCTTGTTTCTTTCTCGAATTCGGCGTGCAGTGTCGGGTATCCGGCAAGCAGTTGCATCATTCGCTCACGTCCCACGAACTCGGACTTTCCAGTTTCGGGATTCAGTTCGTAATAGACGCGGGCATGCACCAGTCCCGAAGCATTGATGGCGTCTCCCACTTCACCGCCCAATCGTGTGGCATCATCGGGAGTCATGGTACTGGTGGCTGCTTGTCCCACAGGCTGTGCACAGAAGTAAACCTTTCCGCCGAGCCACATGCAGGTGCATACCACTGCCCGAAGCGATAACGCTTATAGCGCATCTTACGGCAATTGACATAAAGCGAGGTATCTACGTACAGCATAACAACGGGACTTCAAATAACGGCAAAGACCGGGATTGTCGTCTACCGTAATACGATAATCGGCACCGCCCATGAGGTAAATCTGGTTCTTTGTACGCTTCTCAATCTTCAGCGTGGTAACCGTATCGCCACGGTTCTCCACCAACTCTTTCAGATTGGAATACATTACCTGTTGCGCCGCCGCCGGCAAAACCGCCAGCAACATCAGAACGCCTGACAACCAACTCTTCTTCATATCCCAACCTCCTCTTTTCTGAAACTTTGTTTTAGTGAGCGAAAGGTACATTTTTTATCGGAAGTAGACAAAAAATCGCGGAAAAAACAATTGGAAATGTATATCTTTGCCTTAAACTTAACATGTATGAAGCAAATAAATACGATAGATAAAATCAGCGCCGTCTACCGCAACACGGCAGAAGAGGCAAGACAAGAACTGAATAAAGTACAACAGAAGATTTACCGCATCGGCAGCCTGCGCCTGCTGCTGTTTGTGGCAGGAGTAGTAGGAATTATCTATTTCTGGAGCGAGAGCTGGGGTATACTGGCCTGCATTGCCCTCATCACCCTACTGCCATTCCTATTTTTAATGAAATACCACAACCGGCTGTTTCGTCGCAAGGACTATCTGGAAAAGAAGATGGAAATCAACGAGCAGGAACTCGCCGCTCTGGATTACGATACGTCTTCTTTCGATGACGGCGAAGCATACATCGACCCCACCCATCTCTACACCTATGATTTGGATGTTTTCGGTCCGCATTCCCTTTTCCAGTACATCAACCGTACCTGCACACAGCCCGGGAAACACCGCCTCGCCCACTGGCTGGGAAAACATCTCGAGAGAAAGGAAGAAATCATCCGCCGCCAGGAAGCCGTCAGCGAACTGCTCCGGAACTGAAATTCCGTCAGCGCTTCCGTATCCTCGGCCTGCTGTACAAAGGAAAAGCCGCCGATGAAACAGAACTGTGCCAATGGGCGGAAAGTCCGAGCATCTTCCGGAACCGAAAACTACTGCGCCTCCTGCCGGTGCTGGTGACGGGAGCCAACCTCATCTGCCTCGCACTCGTCATGGCAGGAATTCTACCCGCAAGTATCTACGGCATCATCTGGACCAGCTTCGTCATCTCCGGCTTCGGCTTCACTGGCAAAGTCACCAAGATGCAGGCCATCATATGGCAAAAACATGCAATCCTCTCCACCTACGCCGCCCTGCTCCACCTCATGGAAAAGCAGCCCTGCACAAAGCCACCCTGCTCAAAGAGATAAAACAACAGATTGGCGGAGAAAACGGAAGCTCCCACTCCATCAGCAGGCTGAACAAGCTCATGGATGAACTCGACCAACGCAACAATGTCTTTATGTACGTCATTCTGAACGGCCTCTTCTTCTGGGAGCTGCGTCAAATCATGCGCATTGAAGCCTGGAAAGAGCAATATGCCGCTGAACTGCCGGGTGGCTCGATGCCATCGGACAAATGGATGCGCTCAACTCACTGGCAACATTTGCCTATAATCATCCGGACTATATTTACCCAAAGATAGTTCAAGCGGAAAGAAAGGGGAAAGGAAACCTGAATAAAGAAGAAGAAAGCAATTCTGAAACGGAAGCCCCCATCAATGCCCCTTCCTCCTTTCGTCTCCGTGCCGAAGCCCTGGGCCATCCGCTGATGAACCGTGACCGCTGTGTCCGCAATGACATCGACATGGTGAAACGACCGTTTTTCATCATCGTCACCGGCGCCAACATGGCAGGGAAAAGCACCTATCTGCGTACGGTGGGCATCAATTACCTCCTTGCCTGCATCGGCGCCCCCGTCTGTGCCCGCCAAATGGAAATATGCCCGGCCCGGCTCATCACCAGCCTGCGCACCTCGGATTCACTGAACGACAACGAGTCCTACTTCTTTGCCGAACTCAAACGTCTGAAACTCATCATAGACAAGCTGCAGGCAGGTGAGGAACTGTTCATCATCCTCGACGAAATTCTGAAAGGTACCAACTCCATGGACAAGCAGAAAGGCTCCTTTGCCCTTATCAAGCAATTCATGACTTTGCAGGCCAATGGCATCATTGCCACCCACGACCTACTGCTGGGAACACTCATCGACCTCTTCCCCGATGACATCCGCAACTATCGCTTCGAAGCAGACATTACGGACAATGAACTGACATTCTCCTACCGCTTGCGCCCAGGCATCGCCAGAATATGAACGCCTGCTTCCTGATGAAAAAAATGGGGATTGCCGTTGCCGACTAATCCCCACCACAGTTAAAGTCAAGTCTAACGCTTTGACTGATTATGCTGTTTTACATTTCTCCAGGAAAGTAGACACTGCAACCGCATCGCTACCCGTATAGTAGCGTACGGAAGTTACCGGAGTATACGTGTAAGGCACAAACTGATACAACTGTACAGCCGCAAATTTATTGTCCTGCGAAATAATGACATCCATGCGCACATTTCCACTGCCGCAACTTTTTATTTCAGTCTCGCCATTCAGCTGTTCATTCTCAATCATATCTGTAAGTTTGCCCAAATATTTCAAATCGAAGAAAACACTGCGTTCCTTGGTCACACTGCCCGTCGGCAAATAGACCACTTCCTTCGATTTCCAAAACAGACGGAACACGCCAAGCAAAACGAATGCCGTACCCAGCACCATCAAAGCCATGCTGAGAGTGGAAGATTTATCACTCATCTCAAAATGGATACAAAAATAAAAACACCGACCAGCAGCATAGCTACTGAAAAGATAAGTCCTGAAACACTGGTACGCTTTACAATATCGGGATGTGAAGACGCAAAAAGAGTTGCGTCAATAGTTTGAGTTGCCATAATTATAATATGTTTTAATGAATTTATTAGAAATAGAAAATACAGTATTCCCCTGCAAAAACACATAGTCTGACCATACACAAGGGAAAAAGGAAAATTCAATAAAACACTAAATGAGAATACGCCTTAGTGTGAAAATGTAATATTCGCACACCGGCTGGCAACGATAATAGGCAGTGGCATCATAGAGTTTCTCACGATGCAGAGACAAAACAGCCGCTCGCTGGGCCAGTTTGTCAATCCAGTCCTTTAAAGAAAATATATATTCCGTGGTAGAAATACGCTGTATACGGGAGTACGTCAGCGAATGTAATTGTCCACCCATACCCGCCAGCTCTGCATCTGGCAGATAAGGTAATTGAGGCATCTCAATATAGGCATCAGTCTGCTCATGTACGGCAATAGTATTCTCACTCACAACATTCCCCCCACTTGTCGCTTTATTTGCAAATGCATCGCTTGCAGTCTGCCATAAGGCCAATGCAAGCACCATGAATCCTATGAATCTTAAGAATTTAGCCATATCTATGTGCAAATATAACAGTTTCTATCAGGAATTTGTTTTGTGCACACATCTTTTAATGTTTCTTGGATGATTTATAGGAAAAAAAAGCCGTTCCAAACAAATTGGAACGGCTTCTATATATAAAAAGAATAGTTGAATTATTCAGCTTTAACTTCCTCAGCAGCAGGAGCTTCGGCAACCGGTGCAGATGTTTCTGCAGCAGGAGCAGCTTCAGTAGCAGCGGCTTTCTTTGAACGGCGAGTACGAGTAGCTTCTTGGCAACCTTTTCCTTAGCCATATTTTCGTTGTAGTCAACGAGTTCAATGAAGCACATTTCTGCGTTGTCACCCAAACGGTTACCAGTCTTGATAATACGAGTGTAACCACCCGGACGATCAGCAATTTTCACAGAGATTTCTTTAAACAGTTCAGTTACAGCATACTTGTCTTGCAAATTGCTAAATACAACACGACGGGAATTAGTCGTATCGTCTTTAGCCTTTGTAATCAAAGGCTCAACAAACTTCTTCAGAGCTTTAGCCTTTGCAACGGTCGTAGTGATTCTTTTGTGCTTAATCAAAGAACACGCCATATTAGCCAACATAGCGTTTCTATGAGAGGCAGTACGACCCAAATGGTTGAATTTCTTATTATGTCTCATTTTTTATTCTTTATCTAATTTATATTTAGAAATATCAGTTCCAAACGACAGATTCAGACTTTCCAGCAAATCATCAAGCTCGGTAAGCGATTTCTTTCCGAAGTTTCTGAATTTCAGCAAATCCGTCTTGTTGAATTGTACCAAGTCACCAAGAGTCTCTACATCTGCAGCCTTCAGACAGTTGAGGGCACGTACAGAGAGATCCATATCAACGAGCTTGGTCTTCAGCAACTGACGCATGTGCAATACTTCTTCATCAAACTCTTCATTGCCGTCAGCATCATTTGTTTCCAGCGTAATCTTCTCGTCAGAGAAAAGCATGAAGTGATAAATCAGAATCTTTGCTGCTTCTTTCAGGGCTTCTTTCGGATGAATGGAACCGTCGGTAGTAATCTCAAGTACCAGTTTCTCGTAGTCAGTCTTCTGCTCTACACGGAAGTTCTCTACCTGATACTTCACATTACGTATCGGAGTATAAATAGAATCGATAGGAATTACGTTCACATCGGTGCAATATTCGCGGTTTTCGTCAGCAGGAACATAACCACGACCTTTGTTGATCGTAATATCTATCTGCATAGTTGACTTTGAATCTAAATGACAAATAACTAATTCAGGATTTAACACTTCAAATCCAGTCAATACTTACCTATGTCACCTGCTTTAAATTCACTTGAATTCTCGACCGTAATACTTACTTTCTCACTCTCGAATTCTTCAACTACTTGCTTGAATCTCACTTGTTTCAGATTCAAGATAATGTTAGTAACATCCTCTTTTGCCCCCGGAACACTGGAAAATTCATGCTCAACACCGTCTATCTTGATAGTAGTGATAGCAAAACCTTCCAATGAAGAAAGCAGGATGCGGCGCAGTGCATTACCCACGGTAATACCGAAACCGGGCTCCAACGGACGAAATTCGAATTTTCCGAATCTAGAGTCCGCTTCCAACATTAATACTTTATCAGGTTTTTGAAATGCTAATATCGCCATGAAATTAATTATTATTTAGAATACAATTCTACGATCAAATGCTCTTTAATGTTTTCAGGAATGTCTGCTCTTTCAGGTACATGCAGCAATTTGCCAACCTTAGAGTTATCATCCCATTCCAACCAAGGATATTTGCTATGGTTAAAACCAGCCAGTGAGTTAGCGATAACTTCCAATGATTTGGATCTTTCACGAACACCGATCACCTGACCCGGTTTTACTGCATAAGAAGGAATATTCACAACCTCACCGTCTACAGTAATGTGCTTGTGGCTCACCAACTGACGAGCAGCTGCGCGAGTAGGAGCAATACCCAAACGGAATACGATATTGTCAAGGCGACCTTCCAACAATTGGAGAAGGATTTCACCAGTAATACCTTTAGCAGTCTCAGCCTTCTCAAACAAGTTGCGGAATTGTTTTTCCAAAACGCCATAAGTATATTTAGCCTTCTGTTTCTCACGAAGTTGAACACCGTATTCAGAAGTCTTTCTCTTTCTGGAATTACCGTGCTGTCCGGGAGGATAGTTCTTCTTTGACAATACTTTATCTGCTCCAAAGATACCTTCACCGAATTTACGGGCTATTCTTGATTTTGGTCCAGTATATCTAGCCATTTCTTTTAAATATTTAATTGTTTATTCATGAACTTGGGTTTGTTGCAGCCGCGATTGCAGAGAGAAAGTTTACAATCCAATAACAAAATCAAGTCTCACTTCTATTAAAGGTAAATTTTAAACTCTACGTCTTTTCGGAGGACGACAACCATTGTGCGGAAGCGGAGTTACGTCAATGATTTCAGTAACCTCGATACCTGCACCGTGGATAGTTCTAATAGCAGACTCACGTCCGTTACCCGGGCCCTTCACATATGCTTTTACCTTTCTCAAGCCAAGATCGTATGCTATCTTAGCACAATCTTGAGCAGCCATCTGTGCTGCGTAGGGAGTGTTCTTCTTTGAACCTCTAAAACCCATCTTTCCGGCAGAAGACCAAGAAATGATCTGACCTTCGCTATTTGCCAGAGAAACAATAATGTTGTTAAAAGATGAATGAACATGCAACTGTCCATTAGCATCAACCTTCACATTTCTCTTTTTGCTGCAACTGTTTTTTTGCCATATCAACAATTATTATTTAGTAGCTTTTTTCTTATTAGCAACGGTTTTCTTTCTACCCTTACGAGTACGGGCGTTGTTCTTCGTACTCTGGCCTCTTACAGGGAGACCGATACGGTGACGTACACCACGGTAGCAACCGATATCCATTAAACGTTTGATGTTCAATTGAACTTCAGAGCGAAGATCACCTTCTACTTTATACTCTGCACCAATGAT
>ENA-OQDF01000269-OQDF01000269.1-human-gut-metagenome-genome-assembly--contig:-NODE-269-length-20847-cov-2.514575_pt1 | contig 20847 bp, 22 predicted proteins | sample MGYA00242769_ERZ504597 | MGnify/ENA primary metagenome ERZ504597 (study PRJEB26092, sample SAMD00036305) | human gut metagenome | host: Homo sapiens | study: EMG produced TPA metagenomics assembly of...
GCATAATTGTTGTTGACAAGCTTGGTTACCATCTTTATTGTTGTATACTGGATCCGCTAATACGTCTCTTTTCTGAGTTATGTCCTTTACGTGGCACGGTCCTTCCCTCCTTAAACATCTTAATTTAATTCATCGGTACTCACATGTGTCTTTCTAATGATACTGTGTAGTGCATAGGGCATACATATATATACCTTGCAACTTACATAATCATAGTTCTGTTTGTGATTACATTTTTAATTGGTTTGAAATCTTATCTGTTGTCTATGCAATAGATTTATTTCTTAGCATCTTTTGGTCTCTTAGCACCGTATTTAGAACGAGCCTGTCTTCTCTTAGCAACACCTGCTGTATCAAGTGTTCCTCTTACGATATGATATCTTGTACCTGGAAGGTCTTTTACTCTTCCTCCACGGATCAGAACAACACTATGCTCCTGAAGGTTGTGTCCTTCTCCCGGGATATAGCTTGTTACTTCGATTCCGTTAGACAGACGTACTCTGGCGATCTTTCTAAGAGCTGAGTTAGGTTTCTTAGGTGTAGCAGTCTTAACAGCTGTACAAACACCTCTCTTCTGTGGTGCAGAAGTATTCGTACTTCTCTTCTTTAAAGAGTTGTATCCTTTCTGAAGTGCTGGTGCTGTAGACTTCTTTACAGATGTCTGACGTCCTTTTTTACTAACTGGTTAAATGTTGGCATTTCTTTCACCTCCTACGATTATAATAAGTTGCTTATTCATCTTGTGAATAGTCGTACATCAAAACAAAACGTTCCCATGCACGCTTGTTTAGTTTATTACGAATCATGATTCTTGTCAAGGGATTTCCCTTGATTTTTCACGTTTTTTGCCACTTTTTTCTTTTCATTATATTTCGCGATCTGATGCTTTATCAGGCTAAACAGCACGATACCTGTCAGTATGCCTGCGCTGTCAATACAGACATCCCTGAACTGACAGCTGCGTCCGGGCACGAATAGTTGATGGAATTCATCTGTTGCTGCGTATGCCGTACCTGCACACCAGCATAATAATCTGTTCTTTTTTCCCCGATCTTCCGCAAAGAGTACGCAGTCCCCAGCATCAACACACCAAGGACTGCGTATTCCGACGCATGCGCACATTTGCGTACCGGAAAATCTATCTTTTCCGCAAACTGTTCCTGCTTATCTTCCGGCCAGGATCTGTACTCCGGAATCACGATATTTCCAATCAACTTCCGACGGAGTGGCTCATTACCGTCGATTCATCTGCTTTTTTTGCTGAAAATGAAAAATCACCATCAGCCAGATCAGCATAAGAAACAGCCAGATGATTCCGGCCTTATTTCTCTTTCTCCTGTTTCCCGTCATATTCTTTCCTGTCTTTTTCTTCCTGTTCATTCACATGCTTTTGATATCATACCTGCGGTTATATCCCGGATATTACGCCTTAAGATCTGCAAACAGCTCTTTCTGATATACACCGTCTGCAATCAGTTTTGCAAACGACTCTACTACAACCGGTTTGTCTTCTTTATAAGTTACGCCAAACCATTTGTCCTGTGTCTCCAGAAGTCTGACACTTACTTTTCCCTTTTTCAGAAGTTCATCAATATAGATCGGGAGCAAATATTCACCTTTCAGTTCTTTTGCTTCATCCCCTTTGATATTCTCAAAGAATTCTACAAATCCTTCCTCCAGAAGTCCTACAAACTCCGGTGTCAGTCCCCACATATTCATCGATACATGTGAATTTACATCAATTCTATTTCCCTGAGATTCTGCTCCGTCTGATGTCTTTTTGATTTCATAAGTTTCTACGACATCTGTCAGATAATCATTCTCATCTACTGCACAAATTCCTCTTGTAACAGTTCCATTATCACTTAAAGTATTGCCGAGAATGAATCCGGCCATGCAAAGTTCTTTTGATTTTTCCGGTGTATAATTTTCCACAAGGAACTCATGAATCTTTACAAATGCTTCTTTTCCATAATAGTCATCTGCATTAATAACTACGAATGGCTCTTTGATAATATCTTTACATACCAGTACCGCCTGTCCTGTTCCCCACGGCTTGCTTCTCTTGGCCGGCTTTTCAATTCCTTTCGGAAGATCATCCAACTCCTGATATGCATAAGCAAATTCTATGTTCAGTTCATTACAAATTCCTTCAATTCTTTTTCCGATCGCATCATGAAATGCATCTCTGATATCCTTACGAATGATGAATACTACTTTATTAAATCCGGCCTCTATTGCATCATGAATGGAATAATCCATAATAATCTCCCCATTTGGGCCTACCGGTTCCAGTTGCTTAATTCCGCCGCCAAAACGCGAACCCATTCCTGCAGCCATGATGACTAATGCTGTTTTCATAATTCTCTTTCTCCTTTGTTTATTTGTCTTCTTTACAGTTAAAATCAGTATAGCACAAAAAGCGGGATATACCATGACTGTTTATCATGCCATATCCCACCCTGTTCATTTCTATTCTACTGTTACACTCTTTGCAAGGTTTCTCGGTTTATCTACATCCAGACCTTTTGCTACTGATACATAATATCCAAGTAACTGAAGCGGAATAACTGCAAGTGATGTTGCAAAATGAGGGTCTGTCTTTGGAATGTATACAGAAAAATCTGCGTTTTCTTCAATATTATAATGTCCAAATGTTGTAAGTCCCATCAGATATGCGCCACGGCTCTTACACTCTACCATGTTGCTCAGTGTCTTTTCATATAATTCCGGCTGTGTCAGTACTCCGATAACCAGTGTACCCTCTTCAATCAGGGAAATCGTTCCGTGCTTCAATTCTCCTGCTGCATATGCCTCCGAATGAATATAGCTGATTTCTTTCATCTTAAGGCTTCCCTCAAGGGAAATCGCATAATCAATTCCACGACCGATAAAGAAAATGTCTTTCGCATTCACCTGTTTGGATGCAAACCACTGAAGTCTCTCTTTATCCTCGATAATTCTTTGAATTTTCTCCGGAATGCTCTGAAGTTCTTCAATATATCCGGCATACTGTTCTTCTGTAATCTGTCCTCTGATCTTTGCAAACTGAATTGCAAGTGTATAAGCTGCGATCAACTGTGTGCTGTATGCTTTTGTTGTCGCAACTGCAATCTCCGGTCCTGCCAGTGTATAGTATACATTGTCTGCCTCTCTGGCAATAGAAGAACCGATTACATTCACGATACCAAGTGTCTTTACTCCCTGTTTCTTTGATTCTCTAAGTGCTGCCAGACTGTCTGCGGTCTCTCCTGACTGGCTGATAATGACTACCAGTCCTTTCGGATCAAGAATCGGATTACGATAGCGGAATCCTGATGCAAGTTCTACACGTACCGGAATTCTTGCCAGATCTTCCATGACATACTGTGCTGCCACTCCGACATGATATGCCGATCCACATGCCACGATATAAATCTGGCTGATCTCTTTGATCTCTTCTTCCGAAAGTCCGACCTCTGAAAGATCAATCATTCCGTCTTTTATAACAGAATTCAGTGTATCTGAAACTGCCTTTGGCTGCTCATGTATTTCCTTGATCATGAAATGTTCATATCCTGATTTTTCTGCTGCCTCTGCGTCCCATTCAACCGTCTTTAATTCTTTTTCAATCTCTTCTCCATCCAGGTTATAGAATGTAATCTCACCTTTACGGACACGTGCCATCTCCTGGTTACCGATATAGTATACATCTCTCGTATATTTCAGAATTGCAGGAACATCGGAACCAATATAGATTCTCCGTTCGCAACTCCAAGGATCATCGGACTGTCCTTTCTTGCTACATAGATTTCTTCCGGATAATCCCTGAACATAATTGCCAGTGCGTAGGAGCCTCTGATCCGTACCAGCGCATGATTGATCGCATCTACCGGAGTCCCCTCATATTTTTTATAATAATAATCGATCAGTTTTACTGCTACTTCCGTGTCTGTCTCAGAATAGAATGTATACCCTTTACGGACAAGTTTATCCTTTAATTCCTGATAGTTTTCAATAATACCATTATGAACAGCCACAACATTTCCATCATCACTTGCATGAGGATGTGCATTATTCTCAGATGGTTCTCCATGTGTTGCCCATCTTGTATGACCGATACCGCAGGTCCTTTTACGGATTCACCATCATTCGTCTTCTCAGCCAGAACTTTCAGTCTGCCTTTTGCCTTAATGATCTCTGCATCTGCACTGCCGTCACGTACAGCAATTCCTGCCGAGTCGTAACCACGATATTCCAGTTTTGACAAACCATCCAACAGGATCGGTGCTGCCTTGTGTTCACCTGTAAATCCTACAATTCCACACATAATTCGATTTTTCTCCCTGTATTATTCTTAATATAATCTATTCCATTTCTGGTATTTATGTATCTTATCTCTGCCTCAGGTCCGCTGCTTTAGCCGATCACATATCCTTTTTTCTTAACTACATCTACAACCTGATCTACATATTTTTACAGATCTCTTCTGTCTCTGCTTCTACCATAACTCTGAGAAGTGGTTCTGTTCCGGATTCACGCACGAGGATGCATCCGGTATCTCCAAGGACTTCTGTTACTGCCCGTACCGCGCTCTGTACATCCGCATCGTCCTGCGCTGCTTTCTTATCTGTCACACGTACATTCTCCAGAACCTGTGGATAAATATGAAGCCCTTCCATGAGTTCACTCATTTTCTTCTTTCTTGCCATCATAACTTCCATCATCTTAAGACTGGTAAGGATACCGTCTCCTGTGGAAGCATATTTTGAGAAAATAATATGGCCGGACTGTTCCCCTCCGAGAATGCATCCATTGTTTGTCATATATTCGTATACATATTTGTCTCCGACTGCAGTCTTTGCATAATCAATCCCTGCCTCATCGAATGCTTTGTATAATCCAAAATTAGACATAACTGTTGTAACAACCGTATTGTTTTCCAGTTTGCCACGTTCTTTCATATATTTTCCATAAATATAAAGAATCGCATCTCCATCTATCAGATTCCCTTTTTCATCTACACAGAGACATCTGTCAGCATCTCCGTCATATGCAAATCCAACATCCAGACCATTCTCGGCAACAAATTTCTGCAGGCCGCCGATGTGCGTAGATCCTGCATTGTTATTGATATTCGTTCCGTCCGGCTCTGCATTGATCACATATGTCTTGGCTCCAAGTGCATCAAATACAGACTTTGCCAGATTCCATGAACTTCCGTTCGCACAATCCAGTCCGACTTTCACACCCTTGAAAGAATAAAGTCCAAGTGAAATCAGATATCCGATGTAACGATTTCTTCCTGATACATAGTCTACCGTACGTCCGATCTTAGATGTATGTGCAAATGGAATCTCCTCATACTTTCCCCAAATACTTCCAGTTTGCCATCCAGATAGTCTTCTACCAGTGCGATCGTTCCCTCATCCATCTTCTCGCCATTACCGTTGATCAGTTTGATTCCGTTGTCATAATACGGATTATGACTTGCAGAGATCATGATCCCGCAATCAAATTCATCCGTTCTTGCCACATAAGCAACAGATGGTGTTGTTGTAACATGAAGCAGGTAAGCATCTGCTCCCGATGCAACAAGTCCACCTACCAATGTATATTCGAACATGTAGCTGGAACGTCTCGTATCCTTTCCAATTACAATACGTGCCGGTGTATCATCACCATTCTGACGTTTTATTTCTCCATAGTACCATCCGAGAAATCTTCCGATTTTATATGCATGATCTGCTGTTAAGTTATTATTGGCTTCGCCACGGAAACCATCTGTTCCGAAATATCTTCCCATATCTATTCTCCTAAAATAATATATCGTCTATCTTTCACAAAGCAACTGCCCCCCATTATAGTTGGTATTAGGCTCAAGTTCAAGCAAAAAATGGCAAAAAAGTATGCATATGTGCAAAGACAATTGCTTCTATGCATACTTTTTTCATTATTACCCGGTTATAATTCCAAGTTCCTTTTCACAGAGTTCTAACGCTGATGCTATGACAGCATCCATATCATAATATTTATATTCCCCGAGACGGCCTCCGAAGATCACGTTCTCTTCTTTTCCGCTAATTTTGTATTCTGCGTACAATTGCTCCATTTTTCATCATTGACCGGATAATATGGTTCGTCACCCAATTTCCATTCAGAGCTGTATTCCCGGCTAATCACAGTCTTTGGAATATCATTTCCTTCTGAATCCTTTCCAAATTCAAACCACTTATGCTCGATGATACGTGTCCAGGGGGTCTCTCTGTCTGTATAGTTTACAGCTGCATTCCCCTGGAAATTCGGCTTGTCTAAAAGTTCCGTCTCAAATCTTACAGAGCGGTACTCCAACGTTCCGAGTTTATATTCAAAATAAGCATCGATCGGTCCTGTATAAACTACTTTTCTGCCAGCGCATCTAATTCCTCTTTATGCTCCAGATATTCTGTGTTCAGACAGATCTCTATGCCATCCAGAAGATTCTCTACCATCTTCGTGTACCCTCCCACAGGAATTCCCTGATACATTGCATTGAAATAATTATTGTCGAATGTCAGACGCACCGGAAGTCTCTTGATAATAAATGCCGGAAGTTCTGTGCAGTCACGTCCCCACTGCTTCTCTGTATAACCCTTGATCAATTTCTCATAGATATCTCTTCCAACCAGTGAAACTGCCTGTTCTTCCAGATTCTTTGGCTCTCTCGTAATTTCCTTTCTCTGCTCTTCTATCTTCGCCTCTGCTTCTTCCGGTGTCACCACTCCCCACATCTTGTTAAATGTATACATATTAAAGGAAGTGAATATAACTCACCCTTATAATTCGCTACCGGTGAATTCGTAAATCTGTTAAACTCCGCAAACTGCGTGATATAATTCCATACTTTCTTATTATTTGTATGAAAAATATGTGCACCATACTTATGTACATGAATTTTTTCTACATCCTCTGTATATACATTTCCCGCAATATTCGGACGTTTATCGATTACTAGCACTGATTTTCCCGCTTTTTTCGCTTCACGGGCAAACACTGCCCCGTATAATCCTGACCCGACTACTAAATAATCATATTTTTCATCTTACATACCTCTTTTTATTTTCTGATACCTGTCACAATCTATCTGGTAGTGTTATTCTATCATATCCTTGTATTCCCGAAAAGACATTCTTCGTTTCCCTTGCTTTATTCCACTTTATCACGTTACCAAAAGATTGCATTTCTTTATCAGACATATTATACTATTTAAATAACGAATTCGTACAATTAGAGGTGATATGATTATGCATAAAGAATTTTTAATGGGAAATGCAGCAATTGCCCTCGGTGCAGTTGCTGCCGGAGTTAATGTCGTAGCCGGTTATCCCGGAACCCCTTCTACGGAAGTTCTGGAAACTATAGCAAAACACCGGCCGGATGATGTGTATGTGGAATGGTCCGTGAACGAAAAAGCGGCCATGGAACTGGCTGCCGGCGCTTCTTATGCCGGTGCAAGATCCATGGTAACCATGAAGCAGGTCGGATTAAATGTTGCTTCCGATCCGCTGATGAGTCTCGAGTACGTCGGGATCAAAGGCGGAATGGTCATTCTCGTAGCAGATGATCCGGGTCCGATTTCTTCTCAGACAGAGCAGGATACCAGACATTTTTCCAGATTTTCCAAGCTGCCTTGCTTTGACCCATCTTCGGCACAGGAAGCTTATGAGATGATCCAGGAAGCTTTTGAATATTCAGAAAAATACGGTACTCCGGTATTCTTACGTCCAACCACACGTGTCTGTCATGGCTACGCGTCTATTATGGTAAAAGATGAGACAGAATATACCCACCACCAGCCGGAAGGTTTTATCAAAGATTCCAAACGCTGGGTTATCTTTCCTAGATTATCTTTCATGAATCACAAAAAAATCGAAGCACGTAACCAGGAATTATCCGATATCTTTTCTTCTTATGAGAAAAATACGATTCATCCATCCTGCGATGCTTTCAAGGATTCAAAAAAAGGAATCGCCACCGGAGGGATCAGCTATACCTACACGATGGAAACATTAAAAAAGACCGGTATGGTAAAGACTTTAAAAATTGCCACGCCTCATCCATTCCGGAAAAATTAGCAGTAGATTTCCTTTCTGGACTTGATGAAGTTCTCTGCCTGGAAGAACTTGATCCTGTCATCGAACGTGAGCTGATCTATATATGCGGAAAATATCATCTTCCAACCAGAATTAACGGAAAACTCAGTGGTCATACTGCCTGTGCCGGAGAAAACACCCGTGACACTATAACTACCTATATTAATACATTTCTTGGTCTTACCTCCCCTGTCACCACTGATTTTCCGGAACCGCCGGCACTGCCGGTCCGCCCGCCGGTACTTTGCGCCGGATGTCCTCACAGAGCTTCTTTCTACGCCGTAAAAAAAGCTATGAAAGGAAAGAAAACCGTTTTCTGCGGGGATATCGGATGTTATACGCTCGGAAATGCCCTTCCTCTCGATATGGTTGATACCTGTCTGTGTATGGGTGCCGGATTGAATATCGCACAAGGTATCGAAAAAGTGGAACCTGACACCACATGCTTTGCGTTTGTCGGAGACTCGACCTTCTTCGCCTCTGCGATCACAGGTGTTGTCAATGCCGTGTACAATCAGGCGAATATGATACTGATCGTTCTGGACAACTCTACCACAGCCATGACCGGACATCAGCCACACCCTGGAACCGGCCGCACAGTGATGGGGGAGATCGTGCAAAAGATTAATATCGAACAAGTCCTCCGCGGAATCGGCGTTACAGATGTTAAGACTGTAAATCCGCTGGATCTGAACTCATCTGTAGCATGCGTCCGGGAAATGGCTGATAAGACAGGTGTAAAAGCTATTATATTCAAATCACCATGTATAGCCATCACCAAGCCGGAGTTTCTCTTCATATAGATGCCGAAAAATGTATCGGATGTAAAAAATGTATCCGTGAACTTGGATGCCCTGCCATTGTACTTGACAACGGTAATGTCTGCATTGATGATACGATGTGTACCGGCTGCGGATTATGCAGTCAGGTATGCCCTGCAGCCGCTATTATAGGAGGTAAAAAACATGAATAATCAAAAAACATTGTCCTGTGCGGCGTCGGCGGTCAGGGAACCGTCCTCGCTTCCAAACTTCTTGCCGCAGCAGCTATGAGTAAAGATATTCCTGTCATGAGTGCCGAGACCATCGGTATGGCTCAGCGTGGTGGTAGTGTATTCAGTCATCTTCGTATGGGTGATAATCTCTATTCGCCAATGATCGAAACAGGAACTGCCGACCTGATCATCGGCTTCGAACCAGGTGAGACAGTCCGTATGCTTCCCTATCTCAAAGACCACGGACATATTGTTGTCAGCACCCGAGCTGTTAAACCAGTTACTGCTACCTTAAGCGGATCAGATTATGATGCACCTCAGATGCTTGAATATCTAAAAGCGGCTGTTCCTAATCTGACTCTTGTAAATGCAGATCAGGCATGTGCAGACATTGGTTCTTCCAAAGTACTGAACATGGTGCTTCTTGGCGCAGCCATACGGACTGGAGTACTGGACTTACAATCTCTGAAATTGAAGACATTATGAAATATACACTTCCCGAGAAATTCCATGAAATGAATCTCCGGGCATTAAACTATAACATATAACAAAGAAAGGCAGGAACACGACATATGCAGATTACAGAGACACAAATCGCACAGGTAAATAATCAGATACAGGCGCTCCTGAAAGCGGAAAGTTTCTATGGAAAGAAATTAGAAGAAGCCGGTGTTACCAGTATACAGTCAGCGGAAGATTTTCAAAAGCTTCCGTTTTCTGAGAAAAATGATTTAAGAAATGCTTATCCTCTTGGTCTGATGACCGCACCGGAAGAAAAGATTGTCCGAATCCACTCTTCTTCCGGTACCACCGGACTGCCGGTCATCATTCCATATACTCAGAAAGATGTAGACGACTGGGCAATCATGTTTCAACGCTGCTATGAATTGGCCGGTCTTACAAATATGGACCGTATTCAGATCACACCCGGATACGGACTCTGGACTGCCGGAATCGGATTTCAGGCAGGTGCCGAAAGATTAGGAAGCATGGTTATTCCTATGGGACCCGGAAACACCGACAAACAGCTTCAGATGATGATGGATATGAAGACAACCGTTCTCGGTTCTACTTCCTCTTACGCCCTGCTTCTTGCAGAAGAAATCCAAAAAAGAGGAATCAAAGACAAGATCCATCTGAAGAAAGGAATCATTGGTTCTGAACGCTGGGGTGAAAAAATGCGCCGGCGCATCACGGAAGAACTTGGAATTGAACTCTATGACATCTATGGTCTGACGGAAATCTATGGACCGGGAATCGGAATCAGCTGTTTCCATGACTGTGGTATGCACTACTGATGATTATATTTACATTGAGATCATCGACCCTGTAACCGGTGAAGTACTTCCGGACGGAGAGCTCGGAGAAATCGTCATTACCACCCTGGTCAAAGAAGGAGCACCTCTTATCCGCTACCGCACACATGATCTTTCCCGCATCATTCCGGGAGAATGTCCTTGCGGAAGCAGATTCCCACGGCTCGATACTATTATGGGACGTACCGATGATATGATGAAGATCAAGGGTGTAAATGTGTTCCCAGCTCAGATTGAAGAAATCTTAAAAGGATTTTCTGAAGTATCCAGTGAATATCAGATCCGCATTTCTCATCTTGACGGAAAAGACACCATGCGAATCTATGTTGAAACAAATGGAACGGTTGACTTCCTTGATCTTGCCAAACGAATCGCAGCTACCGTCAAAAGCCGCATAGGCTTTACACCGTTAGTTAAGTTGTTGAAATCGGATTATTACCTCGAAGCGAAAAGAAGACAAAACGTGTCATCGATGAGCGTTATGAATAATTAATGATATATTAAAAATGGTGTTGTAAGATCTATATTTCTTACAACACATTTTTATACTTTGTTATAATCCTAATTCATCAGAGATCGCACACATTTCTTCCAATCCGATATCAATCAGGTCCTCCAACATCAGCCCTGTAAATTCAATACTTCCATGTAATCACGATTGGCACCTTTCGCAAATCGTGCTTCATTAAAACGTTTTATAACAGACTTCTTTTTACACTTGCAATCTTTTTATCCGGGTAAATCTGCGCAACCGCTTTTAAGAAACCACTCATTGGATCTGCCGCCAGAAGTGCATATTGGATTTTTGTTTTCGCTTTCACGCCACTTTTCGGATTATGTGCACAGATCGCTCCAAATAATACAGGATCATCAATTCCTTCTTTTTTTAAGATTTCTACCGATGTCGGTCCGTGTACACTTAAGTCATGCTCCCAGTCACATTGCTCTTCATCCAGATCATGCAGCAATCCTGCAATTCCCCAATATTCCACCTCGTCCGGCGCAAGACGTTGGCCAATCCCTTCATAATAGCCTCAACTGCCAGAGAATGTGTAATATAATGCTCACCTTTCATGTATTTTGTTAAGATTTCATACGCCTGATCTCTTGTCATCTGCATTTTCTCCATTTCTGTGCGAAATATGTATTCTGATATTTTACTCTTCCGGTACAACGATCAGGTCTTTTGTAAAGTCATTCAGAACTTCACATCCATCTTCTGTGATGATTACAAGGTCTTCGATACGAACACCGATGTTCTCATCCGGGAGATAGATTCCCGGCTCTACTGAGAAGCACTGTCCAACCTTGATGATGTCAGTATTAACAGATGATACATCACCAATTCGTGATCTTCCAGTCCGATAGAATGTCCTGTTCTGTGTGTGAAATACTCGCCAAATCCTTTTTCCTCGATGTAATTTCTTGCAGCAAGGTCAACGTCGCACATTCTATTTCCCGGTTTGGCAGCTTCGATACCTCTTCTGTTTGCTTCAACTACGATATCATAAATTTCTTTTGCACGGTCAGATACTTCACCGATAAATACAGTTCTTGTCATATCCGATGCATAGTTATCTTTAAATCCACCGATATCAAGAATTACACAATCTCCGCGTTTTCCTTTGGAATCATCTGTTACATGATGTGGATCTGCAGCGCCATGTCCGTATGCTGTAATTGGATCGAACGATACATCTTCACATCCGATTTCTTTGTAAATTTCACGCATTTTTGCATTTAATTCTTTCTCAGTTAATCCTTTTGCTACCCATGGAATGATCTTTTCCATAGCAATATCATTTAACTTAGAAGATTTTCTCATAAGATCTTTTTCTTTCTCATCTTTTACCATACGGATATAATCGATGATCGGAGATCCATTTACAAATTTACTTCCTCCGCCTAACTCCTGCAGACGAATAAGGAATTTTGACGGCCATGTTTTATCAATTCCCATTGTCTTATCTTTATCTACATACTTGCTTAAGATCTCTACTCCGTCTTCAATGTCATCATAATAGATAATATCTACGCCAAGATCTGATTCCTGTGGAAATAATTTGTTGATTACCATTTTATGATTTCCGTTCACATTCAGATACAATGCCAGAAGTCTTTCTCCCGGAAAAATCCACTTGCCTGTCAGATAGAAGATCGCAACCGGGTCAGAAACGATCATCTGCGGAACCTCATGCTCCTCCATTGATTTTAATATTCTTGTAAGTTTACCTTGATCCATAATAGAACCCCAACCTTTCTTAAAATGTTGACAGAATCTGTTACTATTTTCGCCGATTCTCACTGACAATTATTATAAACTTTTGAATATAAAAGTCAATTTATATATACAAATAACAGTAAACATTAGCGATATCATCTTATTTTTCACTAAAAAAGAAAATGTCCACACTTTTCAGTGTGAACACTTTCTTTTTATTTGACTTATATTTTATTCTTCATCTTCAGATACAGCAACTGTTTCTTCTGCAATATCTTCTACTGCATCTTCTGTTCCTTCATCAAGAGTAATCTCCTGATTCATCTCATCTGCATCTTTGAATTCAAAATCAAAATCGTCCTCAAAATCCAGTTCGTCTTCCATTTCCATCTCTGTGTTCAACTTGATGTCACGATACTTTCTCATACCTGTTCCGGCAGGAATATGTTTACCAATGATAACATTCTCTTTCAGACCTACCAGCGGATCAACCTTACCCTTAATAGCAGCTTCGGTCAGGACTTTTGTTGTCTCCTGGAAGGAAGCGGCAGACAGGAATGAATTCGTAGCAAGGGAAGCTTTTGTAATACCCATGATGATCTGCTCACCTGTTGCAGGTTCTTTACCTTCTGCTTCCAAAGCTTCATTTACATCCTCAAACTCAAGTCTGTCAACATTTGTTCCCGGGAGGAATTCTGTCTCTCCGGACTCTTCGATACGTATCTTCTTCAGCATCTGTCGAACGATAACCTCGATATGCTTATCGTTGATTTCTACACCCTGCAGACGATATACTCTCTGAACTTCCTGGATCATGTAATCCTGTACAGCACGAAGTCCTTTGATTCTCAGAATATCGTGTGGATTTACACTACCTTCTGTCAGTTCATCACCGGCTTCCAGTTCTGCGCCGTCAGCCACCTTGATACGTGATCCATAAGGGATCAGATATGCTTTGGATTCACCTGTTTCTTTATTTGTCACAATGATCTCACGTTTCTTCTTCGTGTCATTTAAGTTAGCAGTTCCTGCGATTTCTGTGATAATTGCAAGTCCCTTAGGCTTTCTTGCCTCGAAAAGCTCCTCGACACGAGGAAGACCCTGTGTGATATCTCCACCGGCTACACCACCACTATGGAATGTTCTCATAGTAAGCTGTGTACCAGGTTCTCCGATTGACTGTGCGGCGATGATTCCGACAGCTTCTCCAACCTGTACCGGCTCACCCGTTGCCATGTTGGATCCGTAACATTTTGCACATACACCACTATGTGAACGGCATGTAAGGATTGTACGGATCTTAATCTGTGTCAGCGGCTCGCCCTTCTCGTCAACACCCTTTTTACAGATCAGCTCTGCACGTTTCGGTGTTACCATGTGATTTGCCTTTACAAGGATGTTACCATCTTTATCTACGATGTTCTCACAGATATAACGTCCTGTAATACGATCCTGAAGACTTTCGATCACTTCGTTTCCATCCATGAATGCTTTTACATACATTCCAGGAATCGGTGCTCCCGGTTTTGCACAGTCTACTTCGTGAATGATCAGTTCCTGTGATACGTCTACCAGACGTCTTGTCAGATATCCTGAATCGGCTGTACGAAGAGCTGTATCGGACATACCTTTTCGAGCTCCATGTGCAGACATGAAGTATTCCAGTACATCAAGACCTTCACGGAAGTTTGATTTAATTGGCAGCTCGATCGTATGACCTGTTGTATCGGCCATCAGACCACGCATACCTGCAAGCTGTTTGATCTGTTTGTCAGATCCACGGGCTCCGGAATCTGCCATCATGAAAATGTTGTTATATTTATCAAGACCGTCAAGCAGCGCCTTTGTAAGGGCATCGTCAGTTGCTTTCCATGTCTCTACAACTTCTTTATATCTTTCTTCTTCTGTAATGAGACCACGTTTGAAGTTCTTTGTAATCTTATCTACAGTATCCTGTGCATTTTTGATCATCTCCGGTTTCTGCGGAGGTACCGTCATGTCAGAAATGGATACGGTCATGGCAGCTCTTGTTGAAAGCTTGTAACCCATAGCCTTTACATGGTCGAGTACTTCTGCTGTCGCAGTAGCTCCATGTGTATTGATAACTTTTTCAAGAATCTGTTTCAGCTGTTTCTTTCCTACATGGAAATCAACTTCCAGAAGCAATTCATTTCCTTCTACGTCACGGTCTACAAATCCAGATCCTGTGGAATGATCTCATTAAACATGAAACGTCCGACTGTAGATTCTACCGTTCCTGTCTTCACTGTTCCATCTGCCATCTTCTTGGATACACGTACTTTTACACGTGAATGAAGTGTTACGGCAGCATTTTCATAAGCAAGAAGTGCTTCGTTGAAGCTCTTGAAGATCATGCCTTCTCCCTTGGCACCAGGACGCTCCTGAGTCAGATAATAGATACCAAGTACCATATCCTGTGAAGGAACGGCTACCGGACCACCATCAGACGGCTTCAGTAAGTTGTTCGGTGACAGAAGTAAGAAACGGCACTCTGCCTGTGCTTCTACGGAAAGTGGAAGATGGACAGCCATCTGGTCTCCGTCGAAATCGGCGTTGAACGCTGTACAAACCAGTGGATGAAGCTTGATAGCCTTACCTTCTACAAGAATCGGTTCAAATGCCTGAATACCAAGTCTGTGCAGTGTAGGGGCACGGTTCAGCATAACCGGATGCTCTTTGATTACTTCTTCCAGAACATCCCATACTTCCGGCTGAAGTCTTTCTACCATCTTCTTAGCATTTTTAATATTGTGTGCTGTTCCGTTCTGAACCAGTTCTTTCATAACAAATGGTTTGAACAGCTCGATTGCCATTTCTTTCGGCAGACCACACTGGTAGATCTTAAGTTCCGGTCCTACAACGATAACGGAACGTCCGGAATAGTCAACACGCTTACCAAGCAAGTTCTGACGGAAACGTCCGGACTTACCTTTCAGCATATCGGAAAGAGATTTCAGTGCACGGTTACCAGGTCCTGTTACCGGACGTCCACGGCGGCCGTTGTCGATCAGGGCATCTACAGCTTCCTGAAGCATTCTCTTTTCATTTCTAACAATAATGTCCGGTGCGCCTAATTCAAGAAGACGTCTCAGACGGTATTCTTGTGTATGATTCTTCTGTACAGATCATTCAGGTCAGATGTCGCAAAACGTCCGCCATCCAGCTGTACCATTGGACGAAGATCCGGTGGGATAACCGGGATATTTGTCATGATCATCCATTCTGGCTTGTTTCCAGACTCACGGAAAGCTTCTACTACTTCCAGACGTTTTACGATTCTTGCTCGTTTCTGTCCGGTTGCACCTTTCAAGCCTTCTGTCAATTCTGTATATTCTTTCTCAAGATCAATGTTCTCAAGAAGTTCTTTGATGGATTCTGCACCCATTCCTACACGGAATGTGCTTCCCCATTTTTCTCTTGCTTCCTGATATTCAGCCTCTGATAATACCTGTTTATACATCAGATCTGACTCACCTTTATCCAGTACGATATAAGAAGCGAAATACAGTACTTTTTCCAATGTTCTCGGGGACAGATCAAGAATCAGTCCCATACGGCTTGGAATTCCCTTGAAGTACCAGATGTGCGATACCGGAGCAGCAAGGGCAATATGGCCCATGCGCTCACGACGTACACTTGCTTTTGTTACTTCAACACCACAACGGTCGCAGACCACACCTTTATAGCGGATCTTTTTGTACTTTCCGCAATGGCATTCCCAGTCCTTGCTTGGTCCGAAAATCTTTTCGCAGAACAGTCCGTCTTTTTCAGGTTTTAAAGTTCTAATAGTTGATGGTCTCTGGTTTGGTAACTTCTCCTTTTGACCATTCCAGAATCTTTTCAGGTGATGCCAAACCGATCTTGATCGCATCAAAAGTCATTGGCTGATAAGTTTGTTCCTTATTATTTTCTGGCATACTTTGGACCCCTTCCTATTCATCATCAGATGAATCGCCGAAATCATAGTCATCATTTTCTTCAAAATTCATATCGAAATCATCGTCTGATTCTGGTTCTTCTTCTACATCAACCAGCTCTTCACCCTGGAATTCCTGTTTGCTGTATCCGTGTTTACCAAAGTCTTCGTCATCATCATTACGATATCTTCTGTCTCCCTCGATCAGAGAACGGAAATCTGTCTCTCCCATATCGGAAGTTTCCATAATCTCCACTTCTGTATTGTCATCACGTAAGACACGTACATCCAGTCCGAGTGACTGTAACTCTTTGAGCAATACCTTGAAGGATTCCGGAATTCCCGGTTCAGGAATATTCTCACCCTTGATGATTGCTTCGTAAGTCTTCACACGTCCGATGACATCATCTGACTTCACAGTCAAGATTTCCTGCAGTGTGTATGATGCACCATAAGCCTCCAGTGCCCATACCTCCATTTCTCCGAAACGCTGTCCACCGAACTGAGCCTTTCCTCCTAATGGCTGCTGTGTAACCAGTGAGTAAGGACTGTAGAACGTGCATGGATCTTGTCGTCTACCAGGTGATGCAGTTTCAGGTAATGCATGTGTCCGATGGTTACCGGGCTGTCGAAGTACTCACCCGTACGTCCATCACGCAGGCGGACCTTACCATCTCTTGAAAGCGGAACACCTTTCCAGAGTTTTCTGTGTTCTCTGTTATCTGACAGATACTGCAGTACTTCCGGAAGAAGTTCTTCTTTATGTTTTGCTTCAAACTCTTCCCAGCTTAAGTTGACATAATCATTTGCCAGATCAAGAGTATCCATAATATCAATCTCGTTCGCTCCGTCAAATACAGGAGTTGCGATGTTGAATCCAAGTGCTTTTGCAGCCAGGGACAGGTGAATCTCCAGGACCTGACCGATATTCATACGTGACGGTACACCCAGTGGATTCAGCACGATATCCAGTGGACGTCCATTCGGCAGGAATGGCATGTCTTCAACCGGAAGTACACGGGAAACAACACCCTTGTTACCATGACGTCCGGCCATCTTGTCACCGACAGAGATTTTTCTCTTCTGTGCAATATAGATACGGACTGACTGGTTTACTCCAGGTGACATCTCATCACCATTCTCTCTTGTAAATACCTTCGCATCCACTACAATACCATATTCTCCATGAGGTACTTTAAGAGAAGTATCTCTTACTTCACGGGCTTTCTCACCGAAGATTGCACGAAGCAGTCTTTCTTCAGCTGTAAGCTCTGTCTCTCCCTTAGGAGTAACCTTACCTACCAGGATATCTCCGGCACGGACTTCTGCTCCGACACGGATGATTCCTCTTTCATCCAGATTCTTCAGTGCATCATCACCAACACCTGGAATGTCGCGTGTGATCTCTTCTGGTCCAAGCTTTGTATCACGTGCTTCTGCTTCATATTCTTCAATATGAATAGAAGTATATACATCATCCTGCACCAGTCTTTCACTAAGCAGAACAGCATCCTCGTAGTTGTAACCTTCCCATGTCATGAATCCGATCAGCGGGTTCTTTCCAAGTCCAAGTTCACCATTAGATGTAGATGGTCCATCTGCAATAACCTCGCCTTTTTCGACTCTGTCTCCTTTGAAGACGATTGGTCTCTGGTTATAACAGTTGCTCTGGTTACTTCTCTGGAATTTTGTTAATTTATATTTTTTCAGTTTTCCGTCATCCTGACGAACTGTAATCTCTGTAGAAGTAGAACGTTCTACTGTACCGCCTTCTTCAGCGACCACACATACACCGGAGTCAACGGCAGCTTTTTCTTCCATACCTGTTCCTACTGCCGGAGCCTCGGTAAACAGGAGCGGTACTGCCTGACGCTGCATGTTTGATCCCATCAGGCACGGTTCGCATCATCATTCTGAAGGAATGGGATTAAAGCTGTAGCCACAGAGAATACCATCTTAGGAGATACGTCCATATAATCGAACATTCTTCTTTCATATTCCTGTGTCTCTTCACGGTAACGACCAGATACATTTTTACGTACAAAATGTCCTTCTTCGTCCAACTGCTCGTTCGCCTGTGCTACATGATAATTATCTTCTTCATCCGCTGTCATGTATACAACTTCATCTGTTACTACCGGATTAGTCGGATCATCATGGTTGATCTTACGGTATGGAGCCTCGATAAATCCATACTCATTAATTCTTGCATAACTTGCAAGAGAGTTAATCAGACCGATGTTCGGTCCTTCAGGTGTCTCTACCGGACACATTCTTCCGTAGTGAGAATAGTGTACATCTCGTACCTCGAATCCTGCACGGTCTCTTGACAGACCACCAGGTCCTAACGCTGAAAGACGTCTCTTATGAGTCAGCTCACCAAGCGGATTGTTCTGATCCATGAACTGTGACAGCTGGGAAGATCCGAAGAATTCTTTCACTGCTGCTGTTACAGGCTTGATATTGATCAGGGACTGTGGAGAAATGCCCTCCATATCCTGTGTTGTCATTCTTTCACGAACCACTCTTTCCAGACGGGAAAGACCGATTCTGTACTGATTCTGAAGCAGCTCTCCTACAGAACGGATACGTCTGTTACCCAGGTGGTCGATATCATCATCTGTTCCGATGCCATATTCCAGATGCATATTATAGTTAATAGAAGCTAAGATATCTTCTTTTGTGATATGCTTTGGAATCAGATCGTGAATATCTCTCTTGATCGCATCCTTTAATTCATCAATGTCTCCGGCTGTCTCTTCCAGAATTCCAGCAAGCACAGGATAATATACCTGCTCTGTAACCCCTACTTCTTCCGGATCCACATCAACAACAGCATCAAGGTCAACCATCATATTTGAAAGTACCTTGATCGGTCGTTCTGTCTCTTCTACGCTGATCCATACATATGGAACTGCATTGTTCTGGATTGCGGAAGCCAGTTCTCTTGTGATCTTGGTTCCTGCTTCTGCCAGAACTTCCCCTGTCATTGGGCTTGCAACATCTTCTGCCAGCACCTGACCACTGATACGGTTCTTTAACGCAAGCTTCTTATTGAACTTGTAACGTCCTACTTTTGCAAGATCATAACGTCTCGGATCAAAGAACATACTTGTGATCAGACTTTCAGCACTGTCTACTGCCAGAGGTTCACCCGGACGGATCTTCTTATATAATTCCAGAAGTCCTTCCTGATAATTCGTTGCAGCATCTTTCTCAAAACTTGCCAGGATCTTCGGCTCTTCTCCGAAGAGTTCGATGATCTCCGGATTTGTACCGATTCCCAATGCACGAATCAACACAGTGATCGGTACCTTTCTTGTTCTATCTACACGTACATAGAAAACGTCATTAGAATCCGTCTCATACTCCAGCCATGCACCACGGTTCGGGATTACGGTAGCTGAATACAGTTTTTTACCTAATTTGTCATGTGCAATGGCATAATAGATACCAGGAGAACGAACTAACTGGCTGACAATTACACGTTCTGCACCATTAATCACAAAGGTACCTGTTCTTGTCATCAGTGGAAGATCTCCCATAAAGATCTCATGCTCATTGATCTCATCTGTCTCTTTATTGTGAAGTCTTACTTTGACTTTCAGAGGTGCAGCATATGTTGCATCACGTTCTTTACACTCATCAATCGTGTATTTCACTTCATTCTCACACAAAGTAAAATCCACGAAATCCAGGCTTAATTTTCCACTGTAATCTGTAATTGGGGAAATGTCATCGAACACTTCATTTAACCCTTCATCCAGAAACCACTTGTAAGAATCTGTCTGAACTTCGATCAAGTTAGGCATCTGAACGACTTCTTTCTGTCGGGCATAACTCATTCGTGAACTTTTTCCACTTTTAATAGGACGAATTCTGTTTTTCTCCATATTGACGTTTCACTCCTCATTTATTTTTCTGGCTGGGCTTTTCACTGCCATATAACTTGCAGAGTCTCAAAAAACAACACAATTTATTGTTTTTTTACGAAATCATGGCATAACTATCCACAATAGCGCATTTTTTACTATAGCACAGGCCTGTCAAGTATGTCAAGCAAATCCGCACTATTTTTTCAGTTCTTTCTTATATTCAGCATCCCTTATAATACGAAAGGGCATCCCGTCACCGGAATGCCCTGATAATTCAATCAAACTCGAATTATTTAAGGTTAACTTCAGCACCTTCTGCTTCAAGTTTAGTCTTGATTTCTTCAGCCTCAGCTTTACGAAGCGCCTTCTTTGATTACCTTTGGAGCTTCGTCA
>ENA-OQDF01000270-OQDF01000270.1-human-gut-metagenome-genome-assembly--contig:-NODE-270-length-20833-cov-11.188931_pt1 | contig 20833 bp, 25 predicted proteins | sample MGYA00242769_ERZ504597 | MGnify/ENA primary metagenome ERZ504597 (study PRJEB26092, sample SAMD00036305) | human gut metagenome | host: Homo sapiens | study: EMG produced TPA metagenomics assembly of...
CGCGTCATGGTCGTGGTGATGATGTTCATGTTCGTCCTCATCATGATCGTGATGATGTGCTCATGCTCCTCATCGTGGTCATGGCCGCAGCAGCACTCGTCGTGGTCATGATGATGGTGATGATGCTCTTCCTCTTCTACCTGCGCAAGTTGATGATGCACCTTCCATCGTATCGAGTACTTTCTTACCACCCAGTACTTCAACCGGTGTGGTAATAATGTGTGCTTCCGGATTCAGTTCGCGGAGCATTTTTACAGCTGCCTCTACTTTTTCCGTATCGGCTTTATCGGTACGGCTCAGGATGATGGTTCCTGCGCTCTTTACCTGATTCTCGAAGAATTCGCCGAAGTTTCTGAGATACATTTTGCATTTCATAACGTCGACTACGGTTGTTGCGGAATTCAGGGCTACGCCTGCTTCTTTTTCTACGCCGTCAACCGCTTTGATGACGTCGGAGAGTTACCTACGCCGGACGGCTCGATGATGATGCGGTCCGGGTGATATTTGGTGATAACGTCTTTTAATGCTGCGCCGAAGTCTCCCACAAGAGAGCAGCAGATGCAGCCGGAGTTCATTTCACGGATTTCGATACCGGCATCTTTTAAGAAGCCTCCGTCGATTCCGATTTCACCGAATTCGTTCTCGATCAGGACAACCTGCTGGCCTTTCAGTGCGTCTCCGAGGAGTTTTTTGATCAGGGTTGTTTTTCCTGCGCCCAGGAAACCTGAAATAATGTCTATTCTTGTCATTGATTTAACCTCTTTATCTTGTTGATTCCGTTTATAGTTAGCTGCAAAAGGGCCGAAGTTTATCCTCCGCCCCACACTCACGCTTATTATAGCAACCATAGAACAAAAAATCAAGAGAATTTCCCTTGCTTTTTCTGCATTTCACCATTATAATATATTACATGTCTTTTCTACTTTAACGCGTTGAATGGGCAAATCATTTTACCTATGAATGGGGGATTTTTTTATGAGCGGAACGAAAGAAAAAAACTCAATCTGCCACAGTCACTGCTTTTGCTGCTGCTGATCATCGTATCCGTCGCAGTCTGTATCCGCCTGAAAACCGGCGGTCCTATGATCGGCCTGTTTGCAAGCTGGATTTTTATCTATCTGTTTTGTAAGATTTTCGGTATTTCTTACGCCAACATTGTTGCCGGCGCATACGATGCCATCCGTATGGTCGTCCCGACGCTCTGCCTTCTGATGGCCATCGGTGTCATGATCGGCACCTGGCTGCAGAGTGGCACCATTGCCACCATCATTTCCTGGGGCTTAAAAATGATTAACCCGTCCTGGCTGCTGCCTCTGACGCTGCTGTTCTGCTCCATTTTGAGTATTGTAACCGGTACTTCCTATGGTTCCGCCGGAAGCGCAGGTGTTGCCATGATGGCGATCGGAAACGCCATGGGTATCCATCCTGGCATGGTAGCCGGTGCTGTCATCTGCGGTGCCATGTTCGGTGACAAATTAAGTCCTCTTTCCGATACCACAAACCTTGCTCCGGCCGTTGCAGATGCCAAACTTGGCGATCATATCCGCTCGATGCTCTGGACCACCCTTCCAACATATGTGATAACCTTAATTCTTTTTACTATTCTCGGTTTCCAGCAGACCAGCGGAAGCTATACCGAGGGAAGCATTACCGTTTACATCGATGCTTTAAACGGTGAATTCCAGCTCGGATGGATTACCATGATCCCTGCCATCCTGATTATTGTATTGCTCCTCTGCAAAGTAAATGCGATCTCTGCACTTGGTCTTTCCAGCTTCGCTGCCGGATTTGTTTCCTATTTTGTGCAGCACGATACTCTGCAGGGCATCATCCGCACAGCTTACAACGGTTACACAACCACAATCGAAGAACCGGTATTACAATCCATCTTAAACCGCGGCGGCATGGGAAGCATGCTCCAGTACGTAGCCATTATCTGCTTTGCTGTCGGCATGGGCGGCATGCTGGAAAAACTCGGTGTACTGGATCACATTCTTCAGGCGATTGTAAAGAGAATCAACAGCGATGGAGGTATGATCCTTGCAACGATGATTGTCGGTTACGTGACCAGCCTCATCAGCTGCTCCCAGCCGATGGCACACGTTCTGACCGGCCGTCTGATGGCACCTGTCTTTCAAGAGCGCAAGGTTGCACCGGAAATTCTTTCCCGCTGCCTCGAAGACTCCGGAACTATGGCTGGTCCTATGATTCCATGGCATGGCTACGGCGTATACATGGCCGGCACACTTGGTGTTGCATGGTCGGCATTTTTCCCGTACTTATTCCTGCTTTACCTGACCCCGGTTTTCAGTATTTTCTATGGATTTACCGGAATTTCCATTAAGCATCTTCCGGAAACCAAAAACAATGAATCAAAAGAAGAGAAATAAGGCAAAAGCAGAAATCGTAACAGAAAATCAGAAACAGAAACAAAAAAGAAAAGGAAAAGAGAAAGAATGCAGACAAAACTTGTTCTTCTCGGAACCGGCACACCAAATGCGTGTCCGAATGCCAACGGACCTTCCTCCGCTGTCGTGGTCGGTGACCGTGCTTATCTGGTAGATTTTGGCCCTGGCGTTGTCCGCCAGGCCTCAGCCGCCTATTTTAACGGCGTGGATGCCTGCGGCCGGATCTTCTGACCGTTGCCTTCTGTACGCACCTTCACACAGACCATACCGCCGGATACCCGGATCTGATTTTTACTCCGTGGGTGCTGGAGCGCCCGGTTCCATTGAAAGTTTTCGGGCCAAAGGGCTTACAGCACATGACCGATCATATCTTACAGGCCTATGAAACCGACATTGATTTCCGAATTCACGGTTTCGAAAAAGCAAACGAATCCGGCTACCGCGTTGAGGTAACAGAAATTGAATCCGGCATTGTCTACCGGGATGACCTGGTTACGGTGGAGGCTTTTCCGGTCAGCCACGGAACACTGGAATGCTACGGCTATAAATTCACCACACCGGACCGCACAATCGTCATCACCGGCGATACCGCTCCGCTGGATCTCGTGGCAGAAAAATCGAAAGGCTGTGATATCCTGCTGCACGAAGTGGAATACGCCGCCGGAATCTCCTGCCGCGAACCAAAATGGCAGAAATACCACCGGGAAGTGCATACGTTAAGCACGGATCTTGCCGGTGTTGCAAAAAAGGCAAATCCGAAACTGCTCGTTACGTATCACCGGATTTACCATATGAATGTACAGGATAACCACAAAAACCTTGCCGCCGAGATGGCATGGCGCGATACTGCGATACTGGATGAAATCCGGGATGCAGGGTATGATGGATATGTCGTGAACGGAAAAGACCTGGATGTATTTTAAAATACGGGGCAGCGTACCAATCTGGTTTACGAATTGGTACGCTGCCCCGTTCGTTTTGGGATGAGCCCGGAGACGCTTTCTATTTTCATTTACCCGACTGGCAGATTCTTCCATACTCTGCGTTATTTCAAACTGTTTTTTCTTTGACATTAACCTCCTCAGAACGTATAATCATAGTATTACAACTCTGGCAAAACAGCAGGATTTTCTGCTGTTTGTCGTTACAGGAACCTGATCCGCAGACGGCTTGCACAGTCTGCCTTTCGTTTGCGTTCCAGAAAGGATGTTTTATATGGCAGCTACTACTGCGAAACCCGTAAAAAGCGCCGGTAAAATTCCCGGCAGTACCTTGAAAATCATTGCGATGGTCTGTATGCTGATCGACCACACTGCAGCTGTACTTTTCGACCGAATCCTGATTTCCCGTGGTCTTCTGGATGCGGTGAACGCTTCGGACGGAGGCGCATCATTTCTCTCCACAGGAAACACAGCTGTGATTTATTACGCGGACATGATTATGCGTGCCATCGGACGAATCAGTTTTCCAATTTTCTGTTTTCTGTTAATTGAGGGATTTCTACATACACATGATGTGAAAAGTATGCTCTGAATCTTGGTATTTTCGCACTGGTTTCAGAAGTTCCGTTTGACCTTGCATTTGCGGGAAAACCGTTTTATCTGAATTATCAGAATGTATTTTTCACTCTGTTTATCGGCCTTGTGATGATGATTTTCCTGCAGAAGATTGATGAAAAAACGCATCAGGACGGTACAAACTGGCGGGGAGCCAACTGGAAAGTTTCCATTGGAAAACTGCTGGTGATCGTAGCGGCATGCACTGTTGCTACACTGCTGAAAACCGATTACAGTGCGATGGGAATTCTGACGATTGTTCTGATGTATAACCTGCGTAACAATAAGATGTATTGTATTGGAATTGGCTGCGCCGTACTTACGCTGCTGAGCCTGAATGAAATCACCTGTTTTCTGGCGATGATCCCGGTGCATTTTTATAACGGAAAACGAGGATTGAATCTGAAGTATCCATTTTATGCGTTTTATCCGGTGCATCTGCTGGTGCTGTTTGCGATTGCGGCGGTACTGGGGATGGCGGGGGTTGCGGTTGTTTAAAAAACGGACACCCGGAAGTGCACCTGCGCCGCCTGGGACTGTGCCCTGGGGCACAGTCCCAGACGACACAGACGCACTTCCGGGCTGACATTGAGCCGGGCGGTGGGGAGGTCTGGATTTGCTGCGCAAATCGGCGTGAGATTCTACTTAATATACTTCTTAACTTCCAACGGATACCCCAAAAGCTCTTCGCTGCGAATCACTTCAAAATTCTCCGGTTGAAAATCTTTGCGTAACGTCACAGTGTTCAGGCAATGATATCCCAATCTATGATAGAGTTTCATCGCTCCAAAATTTCGCGCAGCTACCTCAAGATAGACAGATTCAGAATACTTTTTTATCTCGGCTTCGACCAGCGCAATCGCATGACTTCCGTATCCGTTTCCCTGGTATTCCGGAAGTACGAAAAGATCTTCGATCCAGTCAACTTCCGCCCCGCGGCTTCCGAGATGCACAAATCCAATGGGGATCTCTTCTTTTAAGATAAAATAAAACACATGCCCTTTGTCTGTCCAGGCAGCAAGATTCTCCGCGGCCTCTTCGTCGGTTATAACATAATCACCATGAGCCAGCCAAAATCCTCGAATCAGCTCTTTTGCAAGTTGTGCTTCGTTTTCATATTTCTGTAAAGCTATAATTTCATTCATTTTTTCATCTCCCTTGTTTTTTTAACCGAATCAAGTAAGTCCCAACCCCCTGCTTATTGCTTCGCGCAATGGAAGCAGGTGACTTGCTTGATTCGGTTAAACTATGATATACTCAAATCATCATGATACCAGGCTCAAAAAGCTAATGCAAGCTCGCTTGCAAGAGGATTTTTGAACTCTTGACCTGTCAAAAACATGACGAGGAGTGCAATGATATGAAAAAAGCGACAAATTTGATATCCTTTCTGATTTTAATGATGGTACTGGTCGGCTGTAGCAAAGAAACGGTCCATATCGACTTTCCTTTTGAAGTTGGAGATGTTGAAAATATCGAAATGTACCACTATGCGGGAGCACCGGTATCAGCAGAAAAGAAAATAGTCGTTGCAAAAACTGATATAACAGACTTGTATCATATGTTTGAAAACTTATCATTGACAGACAAACAAGTCGAGGAAATCACAGGCGCAGATGTGACCAGTTTTCGATTTAACCTTTCGGATGGGACAAACTACGAACTGGTTTATGTCTGCAATGGAGTCAAGAACGGAAAGCTGAAATCTTCCACGGGCAATTTTGAATACTTCACAAGTTCAGATATCGGCTCATATTGGTCAAATATGGATCTTGAATCAGTTCCAGTGAAAGAAAGTGAATTGCCGAAGTGGCATAACTGATTCAGCCTCGAAGGACTCCCTGTCATACGCGCTGGGGTGTTTTTATATATGATTCATCTCGTTTCCGTTTCTCATAAGTCGCTTCCATCCATTCCAGCACATCCTCTTTGTTCTGCTGAAACGGTTCGCTGTGGCTCAGGAGAAAATACGGCGCACGCACGTTTTTCAGAACTCGGATTTCCGCCAGCAGCCGCTCCGCATTATATACGGTCTGACCGCTTTTCTGCGTCGCATATGCCGCATCCCCGAGAAAGCACCACGTCTCATCCACTTCCAATGCAAGCGATCCTTTGGCATGACTCGATGGAATCGGAAATAAATGTAACCACACGTCACCGTCCTGAAACCACGTATCTTCTTCTATCACAGTTCCTGTTTTTGTATAACGAAACGTATTTTTCCCCTGGTAAACCGCTTCGCACGAAATCTCCGACAGATTCCCGATATGGTCGGGATGAAAATGGGATAAAATCACCCGAATTTTTTTTCCTGTCTGTTTTGACTTTTTCTGCAAAATTTCCGGAACCGCAGGATGATTTCCCACGTCATATCCCCAGAGAAATGCGTCACCCTCGATGATCACAACATTTGCCGAAAGTGGATGTTCTGTCGGTGTAAGATAAGAAATGTGATTATTGATTGTCCGGATGTGCGGAATCTGTATCGGCTCTTTTCTTTCGTTCTTCATCCAATCAGCACCTCTTTTCCTTCGAACGCAAAACACAATGACCGACAGATTTATGAAATCACTTTCTTTCTCTGTCGGTCATGATATTAATCAAAATTAGTAACTATCTTATTTTAGAAGCTGAACACCGCCACACCATATGCCGGAAGTGAATATGCAATCCGATATGGCTGGCCATCGCATTCGCCGTTTTTGGCGCGGTAGACCATCTGGCGTTTTTCGGTCGGACCGCCGTATTTCATATCGGAGCTGTCGAGTATCAGGCGGTACTGTTTTTTGCGCGGTACGCCGCACATGTAGTCCGGTCTCTCGACTGGTGTGAAGTTGCAGACAAACAGCAGATTGTTCTTGCCTGTCGGTGACCAGCGGACGAAGCTGTAAATGCTGCGGTCGCCGTCGTTGGCATTGATCCACTGGAAGCCTTCGTAGCCGCAGTCGTTCGCGTAGAGTGCCGGGTACTTGCGGTACATTTTCAGCAGGTCACTGAAGAAGGTCTGCAGATGCTGATGCCCCTCATCTGCCAGCAGGAACCAGTCGATCTCGCGTTCCTCGCTCCACTCGCGGAGCTGTCCGAAATCCTGTCCCATGAACAGAAGTTTTTTGCCCGGGTGCCCGAACATGAAAGCATAGCCTACCATCAGGTTCTGGAATTTTTCCTTCAGATCGCCCGGCATTTTATTGATCATCGAGCATTTCAAGTGGACAACCTCATCGTGCGAGAGCACCAGAATGTAGTTCTCGGAAAATGCATAGGTCATGCCGAAGGTCATCTTGTTATGGTTGTATTTGCGGAAGTATGGATCGAGCTTCATGTAATCGAGGAAGTCATGCATCCATCCCATGTTCCATTTGTAGGAGAAATGCAGGCCGCCGTCCTCTACGCTTCCCGTTACCTTCGGCCACGTTGTGGACTCCTCGGCAATCATGATGACACCTTTGTTTCGTCCGCGCACCAGGGTATTCAGGTGTTTGAAGAACTCGACGGCTTCGAGATTTTCATTTCCGCCGTTCTTGTTCGGCACCCACTGGCCCGGCTCTTTTCCGTAGTCGAGATACAGCATCGAAGCAACAGCATCGACACGGAGACCGTCTACGTGGTACTCTTCTACCAATAAAGCGCATTTGCCAGCATAAAGTTTTTCACTTCATTTTTGCCGTAATCAAAGATCTTCGTTCCCCACTCCGGGTGCTCGCCCTTTCTCGGGTCGGCGTACTCATACAGCGGCTGGCCATCAAAATCAGCAAGGCCGTGCGCATCTTTCGGGAAGTGTGCCGTACCCAGTCCAGAATAACACCGATTTTATTTTTATGCAGATAATCAACAAGATATTTAAACTCTTTCGGTGTTCCGTAGCGGGAGGTCGGTGCGTAATAGCCCGTTACCTGATAGCCCCAGGAACCGTCAAACGGATGCTCTGCAATTCCCATCAGCTCTACGTGGGTATAGCCCATTTTTTTTACGTAATCGGCAAGCGAATGTGCGAACTGAACGTAATTGTAAAATCCGTCCGGGTTGGATTCGGACCACGGATGTTTCATCCAGGAGCCCGGGTGCACTTCGTAGATGGAGAGCGCGGATTTCTGAACGTCAAATTTTTTGCGGTTCGTCAGCCATTCGCTGTCACCCCAGCGGTAGCCTTCGATTTCCGCTACTTTTGACGCGGTACCCGGCCGTTTTTCGGATGCAAATGCGTATGGATCTGCTTTGTACAGTTCTCTTCCGTCCGGTGTGCGGATGTAATATTTATACATCATTCCCTCGGTCACGCCCGGAATGAACACTTCATAAACGCCGTCCTCGCCGACTTTCCGCATCACATTGGCATGGGCATCCCAGCCGTTGAATTCGCCGATGACAGATACTTCCGCCGCATGCGGAGCCCATACGGTGAACCAGGCTCCTACTTGCCGTCTTTTTGTCCAGGTGCGCACCCATTCCGGAAAATATCGTAATGGGTTGCCTGTCCAAATAAGTACTGATCCAGTTCAGAAAATCTTGCTGATAGCCCGCCGGTTTTTTTGGCGCTTTTCTGGTTTTTGCTGTTGTTTTTGCCGTTGTTTTCGCAGTTTCCTTCATAGAAAAATCCCCTTTATGCTTCTTTTTCAATCAGAACACAGCCGCACGGAGGTACTTCAACAAAAAGTTTTCCATTTTCCGGAGAAATGGCTTCTCCGGTTACCGCGTTTTTCCATGTTCCGTCGCAAGATACAGGAATCCAGACTCCCGCACTCTGGTTTTCATCATTATTTACTGCTGTGATCAGAGCGTCTGTCTCATCCAGGCGTGCAAAGGCATACTGGCGGTTGGTCAGCATGAGTTCGCGGTATCTTCCGTTCGTGCTGCAGGATGTTTTTTTCTGACGTCTGATAATGTTTTGATCCATGCCGGAAGTTTTTCTGCCGGCGGATTTTTCTCCAGTTCTTCCAGATTCAGCGCCGGACGCAGCGGATCGTCGTTTCCGCCTTCTTTTCTTCCCTCGATGCCGAATTCCGATCCGTAATAGATGGACGGGATGCCCGGCAGGAAGTACAGCAGCGCATAAATTGGAATCATGTTTTCTTTTACGTTCAGCTTGCTGGCCAGACGGTCTACGTCGTGATTGTCAACGAAGCTGTACAGTTTCTTTCCTTTGTAAATGCCGCCGTTTTCGTCAAATTCGCGGCGGATCGTATGTGCAATTTCGAAGTAGTTATGATCGTTATGTCCCGAATAAAGTCCTTTGTGAAGCTCGTAGTTTGTGACACTGTGCAGCAGATGCTGGCCGTCTCCGATGTAGCGCGCATAGTCGCCGTGGATGACTTCGCCCATCAGCCAGAAGTCCTGTTTTTTGGCGGATGTGCGTGCGCGCATCTGCTCCATGAAGCCGAAATCCAGGCAGTCGGCGCAGTCGAGACGGATGCCGTCGATGTCGAATTCGTCGATCCAGAAGTCGATGACATCAAGGAGATAGTCGCGGACCTGCTGGTTCTGGAGATTCAGGTTGACGAGTTCGAAGCAGTTTCTCCATGCTTCGTAGGAGAATCCATCGTTATAGCAGGTGTTTCCGCCGAACCAGATTCCTTTGTACCATCCGCAGTACGGGGACTGTTCTCTTTTTTCCTGAATGTCGCGGAAGGCAAAGAATTCGCGGCCGGTGTGGTTGAAGACACCGTCTACGACGACTTTGATGCCGAGTTCGTGGGCTTTTTTTACGTATGCGGCAAAGTCCGCGTTGTCGCCTAAGCGGCGGTCTACCTGTTTGTAATCTTTTGTGTCGTATCCATGTGTGGTTGATTCAAACAAGGGGCCGATATAGATTGCGGTACAACCGAGATCTGCGATGTGCGGAAGCCACTGTTCCAGTGTGGAAAAGCGGTGTACGGTTTCTTCCGATTCATTTTTTCTCGCGCGCCGGTCAGTCCGATCGGATAGATGTGATAAAATTCTGCCTCTTCATACCATGGTGCCATTTTGTTTGTCCTCCTTGTTTTTGGGTTATGAGTAAATTCCATACATGAACTGGTGTACCAGACGGTAGACTTCTTCGTCCCGGACGACGAGGTTGGAAAGATCGGATTGATCTCCTGCTGTCATCATCAGGTAGTGCATCAGGATTCCGGAGAAGCCTACGGCGAATTGTTCCTGACGGCCGTTCATGTTGCCGAGTTCGGCGCTGGCGTTGTCGAAGAGTCGACACACAGGTGATAGAACCGGTCAATCATGGGGTATACGGTGCGGAAGCCTTCGCTTTTTCTTCCGGAATAGAACAGTGCCATCATCAGCATATGGAATTTCGGGTCTTCGGAGGCTCCGTTGAAGAAGGCACGCGCGATGCAGTACAGTTTTTCGGGGATGTTTTTCCCGGTTTCGGAGGCTTCGATGAGTTTTTGTTCCATGGGCTGAAAGTGCTCGTTTAGCAGGGCTTCGAGGAGGCCTTGTTTGCTGCCGAAGTAATAGTACAGGGTTGGTTTGGATACTCCGGCGGAGTCTACGATCTGCTGAACACCGACGGCGTCGTACCCACTTTCGTAGAAGAGGGTCAGAGCTGAGTTCATGATTAGCTGACGATTGTCCATTTTGAATCCTCTTTGTTGCGGAAGGGACGCTCTCTGGAGTTCGCCTGGCCGCGGTGTGTTTGGGTGGTTGTTTGTTACGTGTGAGTTTTTGGCAATTTTGACGAATTTTGTTGGATTTTGCAGGTTTCTTATGTGTGTTTCTGTTATCATTATACCAATCGGTATATAAAAAGTCAATGCGAAATATATAATGGATGAAAATAGATGCATAGAAAAAGAACCGGCGGGGAAATCTTTAGTTTAGTTCTCAGATTTCTCTGTCGGTTCTTTTCTTATTTTCCGATACTGTTTTTATACGAACTGAACCTCACATGACTAAAGTTACGTGCTTCAGACCGCTTTAGGCGGCAGACAAAATATCGGCGGATACGCCTGTTTCTTAGATCTTGCGCGGATACGCGCTTCTTCCATGCCGGATACGGCAGGTCTCCACATAACAGGTAGTCCACGGTATATCTGCCTGTGTTTATGCTGCTTTTCGCAGTTCCATTTCTGAAATTAAGTCTCTCAAATCCGCATAAACACATGAGGTTCTACTCTTTACTGCAGGAACTTTTGCCTCCAGCAAAGACCTTTCCGTTGCCGGTAAGGGTTTTAAAATTTCACGGATAAAATATCTTGCTCCAATATTGTACGATGCAGATAATCCTCCTTCTGCATTTTTTTGCATTTTCTCTTTTTGTTCTCCAATTGCTGTTTTCCTTCAGATGCCGTATAATGGAAACAGCATTTTTCAAATTCAAATTAAGGAGAACGTAAACTGATGATACGATTTAATAATGACTACAATCACGGTGCACACCCGGAGATTCTGGAGGCGCTGGGGGCTATTAATGGGAACAGTTATGGTGGATATGGGGAGGATGAATGGTGTGAGAAGGCTGCGGAGCTGATTCGGGAGAAGATTCGTTGTGCGGATGCGGCGGTTCATTTTTTCCGGGGGCGACGCAGGCGAATTTTATTGTGACGGCGGCAGCGCTTTCGCCGGTGCAGAGTGTGATTGCGGCGGATACCGGACATATTAACTGCCATGAGGCGGCTTCGATTGAAAATACCGGGCATAAGATTCTGGAGCTGCCGAATACGGATGGTAAAATTTCGGCGGAACAGATTGCAGCGTGTGCGGCGGCTTATTATGAAGGCGGTGAGCCGGAGTATCTGACGGAGCCGAAGATGGTATATCTTTCATTTCCGACTGAGCAGGGAACGCTGTATTCGCTGCAGGAGTTGACGAAGATTCACGAGGTCTGCCGGAAGTATGATATGTATCTGTTTGTGGACGGGGCACGGCTTGGATACGGGCTTGGATCAGAGAAGAATGATGTTTCTCTCGAGGATCTCGCTGCTCTCACAGATGTTTTCTATTTCGGCGGAACGAAATGCGGTGCGCTGTTTGGTGAGGCCGTTGTGCTTACAGCTGACTCGCTGAAAAAGCGGTTCAAAGCCTACATGAAACAGAACGGCGCTGTCCTCGCAAAGGGATGGCTGCTCGGACTGCAGTTCCACTGCCTGCTGGGGCATGATCTTTATTTTACTGCGACACGCCGCGCCGATGAACTTGCCATGAAACTCCGCAAAGCATTTGCGGCGCAGGGGATTCCATTCTGGGTGGAGAGTTTTACGAATCAGCAGTTTGTGATTCTCACCGATGCGCAGAAGGAAACTCTGGAAAAACGCTATATTTTCGAGCCAATGGGGAAATCCGCGGACGGCGGAAATATTGCGCGGTTCTGCACCAGCTGGGCAACGACGGAAGAGGAAGTGCAGACACTGATTGATGACCTCAAAGCTTTATAATTTTTGTCCAAAACGGCATTCTGCAAACACCGGCGATCTCTAAATCTGCTTTGCAAATTCAAAGAAAAAGCTGTACCGGTGTGCCACGAAAATGCAGATTTTGCCTTGTTTTACTCCGAGAAAGGAATCTTTATGTCTCATAAAATTGGTATTACCGCCTGCTCCAACCCCATGCATCCTTCCTTTTCCGCCGATCTGGCGCGTCTCTGTCAGATTCTGCGGGAGCTGGGCTTCGATCCTGTTTTAAGCCCCTGCCTCTTCGACAACGGTTCCGGCTTTTCCGGCACGGGCGCGGAGCGGGCGGATGCATTGATGAACCTTTACTGTGACCCAGAAATCACGGATATTTTTGATGTTTCCGGCGGCGATATGGCGAATGAAGTTCTGCCGTATCTGGATTTTTCTGTCATCGCCGCCTCCGGCAAGCGCTTCTGGGGATACAGTGATCTCACAACGATTGTCAATGCTGTCACGACTGCGACTGGAAATGAGTCGATGCTGTATCAGGTTCGAAATCTGCTGTACGACCACAGCGCCGAACAGATCACTCTGTTCCAAAACGCTTTTTCCGGGCAGTCTCCCAGCCTCTTCGACCTCCCTTGCACATTTCTGCAGGGCGATCACATGGAAGGTGTGATGATCGGCGGAAATATCCGCTGTTTTCTGAAGCTCGCCGGAACGGATTTTCAGCCGGATTTTCGCGGAAAAATCCTGCTCCTCGAAGCCATGGGCGGCGGCGTTCCGCAGATGGTTACGTTTCTGTCCCAGCTGAAAATGATGCATGCCTTTGAACAGATCAATGGTATTCTCCTCGGAACATTTTCCCAGATGGAACGCGACCAGCTGACGCCGGATATGCCGCAGCTTGTCCGCCAGGCGGCCGGACCGGATCTCCCGATTGCAAGGACTCCGTATATCGGCCACGGCACGGATGCACATGCCGCCGTGATCGGCAAATTTTATCAGATTTCTTCTGACTGATATACATCCGCGTAGCGCACGCCGAACTCCTCTGCGTCTGCATGGCGTTCCATATAGATATCAATGTGGCCGTACGGCGTGCCACGGTCCTCGACCGTGTAAATTTTTCCGCCGATATTCAGCTTCGTTCCAAACGGCAGAACGCCGGTTGCAATGGTCCGGCCCTGCACCGGCATTTTTCCGGATGCGGTCGGGCCGCCCGCCCAGCGGCCACAGCAGACGGCGCAGTTGCAGTAAGCGGTCAGTTTAAAATTGCCGAGATATTTTCCCGAAGCGCTTTCCAACCGATCACCTGCGGTACTGTTTTCTGCACTTGTATTCTGCACATTTTCTGCTCCCGCCTTCTGTTTTCCACCATTCCCGTTTTCTGTTGTCTGGTTATCCACAGAGTTTCCTTCTTTTCTCCCATTATCCACATCTCCCGTTTCTATTTTGCTCTCACGTATTTCCTCCGAAATCACCCGCACAGCAAATTCTGTCGATTTCTCATAGTTAAAATCTGAAATCAGAATCCCCGTCGCCTCGCTTCCAGCGTGGATTACTTTTCCATCACCGAGATAAATCATGACATGGTAAATAAACCCGCTCTCCCGCTGGTAAAACAGCAGATCACCAGGCTTTGCCTCCTGCACCGGAATGCGTGTTCCAGCTTTCGCCTGCTGGCGTGAGGTTCTCGGAAGGTATACCCGAAATTAGCAAAAATCTGCTGGGCAAAGCCGGAACAGTCGCAGCCGTTTGTAAGACTCGTCCCGCCCCAGACGTACGGATTTCCCAGGAATTTTTTCGCGTACTGCAGGACCTCGCCGCGCGCTTCGTCAGAAGAAAGAAGTGTTCTCGTCGTTGCATATGTATAGGTGTACGCCTTATTATTCCATGGCTTCACCCACATTTCCGCCATGGGAAAACTTTCCTCCTGCCAACGGTTTACCTCTTTTTCAGCCTCTTCTCCGCGCAGGAGATACCGCGCGCAGACAAATCCACGGACATCGCCGGATTCCACATAAACCCAGTCAGAATCCGCATCCGCTAAAATATAACAGAGGCTTCCCTTCGGCAGGATTCCGACGATTTTCTGATTTGTGCCTTTTCCTTCGCGGACGTGAAGCCAGGAATTCACATCGGCGATAGCATATGTTTTTTCAACCGTATGAAACAGCCACGGCATACGGGAAATCGTGACTTTTTCAGCTTCTGCCGCCTGCCACTCACTGTAGCTTTCCCGCGTGCGCTCAGCTTCCTGCTCTGCCGAAAAGACGGGTTCAGCCTCGGCGGCTGGCGGTTCCGCAGACTGTGATAAATCAGAATCCGAAGAGACTTCTGCCGTCTTGTCTCCACCAGTTGCATCATCACTTCCTGCAGATCCCTTTTCTTCCTCCGGCGGTTCCATCTGCTCCCCATCTCCGCCGCCGATTTCTTCCTGCCCCGGCCATGGATCGTTGGAAATATCTTCCCCTTCGCCCGGCCACGGTCCATCCATTTCGCTGTTTCCCGGTGTTTCCGGCATGTCTCCCTGATCTCCCGGTTCTGGATTTTCCGGCTCCTCTGGCTCTGTCTCGCCTGCCTCTCCCGGTTCTGCATTTTCCGGCCCCTCTGGCTCTGTCTCGCCCGTTTTTCCCGGTTCCGTCATTCCTGCATTCTCTCCGCCGTCAGGCTCCTGCGGTTCCGGTTCCTCCGGACTGTCTCATCTTCTTTTCCCTCGGATCCACTTTCCTCTTCCATCTCATCATTCTGCGTACCTTCCGGTTCTGTCACCTCTTCCGCTTCCGCAGGTGCCTCCTCCGCCGCATCTTCCTCCACGCAAAAAGAAGCAGCCCCAACGGCTGCTTCCCCTGCAATCTCAATTCCAATCTGTCCCGGATCGGCCGTTTCCTCTTCTGCTGCATAAACGCTGTCGGGTTTCCCAGTGTCACTGCGAGCGCACCGATCATCGCGGCGCGCACCAGCTCGGCGCATTTGTCGCCCATCATTGTTTTATCAACCATTTTCGCTTTCTCCTATTCAATTTGTCCGGCCAGACGGAATTGATCCGAACAAATAAAACAGAAGAAACACCTCTGGTATCGCTTCCTATTCCTCTGCTCGAAACAGTCTGACCGCATTTTTTTCTGTCGTCTCAATGACTTCTTCTTCCGAAATTCCCTTGAGTTCTGCGATCTCCTGCACAACGTACGGCAGATACAGAGATGAATTTCGTTTTCCCCGGTACGGAACCGGTGCCAGATACGGACTGTCTGTTTCCAGCAGAATGCGCTCCATCGGAGCCATCTGAACCACTTCTTTGATCTTCTTTGCATTTTTGAACGTCACCACGCCGCCAATGCCAAGATAAAATCCCATTTTCAGGTATTCCTCTGCCATCTCCACAGAGTAGGAAAAACAATGAATGACGCCGCCGATCTCCTCCGATTTTTCTTCTTTCATGACGCGGAGCGTATCGGCCGCCGCCTCCCTGCTGTGAATAATCATCGGAAGTTTTTCTTCCCGAGCAAGCGCAATCTGACGGCGGAACCAGTATTCCTGCTTCTCATGATTCTCCTTGTCCCAGTAATAGTCAAGGCCAATCTCACCGACCGCGACCGCCTTTTCCATGCGGCAGAGTTCCCGCATCCGCGCCATCACGTCCTCGTTCAGATCGCCCACCTCATCCGGGTGAAGGCCGAACGCGCCGTAGATGAACGGATACGCTTCCATCAGTTTCTTGTATTTTCCAGTGATTCCAGATTTGCCGAGACATTGATGATACGCCCGATCCCGTTTTCCTGCATCGAGGAAAGCAGCTCTGCGCGGTCTTCATCAAATTTCTCATCGTCATAATGTGCATGTGTTTCAAATATCATATCCGAATTTCTCCTTAAAAAACGAAACAGAAACGGAAGAAAGCTCTGCATAGCCTTCCCCTGTTTCCGTTTCCACGTTTATCCATCCTATCGTTCGTTGTTTTCGTAAAAGTAAGTGCGCCGCTGCGCCTGTGCTTATTATAACGCATTCATTTTTCCCGCGTCAACCAGGAAACGAAAAAAAGTCACTCTTCAACATGATCACCGCCGCGCCGCAATCTCATCCAACAGGCAGCCAGCCACTTCGTCTTTTCCCATCAGCGGAAGCTCCTTGATGCCGTCCTTCGTGATCAGCGTCACCACATTCGTCGCCACACCGAAGCCGGCGCCCTCCGTCTTCAGATTGTTCGCCGCGATCATGTCGAGATGCTTCTTCTCCAGCTTCGCGCGCGAGTTTTCCACCATATTCTCCGTTTCCATCGAAAATCCGCACACAAACAGACCCGGATGACGGTTCTTTTCCACCCATCCCAGAATATCATCGGTGCGCTCCAGCGGAATACTCATGTCGCCGTCTTGCTTTTGATCTTCTGATCCGCCACTGTCGCAGGCCGGTAATCGGCAACTGCGGCCGCCTTGATCAGAATGTCTGTCTCCGGCAATGTCTCCCGCACCGCCTCCAGCATATCCTTCGCCGTCGTCACCGGTCGCATCGCAACGCCCGGAACCGGGGCTAATGAAACCGGGCCGGAAATCAGCGTCACCTGCGCGCCGCGGAGCATCGCCTCCCGCGCTATCGCGTATCCCATGCGGCCGCTGCTGTGGTTCGTCAGATACCGCACCGGATCGAGGGATTCCTGCGTCGGGCCTGCAGTCACGGTGACACGCACACCAGCGAGCGTCTTTTCGCGGGCAAGCTCCATCGCGATATAATCGAGCAGCACCTCCGGGTCCGGCAGTTTTCCTTTTCCGACGTCCTTGCACGCCAGCATTCCCACGGTCGGCTCGATGATGCCGAAACCGTATTTTTTCAGCGTCGCCAGATTATCCTGCGTAATCGGATTTTCCAGCATCGCCGTATTCATCGCCGGAGAGACCAGCTTTTTGCACTTCGCTGCGAGCACCACCGTTGTCAGCATATCATCTGCAATGCCGTGTGCCATTTTTGCAATCACATTGGCGGTAGCCGGGGCAATCATAATCAGATCCGCCGCTTTTGCCAGCGAAATATGCGTCACCTCATATTTAAAATCACGCGCAAACGTATCGACCACGCAGCGGTTGTTGGTCAGCGTCTCGAACGTCAGCGGGTGATGAACTGCGTCGCGTTTTCGGTCATGATGACATGCACGTCTGCTCCGGCTTTCCGAAGACCGCTCGCCACATTTGCCATTTTATAGGCGGCAATTCCGCCTGTCACACCAAGTACAACACATTTTCCGTCAAGATTTTCCATTGTAACTCCGTTCTGCTGCCTCGAAGCAACTTTTTTCCTATGATAGTTTTAAGTATAGCAGACAGAAAAACAGATTACAACCAATCCTGTTTGCCATTGACGCAAAAAGGCTTTATAATAAAAGGACAAAAGAGCTCTACTTTTAAAATAATCGCGAGGTATTTTTATGATTTTAGCCATTGATATCGGGAACACAACCGTTACGCTCGGCGGCGTCCGGATCGCACCGCAGCAAGCGTATTCCCTCGAATTCACAGCCCGGATTGACATCAACCACACCTGGTCTGTCAGCCAGTATGAATCTGCGATCGAGCAGCTTTTTGAAGACAAGAATCTTTCCCCGTCCGACTTTCGGGGCGTCATCATTTCCAGCGTTGTTCCGTCGGTTCTGACGCTTCTGCAGGAATGTGTCCGTAATCTGTTCGGCACAGAACCGCTGCTCGTCACATCCGAAAGTGATCTCGGCATGACATTTTCCATCCCGGAACCGGAAAAAGTAGGCCGCGACCGCCTCGTTGATGCAGCCTGGGCCGCCGCACATTATCCGCTGCCGGTCATCACCGTGGATCTTGGAACAGCGACGACCTTCAATGTCATCCGGGAAAACAGCGTCTTCTGCGGCGGCGCCATCGCACCGGGACTCGATATGGGACTTGGCGCCCTCTCCGAGCGGACCGCCCAGCTCCCGCGGCTCGACCTCCAGATCCCGAAACGCATCATTGGCAGAAACACCGAAGAATGCATTCTCTCCGGCACCATCGTCGGCATGGCCGCGATGCTCGACGGAATGGTCCAGCGCATCGAAGCCGAACTCGGCTCCCCCGCCACCCTCATCCTCACCGGCGGCGCGGCACGCTTCGTCGAACCGCTCGTTTTACATCCTCATATCTATGACCCGAACCTTCTGCTGAAAGGCTGGCGTTCCTGTGTGAGCGGAATTGTGCAAATTAAAATCGTACTTCCAAATATTCATCAGACTTTTTCATTCTGCATGACGTTAAAAAGCGTGTCTGTTCTCCAGGCACGCTTTTCTCTATTTTTCTATGGAATCGCAACCCTTCTTTGTGTTGCCTCTCCGCTTTTCAGTTTTTCCTGATTCTCCTCTTTCAGTTTTAAAATACACGGGCGAATCACCTCTCTTCCAAAACAGACATTCCGGGAACCTTCCAAAAGTTGAATTTTCTCTTTTCAGTATATCATGAATTTTTCCGGGACACACTCTTTTCCCTCTCCCTATGCACGGAAAACTCCCGCACTGCCGGGAGTTTATGACTTCTTATTTCATAGTAACTATTCAGAACCCCATCTCGATTCCGCTTGCGCTGCATCTCGATGTTGCTTCTCGCCATATGAAATTCCAGAAAACCGTTCATTCATGCAAGCATGATTCACGATTTTCTTCCATTTCGCATGGCTCTGAATAGTTACATTTCATATTACTTTTTCACCTGCTCATATACCAGTCCCGGATAAGCTTCGAGGCTGACACCGTTTTTTTCAAACATTGGAAATGCTTCTGCGCCGTATGCGCATACGGCGGTTGCCATGCTTGCCTGTTCGGTGTAGTTCTCCCAGTTGTCGGTGGTAAGGCCAGGCTGGTATGCTTCCCAGGCGGTTTCGTATTCGGTGCTCTTATCGGAAGGAATCGCATCTTTCAGGCTCTCGCCGGACCAGACGGCAAGCTGATCTGCTTTTTTGTAAGTATATTCCGGGAGCTGATCGTCGCCCAGCGACTGGTACAGCTCATAGCGGGTAATGGAGTCTTTGGAACTTCCGTAGGATTTTTCCATCTCTTTTTTCACGGTATCCATATCGGCATCATCAGGGTAGGTGATGTCTACTTCGCACAATACTGGTTTTCCCGTCGCTCCGATCTGATCGAGGTTGATAAACTGAAACATGACTCTGGAAGTTTGCTCGCCGAAAACAGTGGCTTCTGTATCTACTGCGATCGCGGCTGCACTGTTAGTTTCGGAGAAAATTTCCACCTGGTCCCGATCCAGATTCCAGTCGGCAAGCACTTCATCCACCGTTTTCCCCCATCCGGTATCCGGCGGCGTAATTTCCTTGCTGCTCTCTTTCGCTCCCTGACATCCAGTCAGCAACAGAGCACACATTGCAAAAATACCTGCTAATTTTTTATTCATACACCTGCATCTCCTTTCCGCTTTGTTATTTTTTTCACATACTTTTTTGTTAGCCCTATACTACCATATATTCTTCTGAAAATCTATGACGTTTGGTGAAAATTTTCTTACATTTTTCTTATGCATTCGATTTAAATCAAAGAAAAAGCAACAACATCCCTTATAGAAATTCTCTACCGCTAGTGAACCTCACATGACTAAAGTCACGTGCTTCCGGCCGCTTTAGGCGGCAGACAAAATATCGGCGGATACGCCTGTTTCTTAGATCTTGCGCGGACACGCGCTTCTTCCATGCCGGATACGGCAGGTCTCCACATAACAGGTAGTCCACGGTATATCTGCCTGTGTTTATGCTGCTTTTCGCAGTTCCATTTCTGAAATCAGTTCTCTCAGATCTGCATAAACACATGAGGTTCTACGCTTTACTGCAGGAACTTTTGCCTCCAGCAAAGACCTTTCCGTTTCCGGTAAGGGTTTTAAATTTTCACGGATAAAATATCTTGCTCCGATATTATACGATGCCGACAAATCACAGTTGTATCTTTTTCCAGTCTGAAACGTACACAGACGATGATCCCGTATATCACGGGCAATCTCTCCTGATCCATCAAAGGCAAGCCTGCTCGTGTTCCAGGCACAGATTCGGGAAATTCGGATTCCCTTTCTGTGTGCCTGCTGTCCGCACCGTTTCTGGATATCACGTTTTCTCCACATCTGCAGTTTCTGCTTTTTCTTCCCGGAAGTTTTCCTTTCATTTCCAGATATTCGAAAACAATCACATCTGCCTTATTTTCTGATGCATAAAAAACGATTTCCTTTGCAATTTTTCTGCCAAGCTCTGTATTCAGACGTTTTGCATATGCCCATTTTCCCTGCACCTGACGCGATCCATGTTCCCGCTGAAATCTTCGAATCCGTCCCAGCACACGGTACATCCGGTCTTGTCACTGGGAAAGTTAATAAACTTCTTCCCAGGATAGTTCCGTCTGGACGCATGATGGTACAGACTGCATCCGTATTGATGCCGAGATCCACGCTGCAGATCGTTTTGTTCTTTGACAGGTGTCCGGTTTAAAGATACCTCTTCCGCATACGTAAAACGCAGGAAATATTTGTCGTGCTTTTTCTCCAACGTTGCGCCGAAG
>ENA-OQDF01000271-OQDF01000271.1-human-gut-metagenome-genome-assembly--contig:-NODE-271-length-20761-cov-1.830668_pt1 | contig 20761 bp, 39 predicted proteins | sample MGYA00242769_ERZ504597 | MGnify/ENA primary metagenome ERZ504597 (study PRJEB26092, sample SAMD00036305) | human gut metagenome | host: Homo sapiens | study: EMG produced TPA metagenomics assembly of...
CTTGGTTGCATTTTCAAGCTTCAGATGATCTGCCAGTTTTTCCTTAGTACTGTAAACCTTGAAAGTAAGCTCATTACTTGTTACTGTACGCCCTGATTCATCAGTACTGTAACATTGACAGGATATGTACCGATTTTAGCAGGAGTTCCGCTGAGAGACAGAGAACTGTCATATGTGGAATACATCCCTGCCATCCCACTTCACTGTCAATGTTTACCTTTGTATTCTTTGTGTCAATTTTTACACCTGTTTCTTTTAATGATCCGGCAGTTGGTTCTGTCTCTGATCCGTTCAATTTTGCGATCACATCATAACAGACATCATCTACCACATGTACAGAGCCGCTGTACACATCCATAACGATATTGTATCCATTATTACGGTACTGATGAATCATATCTGGTACCCCTTTCTTTGTTTTTCATATTCTATATCGGAAATTCCTGTTATTTCTCTGATTGTCTTAAATCTCATGTTGTCAAATAATTCCATGAACAGCAAGAAACAGCGACCCTAAAGACCGCTGTCCCGAGTATCCATATGATTTTAAATTATTTGTTCTGTTCGCAAGTCTGATTTCCTACTGTGCAGGATGTCTTACATGCTGACTGGCATGATGTCTGACATTCGCCGCATCCACTTTTTTCAGGTTGCTGTTCATAGGTTTATTCAATGATTTTACATGTTTCATGTTCATGTCCCTCCTTACTATTGCTTAACTTATATTATTATAACATTTCAATATAGGTTTCGCAATCCTTTTCTTAGGATATCATTCCGCCGGCCATGCCGCCTCCCGCACACAACGCAAATGTCACCAATATCTCTGTACTGCTTCCATGAAATGTGCGGTAGATTCCGACTGTGACAAGCAAAAGTAACGCAAAATACAATATTCCCAGAACAATTCCCCACAGGAACCGCCTGACTTTTGCAAGTTTTCCCACCACAAGTCCGCCGGTAAATGTCGAGATCAGATAGACTGCCGTCACTCCTGCCGTCACCGCGCCTTCATTTAATTCGAATTTATAAAGAGCCAGCGCCAGTATTATCAGAAGAATACCTGTCACTACATATGCCGCAAGAAGAGCTTTCACCATCCACATGATCCATACTTCATTTTGTTCTTTTTTCTCATCTGCTCCCTCCTCATCTATCACAGATTATGAAGAGAGACTCTCATTTATGCTTCTGTTCTGTCCATAATTGTTCTATTGTTCCATCTGTTTTCCCAGAACCTTCGCTGTATATTCCGCAAGGCAGATTTCTCTTTCTTCAAACAGGTCTTTCTGATCCATGTTCAGCAGGAGTACCGCCCCGATCACATCCCCCGCACACAGGATCGGACTGATCACCTCCTGACTGTAAGGTTCTGTTTTGCTCACCACCGGCACATATCTTTTTTCTCCTGCTTTTGCATTCTGCGTCTTTCTTTCCTTCAGAAACTCTCCGAGTTCCCTTGTTATACTTCATCCTGCAGCTCTTTCTTCCCGTTTCCTGCCACTGCGACCACCTGATCCATATCACAGATTCCTGCCAGACATCCCAGCATCTGCGACAGACTTTCTGCATACTGTTTGGCGAATGCGATAATTCTCCGATTGGAGAATATTTCTTCAGAATAATCTCTCCTTCCTTGTCCGTGAATATCTCCAGTGGGTCGCCTTCCCTGATCCTCAGTGTTCTTCTGATTTCTTTTGGAACGACTACACGTCCCAGATCATCGATTCTTCTTACGATTCCTGTTGCTTTCATAGCATTTATCTTCCTCCTGTTTTTTCTGTTTTTTCTGTTTTTTCCATATTTTCTAACATATGGCTAGTATGCTGAGAAAAAGATGGAATTATTCATTCTGATATTAGACTGGATATTTTTTCAATAGTTTTGTATAATAGTTGGAAGAAAATATTAGGAGGAATGAATCATGAGTAAAATTGATGAAGTACGTGCTGATATGGTCAAAGCCATGAAAGCAAAAGACAAAGACACAAAGGAAACTTATCCATGCTGCTTGCAGCTCTTAAGAATAAAGCAATCGACAAACGTGCGGATCTGACACCGGAAGAAGAGACACAGGTTATCTTAAAAGAGATCAAGCAGACAAAAGAGACACTCGATATGACTCCTGCAGACCGTACAGAGATCATCGAAGAATGCAATAAGCGTCTTGCAGTTCTGGAACAGTATGCTCCTAAGATGATGGATGAAGCAGAGATCAAAGAAGTTGTTGCTTCTGTTCTTGCAGAAATGGGACTGGATGCTCCTACTGCAAAGGATAAAGGAAAGATCATGAAGAACCTGATGCCTAAAGTAAAAGGCAAGGCAGACGGAAAGCTCGTTAACGAGATCGTATCTGCTTTTATGAATTAAGACAGTACCATTATGAATGGGCGGCACCCGGTTGGATGCTGCCCATTCTTCTTATCTCTATTCGTCTTAGTTACCCGAAGCACTGTCTGTGCTTGTTCCGGTTGTACTTGTATCTTTGGCTTTTACGCTCAATTTCGTGAAATCAATCTTATTCCATGTTCCTTTGTGAACAGTGATTTTTTCCTCTTTCTTCCATTTCTTTAATACTTTTTTATAGTATTTATCCTGTTTCTCCGTGAGCAAGGACTGTTTCTTGGTCTCTGTGGCTGCTTCATCATTGAGGCTTGTAACTTTGCCACATAGCATGCGGTATCGCTTTCAACCACACCCGTAAGCTCACCTTCTCCCAATTTGTCTGCTGCTTTTACAACTTCTTTAGACGGACTTACAGAATCCGAATCAAACGTTGCATCTTTTGCTTCGGTTCCCTGTTCGGTTGCATAGGATGCAAAATCTTCCGCCGTCTTTGCTCCCTCTGCAATGCCGCAGCTTTTTCCTTTACCTGCTTCTTCTCATCATCGGATACAGTCGTATCTGATGAATCGGACGAATCTGATGATGTAGTATAATTAAACTCCACATACTGCATATGCTTCTGTACTGCTTCTTCATCTGTTACATTCACATTTGCTTCCGCTACGATTGCCGAACGCATCTTCTGCTCGATCACCATCAATGTCATGACACGTTTTACATTCTCTTCGGAACCAGATACCTTGTCTTTTTTCTTCTGGGAGTTGGCCTTGTCAAATTCTTCAGCCGCATCATTGATTGCTTTTTTATCTGCTTTTGTAAGCTTTACGTCATAATCCTTCATATGCTTTCCAGAAGTGCCATATTCTTCAGATCATCCAGCAAAGTTTCTTTGATCGATTCTTCATAGGTCTTGCCGTCTGACGCATTTTTCGTCCACATATCATCTCCGCCGAAATAGCTTGCAAGTATGTTTCGTACTGAGCCTGTGTATATCTTGCATAGAAATTTGCAACACCTGCCGTGATCTCTTCATCTCCTGCTTTTACGACCACCGCATCATCCTTCAGCGATCCACATCCGGTAAGTGATGCTGCCATAATCCCTGCCAGCGCTAATATTAATGCTCTTTTTTTCATTTATCCTAACCTGCCTTTATTTGCTTAATGGGTCAATTATACCGCTTTTTTCTCCACCTATCAATCCTTTCAACCCATTTAACACATTTTTCGCAATTTCCAGTGCATCTGTCTGCTTCTCTTTCAGATTTCTTCTCTTCTTCTCATAGATAAAACACGGCTGGGCTCCGTCTGCTTTGAATGTCAGTTCCCCACGGAAATCTTCGATCAGCTTCGGAATCCGTTCCGGATGTACCTTCGCTTTTTCATACATGATAAATGTGTAAACCTCTCCCTTTTGTTCGACAGCCGTTACATACAACTGATGTGCCTGTGCTTTCAATGCGGCAACTTCCAGAAGTTTCTCCACCTTCTTCGGAATATCTCCAAACCGGTCTGTCAGTTCTTCTGCCATATCTTCCATTTCTTCCCGGCTCTCAATAGCAGCGATTCGTTTATAGACATCCAGTTTCTGGTATTCATTCGGAATATAAGATGCCGGAATAAATGCATCCACATTCAGATCCATCGTAGTTGTGAAGGTCTCCTCTTCTTCCATCTCACCTTTCAGATGCTTCACCGCTTCGTTCAACATCTTACAGTAAAGGTCATATCCGACCGCCTCCATATGACCATGCTGCTCCGCACCCAAAAGATTTCCCGCTCCACGGATTTCCAGGTCACGCATCGCAATCTTGAATCCTGAGCCAAGGTCTGAATTCACGGATAGCAGCCAGCCTCTTTTCTGCCACTTCTCTTAACATCTTATCTCTCCGGTAGAGAAGGAATGCATATGCCATGCGGTTGGAACGTCCGACACGTCCGCGCAGCTGGTAAAGCTGTGAAAGTCCAAGCCGGTCTGCATCATGAATGATCATCGTATTTGCATTTGAGATATCCAGTCCGGTCTCTATGATCGTTGTGGATACCAACACATCGATCTCTCCGTTGATAAGTCGTACATGATCCTCTCCAGTTCATGCTCCCGCATCTGTCCGTGCGCATAGGCAACCGACAGATCCGGCACCAGCTTCTGCACATGTCCTGCTACCTCATCGATATCTTCCACACGGTTATAGACATAGTATACCTGCCCCTGTCTTGTGCATTCCCGTTCGATTGCTTCACGTACCATCTCGTCATTATATTCCATAACATATGTCTGGATCGGCATACGGTCATTCGGTGCTTCCTCCAATACACTCATATCGCGAATACCGATCAGGCTCATATGAAGTGTTCTCGGGATTGGAGTCGCTGTAAGTGTCAATACATCTACATTTTCCTTCAATTTCTTGATTTTTCTTTGTGCTGAACACCGAACCGCTGTTCTTCATCGATGATCAGGAGCCCCAGATCTTTGAATTTCAAGTCTTCACTCAGTACCCGATGTGTTCCGATAATGATATCTACCAGTCCCTTTTTCGCATCCTCGACCGTCTTTTTCTGCTGTGCCGGTGTACGGAATCTGCACATCAGGTCAATCCGCACCGGGAACTCTTTCATACGCTGTACGAATGTCCGGTAATGCTGCTGTGCAAGAATCGTTGTCGGAACCAGATAGACTACCTGCTTACTCTCCTGTACAGCTTTGAATGCCGCACGGATTGCAACCTCCGTCTTACCAAATCCAACATCCCCACAGATCAGACGATCCATGATCTTATGACTTTCCATATCTTTTTTACAGCCTCGATCGCCATCATCTGATCTTTCTGTCTCTTCAAACGGAAACATCTCTTCAATTCTCTCTGCCATACTGTATCTTCTCCATAGACATAACCATCCTGCTCCTGTCTTGCCGCATACAGCTTCACCAGATCTCTTGCAATCTCTTTTACGGCACCGCGCACCCTGGTCTTGGTCCGATTCCACTCCTGGGTTCCCAGCTTATTCAGCTTTGGTTTTTTTGCATCGGCACTGGCATATTTCTGTATCAGATCCAGCTGTGTTGCCGGAATATAGAGATTCCCGCCCTGTGCATACGAGATTTTCATATAATCTTTTGAAATCTTGTCTACAACGATCTTTTCAATTCCCTGATAGACGCCTATACCATGATTCTCATGAACAACATAATCCTCCCGGCTTCAGTTCCGAAAAGCTCTGGATCTTGCGTCCTTCATAAGTCTTCTCTTTTTCTCTTTTTCTTTTTCCGAAAATGTCCGACTCTGCGACACAGTGAATTTAAGCATTGGATATTCATACCCTTCCGCAATGTATCCATATGCCGTCATAATTTCTCCAGGCTTTACTTCGCGGTCCAATTCTTCACCGTAATAACTGCTTAGATTATAATCTCTTAAATCTTCCGCCAGCCTCTTTGCACGGGTTCTCGATCCTGACAGCAGGACTACCCTGTATCCGTTTCTTTTCAGTCTCTTAAGATCCTGTGTCAGCATCTCAAAACTGTTATTGTACGGATTCACACTCTTAGCCTGGATTTCATAAGATTCTCTTACTTCCAATCCCCTGCACTTCATCTCTAACGCAAAAAAGCCGATACTGCTGTAAGTATTGATCTTCTTCAGGATATCTGCAACCGGAAATATCTTTGCCTCTTCCTCTTCCAGTTCATACCCGTTCTCCAGACGCTTTTTCTGCGCTTCCATAAACTCTTCTTCAATATTCTGCCCGCGCTCCACAAGACGCACCGGTTCATCCAGAAAAAGAATGGTATCTTCTTTCGAAAAATAATCCAGGAACGATACTCCCTTCTCTTCTCCCTGCGGAAATTCCACCGCCGGATAGATGGTAATTTCTGTCATATTCTCAATGGACCGCTGACTCTCCACGTCAAAAGTCCGGATAGAATCCACCTCATCTCCCCAAAATTCAATTCTTACCGGAAACTCCTCCGTCAGTGGATAGATATCCAGTATTCCTCCCCGCACTGCAAACTGCCCCGGGCCTTCTACCTGTACTTCCCTGTCATACCCTACATCAGAAAGTCTCTCTGCCATCTCGTCCAGTTTAAGGACACTGTCGTTTTGTATCTTCAGTACTTTTTCTTCAATACTCTCTTTTTGTGCGAGGTGATCCATGAACGTCCAGACTTGTCACAATCGTCACAGGTGTTCCGGAAAGCACTGCCTGGATTCCTTCCATTCTCTGCTTCACCAGCTCTTTACTACGGATATCTGCTTTATAGAACAGAAAATCCTTTGCCGGATACAGATAAGTATTGTTGTCCAGGAATCGGTATTCTTCATATATCTGTTTTGCTTTTGTCTCACTGGAACAGGCGATGACCTTGTATTTACAGCCATCGCCAATTGCATACATCATATGAGATTTCTGGGAATTCACACATCCGCATACACGGATCATTCCTGCATCTTTTTTCTTATTTTTACAGAGTTCTTCAAACTCTGCAAGTTCTTTTAACGGTCCGATTAAGCCCTGCATCTTTTTATGCCTCCTTAGGCTTTACTTTCCTGTTATACTGGTTCATGGCAGCCTCGATCTCTCCATTTAAGATCATTCCCACCGCATGGTCTGTGCGGTCATATCCATCTTCCATCAATTCACGGTCTTCTTTCGAAAAATGTCCCAGTACATAATCCGCCAGGTCGTATTTCTTTGGCTTCTCCCCAACACCGATCTTGATTCTCGGAAACACATCGGTTCCAAGGTTGGCAATAATATTTTTTATTCCATTATGCCCTCCGGCGCTTCCTTTCTTACGGATTCTCAACTGCCCTACATCCAGACTGATATCATCATAGATCACAAGAAGTTCGTGTTCTTCATCAATCTTATAATAATTGACCAGTTCTCTTAAGCTTTCCCCGCTCAGATTCATATACGTCTGCGGTTTTACCAGAAGCACCTTCTGTCCCCCGATCATTCCTTTGCCGATCAGTGCTCTTCCTTTTCTTCCGTCTACAGAAATATTATATCTGTCTGCCAACATATCTATGACATCAAACCCTACATTGTGTCTGGTTCCTTCATACTGAAGTGTAGGATTTCCAAGTCCTGCAATAATAAACATAATTTTTCACCTTCCATTTCTTTTATCATTCTACAAGAACCTTTTCCATTTGTCACGGAAAAATTAAACGAATAATTCTTCCACATTTTTCATACATTATAGAAAATGAAACAATCTTTGAAACCAATTACCAGGAGGTCTCACTATGAGTTCCAAAACAAAAATTGTTGTACTTCACATGAAAGAAATCATCTATACCGTTATTTTCGCAGTATTGGCCATTATTCTGATCCTGCTTTTGATATTCATGTTCCGCCCGGAACATCGCTCCGCCTCAAAAGATAACCGGATCTATACTCCGGGAATCTACACCTCAGATATCACTCTGAACAATACTGCGCTGGAAGTTGAGGTGACTGTAGATGAATCCCATATCAATTCCATCCGTTTCACCAATCTGAACGAATCTATCACAACCATGTATCCGTTTATCGAACCTGCGATCGAAGATATTGCCGAACAGGTCTACAAAAAACAGTCACTCGACAATATCCAGTATTCATCTGACACTCCTTACACTTCCCAGCTGATTGTCCAGGCCATTGAAACTGCATTGAAAAAAGCCGGAACTACAAAGTAGTTGCGGCTTTTTCTTACATCTGACAGTGGCCTGTGCGATGCCACCCGGCAGGTACTTTCGTCTTTTTGCTTTTATCCTTCAACGATAAGATAACGACCATCCGATAGCGCAAATACTTCTGATGCATCTTCAATCTCTTCGTCAGACATTCCACTGACATCCATTCCTTCCTGATCAAGGAATTCCCTGACTTCTCCGATATTATCTACGATAGAAGCCATACAGTCCTCCAGAAAAGCCTCTGCCTCTTCCAAAGTCTCTGCAACCGGTTCATCAAACAGCTGTCCCTGATTCAAAATAAACGTCTGCAGACATTCTTCATCATACTCGTACATACATCTCAACCTCCCTTATCGTAATATTACACAAACTGCAACAGTTCATCCGGTCTGTCGATCAGATCATCTGCTCCCGCAGTTTCTAACGTTTTTCTGTCCCGGAATCCCCACAACACGCCTATCGTCTTAAGGCCTGCATTCCTTCCGGTTGCCGCATCAACTTCTGAATCTCCGATATACAGGCATTCTTCTTTTGATACGTGCATCTGTTCCATAAGATACCATACTCCGTCCGGTTCCGGTTTTCTTCGGATACCTTCTTTCTGTCCCTGTGCATAATCAAACAATTCTTCTCCAAAGATTGCTTTCACAACTTTACTGTCTGACGGTCCGGCTTATTGGAAAGGACTGCCAGGTGAATTCCTTTATCTTTCAATGCTTTCAACATCTCCGGAATTCCTTCATAAGGTGTTACATGATATGTACAATTCCGGTCAAATATACGTCCGTATATTTCCATCCCCTCTTCAATTCTTGAAGCATCTGGATCTCCGGCTGCCTTCAGTGACTTTTCCATTAATACCCTGGCTCCATTCCCGACGAACAATCTGCACTGATCTTTTGTGATCTTGGAAAGTCCCATCTCCTCAAGTGTCAGATTTACGGAATATGTCATAGATTCCAATGTATTTGTTAATGTTCCATCCAGATCAAATATACAAGCTTTCATTATACAAATTCCTCCTGCAAATATCATAGTATGAGACCGTCAAAAATGCAATACCAAAATGCGCCAGCCCTTAGATAAGGTACTGGCGCATAGTTTTCAACGCATTCTTCTCCAGCCTGCTGACCTGAGCCTGGGATATCCGTATCTCCTTTGCAACTTCCATCTGCGTTCTTCCCTGAAAGAACCGAAGCTTGATAATATAACGTTCCCGTTCATCAAGATGCTTCATTGCTTCCTCCAGTGACAGGTCTTCCACCCATTTTTCTTCTTTATTCGTCTGATCACTCAATTGATCCATCACATACAATGCATCTCCACCATCATTATAGACCGGTTCCTGCAGACTCATCGGTATCTGGATTGCATCCAAAGCAAACATAATATCCTCTTTGGAGATGCCAATTTCTGTCGCAATTTCCTGCACCGTCGGTTCTTTCTGGTTCTTCTTTCTGTAACTTTCCCTTGCATAGATTGCTTTATATGCCGTATCTCTGAGTGACCGGCTGACACGAATGGAATTGTTATCTCTCATGTACCTTCTGATCTCTCCAATGATCATTGGTACTGCATAGGTGGAAAATTTTACCTCTAATTCTGTGTTAAAATTATTAACCGCCTTAATCAGTCCGATACACCCAATCTGGAACAGATCATCCGGGTTCTCCCCGCTTGCCCCAAATCGTCTTATCACGCTCAGGACAAGTCGTAAATTTCCTTTAATGTACTCTTCTTTCGCTTCCCGGTCTCCTTCTTTGATGCGTACAAACAAAGCTTCCTTCTCCTCTTCATTCAGGATAGGAAGCTTTGCCGTATTCACACCACATATTTCTACCTTTCCCTGTGCCATTACAGACCTCCTGTCAGAATCTCATCCATCAGTTTCTATTAAGATGATGCTCCTTATCGCACAGGCTTATGCGGTTTCTTATCAAATAAAAAAAATTTTACTCCTTGACATCTGGCAGATTCTGCGTTATCTATCCCACTTATCTGCAGATTCTGGATCTGGGTCTCGAACTTGGCCATATCTTTATTCGCCAGACCTTCATTCTTATACACAACGTTCAGCAAACGCTTTGCAGCTGCCACCAGACGATTAAATGCGGATGCACTCTTAAGCTTACTCGGTTTCTCATCTGATTTTTTCGGAATCTTCTGTCCGATCGTTATAATCTCATTTGCTGCGAGGTCTACCGTTCCACCTGAATATGGTGCGAATGCCGGACAACCGAATGTATCTTCTACCAATTTTGCAATGATCTGTCACTGTATCTTCCCCATGCACAACCATTACGCGGTCCGGTATTTTTTCAAATCCCCTGATCCAGTCCAAAAGACCGTTCATATCTGCATGTCCGCTGATTCCTTTCAATACCTCGATTCTGGCATTGACCGTGATATTCTCTCCAAACAGCTTTACACTCTCTGCACCCTCAATCAGTTTTCTTCCAACGTTCCGACTGCCTGATATCCCACAAAACAGATCGTGCATTCCGAACGCCACAGATTGTGCTTCAAATGATGCCGGATCCGTCCTGCTTCGCACATACCGGATGCAGACAGGATAACTTCGGTTTTGTATCAAAGTTGATCTGTCTGGACTCGTCACTGGTAATCGTCGTCTTCAGACCCCGGAACAGCAGAGGATTGATCCCCTGATTTACCAATTCCATTGCTTCCTCATCAAAACATCCTTGACATTTTTATTAAACACATTCGTAGCTTCGATTGCAAGCGGACTGTCCACATATACTTCAAATCCCGGAAATTCCGGAAGCAGATTCTTTTCTTTGATCTCACGGATAAAGTACAAAATCTCCTGCGTACGTCCAACCGCAAAAGAAGGAATCACCACATTGCCGCCTTTTTGGAATGTCTCTCTCAAAATCCTTGTAAACTCTCCCACATAATCTGGAATATCCTCACCATGTGTACGGTCTCCGTATGTAGATTCGATCACCAGATAGTCTGCCTCTTTTACTAACTGGGGATCTTTAATGATCGGCTGATTGACATTTCCCACATCTCCGGAAAATACAACCTTCTTTGAGACATCTCCTTCGGTTATCCATACTTCAATGCTTGCCGATCCAAGCAGATGCCCCACATCATTGAATCTTACTTCAATTCCGTCACACAACGTAATCTTCTGTCCGTAATCTACCGGTGCAGAAGCTTCGTTGCGGCATCTGCGTCTACAACCGTTATAAATCGGTTCGTATTCCGGTTCTCCGCTTCTTCTTGCCTTCCTGTTTCTCCATTCCGCTTCAAATTCCTGAATATGTGCGCTGTCACGAAGCATAATATCACAAAGATCTGCCGTTGCAAATGTGGTGATGATCTCCCCGGAAAATCCTTTTTTCACCAGAAGCGGAATATTCCGGAATGATCAATATGTGCATGTGTCAGAAGAATGTAATCTACATCTCCCGGTGCAACCGGAAGTTCCTGATTCTCGTAAAGATCCGGTCCCTGCTCCATTCCACAGTCAATCAAGATATTCTTTCCGCATGCTTCAAGAAGATGACAGCTTCCAGTCACTTCATGGGCTGCTCCAAAAAACTAAGCCTCATATGACCAACCCCTTTTTCTTTTTATTGTAGCACATTTTCAGGAATACTTCACCATTTCCCGGCGCAATCTTTGCATAATCTTTTTCTCTAATCTGGATATGTAAGACTGGGAAATACCAAGCATATCTGCCACCTCTTTCTGTGTCTTTTCTTCTCCGTCGCTGTCCCCAGACCGAACCTCATCCGGATGATCATCTGTTCCCTTCCTGACAGGCGGCTGATTGCTTTGATCAGTACTTCTTCTCTGCATCATTTTCCAGATCCTTATAAACAGCATCTTCCTCTGTTCCCAAAATGTCCGACAACAGCAGTTCATTTCCATCCCAGTCGACGTTTAAAGGCTCATCAATCGACACTTCCATCTTGGTCTTACTATTTCTCCTCAGATACATCAGAATCTCATTTTCAATACATCTGGATGCATACGTTGCAAGTTTGATATTCTTATCTGGATCAAACGTATTAATTGCTTTTATCAACCCAATTGTACCTATAGAAATCAAATCCTCACTCCTACTCCGGTATTATCAAATTTCTTTGCAATATACACAACCAGACGAAGATTGTGTTCAATCAGCATTTTTCTTGCCTGTTCATCATTCTCTGTCCCCAGTCCCCGTATTGCTTTTCTTTCTTCCTCTGTTTCCAATGGTGCCGGAAGAATATCTGATCCTCCTATATAATGAATGTCTTTTTTGTCCGAAAAAAGAGAGACCGGAAATCCGGAATAACTTTCAATTTAAACTGATGTGGAACTGCCACTTTTATCACCATTTTTCTTTCCTCCTGTCAATATATCTGGATTGATAATCATCCGATAATTTTCTGAACCTAATTCTTCTTCACTTACTGCCACTAATGGATGTTCCACATTTATCTTGTTTCCATCCCGTATGATCTGCATCTTATCCAACCGGAACGCCGGCATCACACCCTCTTTTTTCCCGATGGAATGATAAGAAATATATCTGAATCGTTCCGGTTTCTTTTCCTCTGTCAGTCTTCTTACAGATGCTCTGTCTATAATGCTGACAGGATCATTACTGATCGTATCACTCAATGTATTCCCTGTATCTATCAGTCCTCTCAGTCTGTCATTTTTTTTCTCCAAAAAACACTTCGACTTCACAGTAACGATTTCCTTTCTCTGAAAAGAATAAAATGATTTTCCAGATTACCGACACGAGGTAGTAACTGATTACAGCCAGTAAAAAGAACATACTTCCCCGCCTTATATACTGTTGAACGAACTGGAACACACCTCCCAGCAGAAATGACTCTATATACAAGAGCACCCATCCTCTGAACAATTCCCGCCCCATTTTATTCCAAGGCCGGCCTTCATCATTACTACATTAATGACTCCATGAAATACTACAAATCTTAATACCGGTGTTTTCCTGAATATGACAATTGCAATACATGTCATCGCGGCTCCAGTTGCTGCTCCTGCAAAAACCCTTCCATACCCCGCCGGACAGGCAAGTAATTTCTTCAGAAGGATCAAAAGAATCGCATCCATTGTAAAATTCACCATAAAAAACACATCTACATATAATTCATAGTACACATCAGGCCTTCTTTCTCTTTCCGTGCACAGAAATAAATTTGTTGTTTTAAACAAGTAACATTATATAAATTTTTTTCAAAAGGATTTTGTCAGATACTGTATGTGATTCCGTTTTTCGTTCGACAGCTCTCGTAACCCTGCGAACATATTAGTAAAACTAAGATACACAAAAAAGACCGTATACAAGTCAGCTCACGCCAACCTGTGTACGATCTTTCTTATATAGTAATGTATGTAAGAGAAACTGCCTGCGGCATATTCTCTGTATTCTAAGTAGTACTATTCTTTATGTGATTATTTTTTAAAGAAATCAGGAATTTTAATTGACTGTTCTTTCACCTTGCTTGTAGGTGTTCTAGGTGTATCCAGTGTAGGAGTGGTTCCACCCATTGGACGTCTTGTTGCAGTTCCCGTTGTCTCTCTCTGTGTTGTTGTTCCGAAATCAAGTCTTGGTGATACCGGACGTTCTGCCTGCGGTGTACGTACTGCCTGCTGCTGTCCATACATTGCACTGCTCTGACGTACTGGTCTCTCATATGCAGATGCATGTCCTTGCTGACCATGTGGCATCGCAGATGTTCTTCCTTGATTTTCCAGTCTTGATTTTAATTTTGAAGCACTTCCGCCAACATTATGAAGTCCTGTAGCAATTACAGTAATTGTAGCTTCGTCTGCTCTGGAATCATCATACATTGCACCAAAATGATGTTCGCATCTTCTCCGGCAAGTTCCTGTACATATTCTGCTGCATCGGATGCATCCATAAGTGTGATATCACCGGATACATTGATGATGACATGAGATGCTCCGGCAATAGTTGTCTCCAGAAGCGGACTGGCAACAGCCTGTTTTACAGCTTCCAGTGCTTTATCATCACCACGTCCCTGACCGATACCAATGTGGGCAATTCCCTTATCTGTCATAACTGTCTGTACATCTGCAAAGTCAAGGTTAATCAGTGAAGGTACATTGATCAGTCTGTGATTCCCTGAATACCCTGCTGTAACACTTCGTCAGCTTTCTTCAAAGCTTCCGGCATTGTTGTACGTCTGTCTACAACTTCCAGCAGTTTATCATTCGGGATTACGATCAGTGTATCTACACTTTCTTTTAATTTTTCAATTCCTGCAAGGGCATTATTCATACGTGTCTTTGACTCAAAACGGAAAGGCTTTGTTACAACACCAACTGTTAATGCTCCCTGTTCTTTTGCAATGCGGGCAACAACCGGTGTAGCACCTGTTCCTGTTCCGCCGCCCATACCACAAGTTACAAATACCATGTCAGCACCTTTCAGTGCTGCTGATACTTCTTCTGCACTTTCTTCTGCAGCTTTCTCACCAATCTCTGGTCTTGCACCAGCTCCCAGACCTTTTGTGATCTTATCACCGATCTGCATCAATGTCGGAGCTTTACACAGCTGAAGTGCCTGTTTATCTGTATTGATCGCTATAAATTCAACACCGGCAATCTGCTCATCAATCATTCGGTTTACTGCGTTATTACCGCCTCCACCGACTCCAACAACAATTATTTTTGCCGCTGCTTCTGATTCATTTGTTTTAATTTCTAGCAAGGGTTTCTCCTCCTTTGTTATCCTTATTATATATTATACATCCCATTGATAGAGCAAGTGAGATGAACTCAGTTTGCTATATATAGTATATAATATAGACTTTCGTGTAAAATATCAATAGAATTTCTCTAATTTTTCTAATTTTCTTGTGAAATTTCTTTCATCTCAAAAGTAATCGTAGTGTTATTCTCTGAATAGGTCTCCAAATGCAGGATTCCCTCTTTATCACCAAGCTTTTTTAAGATCGGCTTGATCTGAGCAATCTGTTCACCAGATACCTGGCTTCCCAGACAGGCACTTACATTTCCAAATTTCATATAGATCTGCTGCTGTTTTACCGTCACATTTTCCGGATATATCCCATATTTCTGACTTTCTGCACATGCTTCCAGTATTTCATTAAATTTTGTCTGATTTGATGTTCGGATCTGCTTATACAGTTTGCCTGATTTTATCTTCACTCCCTCTACAACCGGTATCTGCGCATCTTTTACTGAAGATTGTTTTACCACAAGTCCACTCTGATCAAAATAACTATAGGTTGTTCCGGTTTTCACGCACCCGGTAATTGCCTTTTCTTTTACCGTAATCTGCAGTGTCCACGGATTTTTCATTCTGACTTTTAAAGAATCCAGACATTTCGGTACGGTTCCTTTTCCCATAGAATATTTTGCAACTACATATAAAGAATTATCCGACAGCTTATCATTCTGCACGCAATTCACAATCTCCTGACTGTCACAGTACTCATTTCCGCTTACTTCTATTTCTTGAATATAGAACAGCAAAATACCTCCGATAATGATGATCGCTGCTGCCAGCAGCAGAACAATCACTGCATATACATGATGCTTTTTTCCATTCTTCTTGTTCCCTTGTTTTTTCTTTGGCCTCTGGTTTCCCATATATGATTCAAACTTCCTTTCATCCACATGTATATTATTTTACCAAACATGACACATTCAACACAAGCCCCATTTCAAAAAGCAGGAACATAACCGAAGTTCCTCCATAACTGATGAATGGCAATGTAATTCCCGTATTCGGTATGGTATTTGTCACAACCGCAATATTAAGAATTACCTGTATCATCATGTGTGCCATTGCGCCGGATGCGATCAAAGCTCCCTCCAGATCGGGTGCATGAGATGCAATAATAAAAAAGCGCCATATCAGGATGAAAAATAATAACATTACAAATACTGCCCCGATCAATCCCATTTCCTCACAGATAATAGAAAATATCATATCATTCTGCGCTTCCGGTACAAATCCGAGTTTCTGGATACTGCTTCCAAGTCCCCTGCCAAACAATCCTCCTGATCCGATTGCATACAGCCCCTGAAGTGTCTGATAGCCTTTCTCATATTTTTCCGGATGCTGCCAGATCTGCAGCCGTTCAAGCCGGTAACTTTCCATAGCAAGAAATATCCCCATAAATGCACACCCCAGACACACCATCCACGCAAATTGCCCATACTTCGGACTTGCGACAAATACCAGGATGACTGCTATTCCCAGAATAATAACCGCTGTGCTCAAATTGCTCGCCCCAACCAGACCTACAATTGGCAGCACACTGATAACAATCTTGCAGACTGTTGAAAATTTCCACATTTTTTCTGCATTTCTTAGTATGATATATGTCAGGAACAGAATCACCGCAACCTTTGCAAATTCCGATGGCTGAAAAGAAAATGGTCCAAAAGACAACCATCTTTTGGACCCATTGTATTCTTCTCCGAACAACATTACCAGTACTCCGAGTAAAATAGATAACAGATATCCCGGAACTGCCCACTTTTTCCAGATATGATAGTCTATATTTGCTATACACCACATACCCATAATCCCGAGAAGCGTTGCAAATACCTGTTTTTTCAGATAATAAAACGTATCCTGGAATTTTATCTCTCCATTATATGCACTTGTGCTGTAGAGAATCACAAGACCAGTTACGATAATGATTGCCAGTACTAATATCAGAACTCTGTCACATTTTTTCTGTTCCGTTTGTTCTGACTGCCACGAATACTTCAACCCGTTCACTCCTTATAAGGAATTTACAATCTCTTTGAACTTCTCTCCGCGTACTTCGTAACTTGGGAACATATCCCAGCTTGCACATGCCGGTGAAAGCAGAACCGCTTCTCCCTCTTTTGCAATCTTCGCTGCCGTGAGCACTGCTTCTTCAAATGAATCTACAAACATATAATCAGTAAATCCGCACTTTTCAGCGTCAGCAGCAATTTTTTCTCTGGTATCCCCAAGAAGAATCAGTTTTTTACTTTTCCGTCAAAACTTTCTATCCACTCTGTATATTCAGAGCCTTTATCATATCCGCCGCCAATCAGAACAGTCGGACGCTTCATTGCCTGGATTCCTTTGATCGCAGCATCTGGATTGGTTCCTTTTGAATCGTTATAATATGTAACTCCATTCTTCTCTGTTACATATTCAATACGATGCTCCACACCACCAAACGCTTTCACACTTTCACGGATCACTCCTACAGGAACTCCGTAAACTGCTGCCATCGCACATGCCGCCATAACATTCTCGTGATTGTGTGTTCCAAGAATCTGCAGTTCATCTACATGGCAGATCGTCTCTTTTACACCTTCATAATTGTAGATGATATTTCCCTCTTCCAGATATATTCCCTCTTCCAGTTTACGCTGACTGCTGAAATATAGAACTCTGGCTTTTACTTCATTGCCAAATTCCCTTGTCAGTTTGTCTTCATAATTCAGGATACAGTAGTCTTCTTCTGTCTGATTCTTTGCAATATTCTTCTTTGCATTCACATACGCTTCCATCGTATGATGCCGGTTCAGATGATCCGGTGTAAAATTAAGAATTGCACTGACCCTCGGACGGAATTCAACAATACTTTCCAACTGGAAACTGCTCATCTCCGCAACCGTAATCGAATTCTCTGTCATATCTTCTACTGCAGTTGTGTACGGTGTTCCAATGTTTCCAACAACAAATACATCATCCTGATAATTCTTCATAATCTCACCAAGAAGTGTAGTTGTAGTCGTCTTGCCGTTCGTTCCTGTAATAGCAAGAACATCGCCTTTTCCAAACTGATAAGCAAGCTCCACCTCTCCGATAACCGTAATTCCCTGCTTACGCATCTTTTCGATCACCGGAAGGTCTGTCGGAACTCCCGGACTTAATACAGTCATATCAAGTTCTGCAAGGATTTCTTCAGGAAACTCACCGATTATGATCTTTGCATTACTGTCTGCACCGGACTGCTGTCTTACTTTTTCTTCCATAAGCTGCTTATTTCCATCATACAGTACGACTTCCGCTCCCTGTCTTTCCAGAATCTTTCCAGCTCCGATTCCACTGATCCCAAGACCAAATACAAGTACTTTTTTTCCTTTTACTTCCATGTTATCCTCCTACATAGCCATCAGTGCGATCAGGCATAAAATTGCTGTGATAATCGAAAATACTGCAACAACTCTTGTCTCTGACCATCCGCACAGTTCAAAATGATGATGTATCGGCGCCATCTTAAAGATTCTTTTACCGCCGGTCTTTTTAAAATATGTTACCTGGATCATAACGGATAATACTTCTACCAGATAGATAAATCCAACAATGATGATGAAAATCGGCATCTGGAGCATGTATGCTGCGGATGCTACAAATCCTCCAGTGCCAGGGAACCCGTATCCCCCATAAACACACTTGCCGGATATACATTAAACAGCAGAAATCCAAGGAGTGCTCCCACCACCGCACAGGTAATCGGCTCAATTCCGCTTTTTGTTCCAATTGCGACAACCGTAAAGAATGTTGCAACCAAAACCGTAACACTGGATGCCAGGCCGTCCAGTCCATCTGTAAAATTCACACCATTTACGGTTCCGATCACTACAAAGAACATCAATGGAATTGCCAGCCATCCAATGTTCAGATATCTTCCCCCACTAAAAGGAATCAGCATTGTAAGTGGAACCCCTGCAAATTTCACCATATAAAATGCAAAGATTGCTGTTACCACGATCTGAAGTGCCATCTTCTGCTTTGGATATAATCCGTCCGAACGTTTCATTACAACTTTCAGATAATCATCCAAAAATCCGATCAGACCAAATCCAAGTGTCAAAAACAGGATCGGAATGATCTTCGGATAACGTCCGATATAAATAACGGAAGTGATCACAACCGCCAACAGGATCATTACGCCTCCCATCGTCGGAGTTCCTGCTTTCTTCAAATGAGACTGCACTCCATCTTCTCTCTCCGTCTGATCCATCTTAAGTCTTCTGAGTACAGGTATCACAAGAGGACCAAGAATCACACTTAACACAAATGAAATCAATACCGGAATAAACACCTTATAATCCATAATCCACCTCTTTAATTCTTTTGTTATTCAGTTAATCTCTAACTTTACCTAGTATACTGCATTTCCAATTGTTTTTCAATGCCAAGATAAGGCAATATTATTTCGAAATATTACCGATTACCGGAGCTGCGATCGTACCTCCGTAATAGATTCCCTGCGGATCATAGATCACACACATTCCCAGGATCTCCGGATCATCTGCCGGGGCAAATCCCACAAAAGAAGATATGTACTTGTTCGCACTTCTCGGTAATGTCTGGGAGGTCGCCGTCTTGCCTCCGATTCTGTATCCTTCCACATACGCATTCTTTCCGGATCCTTCAGAAACGACACTTTCCAGAAGTATCCTCATAGTCTCAGATGTCTTTTCCGAAACAATATGCTTTTTTTCACTATAGTGAATTCTTTCGTTACTTTCCCGTCTTCATTCAGGATCTCCGTTCCAAAGTGCGGCGTCACTCTCTTTCCCCCATTGATCAGTGCACTTACTGTCGCTGCAAGCTGGATTGGTGTAATCTGGAACGACTGTCCAAAACTGATCGTAGCCAGTTCTACCTGTCCGATATTTTCCTTTTTATGCATGATCGTCCCTGCTTCTCCCGGGATATCTACCCCCGTCAGATTCATCAGACCAAACTTATGAAAATAATCGCAAAATCTATCGACTCCGATACGAAGTCCCAGTTCTATAAATACCGGATTGCATGAATTCTGTATACCCTGCACAAAGTTCTCCGTACCATGCCCTCCCACCTTATGACACCGTATCCTGCGGTCTTCTACCATTTATATCCGGGACATTGAAACTGATCTGTAAGACGGACTACCCCTTCTTCCAGACCTGCAGATGCTGTAATGATCTTAAATGTGCTCCCCGGCTCATAGGTATCGTTGATACATCCGTTTCTCCACATCTGATTCAGAGCATCCTGCTTCTGCTCATCCGTCATATTTTCATCCGACTCTTCTTCCGTATTCAGCTCAAACGGCCGGTTCAGATTGAATTCCGGAACGTTTACCATCGCATATATTTCCCCGTTCTGAGGATTCATAAGAAGAATTGCCGTTTTTTCCGCCTGCTTTTCCTGCCGCACTTTTTCCGCCATCTGCATAGCATACTTCTGCATATTATAATCCAGACTGATCTTTAATGTATTCCCTGCCACTGGCTCTTTTCTGTCTTCTGCGACACCATCCAGTTCGATTCCTCTTGCATCCGTTGTCGTGAGAATGGTTCCGTTGCTGCCTTTTAATGTCTCTTCATATTTCACTTCCAGACCAATGATCCCCTGATTGTCTCCTCCTGTGAATCCAAGCACCTTGGATGCCAGGCTGTCATACGGATAATATCGCTTATACTCTTCATCCACCTTGACTCCATCCAGCATTATACTCCCGGATCTTATCTCCATCTTCTTTTCCACGTTGGTTTTACTTTTCCATGGAAGAGACCTTCTCCACTCGCTTTCTCACCTCTGCCTGATCCATTTCAAGCTCTTTTGCGAGAATTTCCGTCACCCGTTCGGGTTCCTTGATCTGACTGTGGATCACAGAAATCGTACACACTGTTTTGTTTGTAGCAAGCACAACGCCATTTCGATCCACGATTTCTCCTCTGGCTGCC
>ENA-OQDF01000272-OQDF01000272.1-human-gut-metagenome-genome-assembly--contig:-NODE-272-length-20740-cov-2.518265_pt1 | contig 20740 bp, 24 predicted proteins | sample MGYA00242769_ERZ504597 | MGnify/ENA primary metagenome ERZ504597 (study PRJEB26092, sample SAMD00036305) | human gut metagenome | host: Homo sapiens | study: EMG produced TPA metagenomics assembly of...
ATACGTGTAAAAACTAAGGATGAACTTGTGCAGCGTATCTATAGATACTTCGATGAAGTAAACGAACAACCTGTCGTATATCACTGGAAGTATAAGCTTGAAGAAATTAATTCAAGTGAAGAGGTGGTGGTTGATACGTTGCCAATTCAAAAGTCCAGTTAATTAATAACGGTTATACTAGGAGCTCTTTATTCTTTCTCAACTGACAATAAGTTTACTCTATCGAAGAAGTGAGTGTATCAGTTTCATCGGATAGAACGAGTTTTTCAATCAATAATAGTGGAGAACTTGAAGGTTCTGCTACAATGAAAGTTGGAAAAGATACTTATACTGTGAAAGACAAAATGTCTTTAGAAGAAGTGTCCTTTGAAGAATCAATTAAGACAGAAGATGAGGTGGGATCGATTACATCAACTATAGGGATAAAAAGGAAAAATGATAATGGATGGACACCATTGCCAGTACCGGCTGTAGAGCCTGAACCGATACAACTTCCTCAATTCGAAGCACCAGATATCAATTGGGGCTATGTTGCGGCAGGAGTTGCAGTAGGAGTTATAATAGCGGGAGCCATTGTTTTAGCTCCTGAAACTGGAGGAGCATCTTTAGTTGCTCTTGCGGTAGTTTAAAAAATTGATTTAGACAGGAGAAGAAAAAATGATGATGTTTTTTTAGAAAAAAATATGAAAAAATGGAAAATAGGTATAAGTGTAATGCTAGTGTTATGCATATTTATGTTAACGGCATGTGGAAGTAAAAAAAGTGTTGATAATAAATCGACACAGAATGCGGGCGATTGTATTACAGTTTCTATTCCGGAATCATTCGAAAGTTTGTCTGGTATGAATGCAGATAATCTTATGGATTATTTAAAAACTAATGGTGATGGAAACTATGAAGAACTAAAAATTGCTGATGGACTAGTTAAGATTTCAGTTACAGAAGAACAGGCTAATTATTGGAAGAATTATGCTAAAGATAAGGTAGATGCACAGTTATCGACTTTAACGAATGTCAGTTCTAAGTATAGTGCATCCTGCAGTGATTCTTTTGATGTGATTAATGTATATTATGACACTATAATATCGTTCAAAGAAGCCTTTGCATATGTTGGGAAAACAGCTATTTATTGTGCTTTATATCAACTTTTTAATGGGCAGAAAGATTATACGATTACTTTAGATGTTTATAATGTAGATACAGGAAAATTAGTTGCTGGAGGTAATTTAGAAAAGGATGATGTTTCATATGGTGATACAGAATGGAAAGCCAGTTATATACTTGATGATAAAGAAGCTGGTGAACTTGAATCGAAATATGAGGATGAAGGAGAAGTGATTGATATAAAATCATCCTTATTGATGGAATGAGTGTAATCAATATTCTTCAGGCAGCAGCTGGAAACGATTATCAATATATTTATATAGATAGTGATGGCACTGTTCAATTAAAGTTACAGAGTCGCAAAAAAATACTTTGATCGAAAATATGAATCAATATTTAAGTTCTGTAAGTGAGCAGTTTAAGAATTTAGGAGATGGATATGATATAAGCTGGAATACTGATTTTTCTGAAATCAGCTATAAGTTTGATTCTGCTCTTAGCAAGCAGGATCAGAGTAATTATTTTACATATACAGAAACTATAGGTATGCTAAATCAATTGCTAAAAGGGGATAGTAAGTCCTATTATATTGATCTTAGTATTTATAACAGTTCTTCAGGTGAATTGGTTTCAAAGGGTAATACTAAAGATGGAATTACATGGAATATAGGAGAATAATTATGCAAATGAATTATTATGAGAATTTATGGATTGAATTACCTGACGGTATACAGAAAATGACAGAGGATGAGAAAAGTTATTTTTATCCACAGATGTCATTAGATTTTGCATGGATAGATAAAAATAGTTCTAACATCTACTGCATAAAACGCCAGTTAGAAGTGAGTTTAGAAAAGAAAAATGTAAAAAGTAGAATTGCAGCATATGATGAGTATTACAAAAGAATGTGTCCAGGTTATCAGCGTGGAGAAATATTAATGAGAAGGGAGAAGCTTTTTAATTTAGGAATCTTGTCTTATAAAACTAATACTCCAAAAAGTATGAGATTTAATGTTTTGGGATTAATGAATTATATGAATACGGAACTGTTGATTGGAATGAGTTGCGACTTGGAAAATGCTTTTGATGCATTGCCAAAATTCACAGCAATGCTACAATCAATAGAAGTAAATGAATAAAGGATGACGAAGTATGGATAAATATGACTGGATTACCACGGTATTCTCTGACTGGGCTTTTACCTTTGTTACCAGCTTTCTGTATTATCAGGATTATGATACGTTGGAGGAAGCAGAACGGAATGTATACCGAAAAGGAATGGAATGTTTTGGCGGCATTGCACCGACTTACCACATAGAACTTTTGGATAAGCCCACCATTGTCTGGGATTTCCATTCCCTGATGCTCGCCATTCAGATGATGTTTTCCTTTATGATAACGGATGAAAACTCTACGCTGAAACTGTGCAAGCACTGTGGAAAGATATTTGTAGCCAGCCGCTCCAATGTGCAGTTCTGTTCTCCGCAATGTAAAAATCAGCATAATGTCTATAAGTGTCGGGCGAAAAAGGATGAAGAATAAACAACATAGAAATATCAAGGGAGGAACATAATGATAGTATATATATATGATGACAAAGAAGGAAAAACAAATGCCATTTCCATAGACAAAAAAAACATGGTGGATGAAGATTTGGAATTTTTTAATGACCACAGTATCCGAAAAGTTTGGCACTCCGGCGAAGAAGAATGGTATCTTTCGGTTGTTGATGTCGTACAGGTACTGACTGATAGTTCTGACCCCAAACAATATATCAAGAAGATGCGTGCCCGTGACAAAGCACTTAAATCCAAGTGGGGTACAATTTGTACCCCACTTCAAATGTTAGCACCTGATGGGAAGATGCGAAAAACACAGGCTGCCAACACAGAAGGAATTCTTAGAATCATTCAGTCAATTCCTTCACCAAAAGCTGAGCCATTTAAAACATGGCTGGCAAAAGTCGGTGCAGAAAGATTGGAAGAAATTGCTGATCCGGAGAAAGCAATGGAACGTGCGGTTGCTACATATAAAGCAAAAGGGTATTCAGATAAATGGATTTCACAACGTCTCAGAACCATTGAGATCAGAAAAGAATTGACAGATGAATGGCAAAATGCAGGTATAAAGGAATCAAAAGAATTCGCAGCACTTACCAATATTCTTACCATCGCATGGTCTGGGAAATCCGTTCAGGAATATAAAAAATTAAAGGGATTAAAGAAAGAGAATCTGCGAGACAATATGACAAACACTGAGCTTGCTCTCAATCTCTTAGCCGAGGTTTCAGCAACCGAAATATCACGAAGCAGACAACCGGAAGGTTTTCACAAACGAAAGAAGTCACAATCGCAGGTGGCAAAATCGCTGGGGATGCACGCAAGGCTCTTGAAGAACAGCTTGGACACAGTGTTTTGTCAGAAACCAATGCAACTACACCAGAATTGTTAGATGATACTGAAAACAATAAATAATAATTACCGTAAAATAACTTAAAACAGGGTGCAGGCTAACGGTCTGCCCCTTATTTTTGTATCATATTTATAAGATTTGACAGGCAGCACCAAACTTTTTTTTATTTTGTCCTATCTTTTTCTTTATCTGATTCGTTATACATAATAGAAAGATAATTTGATTTCACTAATGGGAAAGGAGGGTGTAAGTGGACGCAGATTTTTTACTAATAAGGAGAATGAAGCGGGGCGATGAAGCAGCTTTTGATATTTTTGTTCATAAATATTATGAATCTATATTAACTTACTGCTGCTACCACTGTCCCGATACATCATACGCCGAGGATCTTACACAAGAGGTCTTTGTACACTTTTTTGAAAAACTTTCCAATTACCATTATATGGGTAAAACCCTAAACTATATGTATACCATAGCCGGGAATCTTTGTCGTGATTATTATAAAAAGGCAAGGGATGACTTGTGGGATGGTGCATCAAATGAGATAGGGGATATGTCTGATATTTTGGAATTGATGGTATCTTTGATAAAATTGCAATCGAAGATGCTTTGAAAAAATTGCCTGATGAATTGCAGGAGGTCATTATTTTCCACTATTTTAGAGATTTGAAATTATCTGAAATAGCAGAGCTACTGCAAGTTGGATTACCGCTTGTGAAATATCGAATCCAAAGGGCGAGGTTGTTATTAAAGAATTTGTTGAAGGAGGATTGATTTTATGAACGCAAATAAGCAATCTAATGAGAATAAGAGCGATAAAACAGTCATTTCTGATGAACAGAAAATCAGATTGACGGTAAAGAAATCATTGGAAGCTTTCTATACTGCGGAAGAGAAAAAAATACTGTCATATCATGAGTTCCTATGGACACAGTTAAAAGTAATTGAAAAGAAATGGTGGCTGTTTCAATTTCTGCTTCTTTTTTGTTTGTGGTTTATCTTGAAAAATGCGGAGGATGATTTTTATATCCAAAGAAGTCTGGGAGTAATTGCATCATTATTCGTCATTTTAGTTATCCCGGAATTTTGGAAAAACAGTTCAAACAAATCTATGGAAATCGAAGCTGTTTCCTATTTTTCCTTAAAACAGGTGTATGCAGCAAGAACACTATTGTTTGGCATTGCAGATACTCTTTTATTGACTGTGTTCTGCGGTGCCGCAACCGTTGGTCTGCATTTTGAGCTGCTTCACTGATGGTTCAATTTTTGCTTCCGTTAAGTGTAACAGCCTGCATCTGTTTTGGCACGCTATGCAGTAAATATTCTTTCAGCGAAGGATCTGCGATTATCTTATGCGTCTTATGGAGTGCTATATGGCTGTTTATCGTCCTAAATGAAAATATCTATGAAAAGATTGCTGTCCCAGTCTGGATACTGTTGATTGGATTCGCAGCTATTTATATGTTTCTTGCAATCTATCGCTTATTGAAATCATTGCAATTATTATTTGGAGGTGTTACAAAATGGAAGTGAAATTTAATGATTTAACGAAGAAATTCGGAAACTTTACGGCTGTAGACCATCTGACCATGACTATGACAAATGGCGTGTATGGGCTGCTGGGGGTAAACGGAGCGGGAAAAACAACGATGATGCGAATGCTTTGCACATTGCTGAAACCTACAAGCGGAAGTATTACCTGTAATGGAAAAGACATTTTTGAAATGGATAGTGAGTATCGAAATTTACTGGGATATTTGCCGCAGGATTTTGGGTTTTACCCCGAATTTACGGTGCAGGACTATTTGATGTACATTGCATCTCTAAAAGGAGTACGCCCTGCTGTTGCTAAGAAACGGGTGAAAGAGCTGATTTCTAAAGTTGGTCTTTCCAAAGTTGCCAACAGAAAGATGAAAAATTGTCAGGCGGCATGAAACGTAGAGCAGGAATCGCACAGGCAATGTTAAATAATCCTGCAATCCTGGTATTAGACGAACCGACAGCAGGGCTTGATCCGAATGAGAGGATTCGTTTTCGTAATTTGATTAGTGAATTGTCAGAAGAAAGATTGGTACTATTGTCTACTCATATCGTATCAGATATTGAATATATCGCAAACCAAATCTGGTTGATGAAAGACGGAAAACTGGTGCGCAGCGGAACATCGGATGAACTCATTCGTACCATGCCGGTAGATGTATGGGAATGTTTTGTAAGAAAAAGTGCGGTTTCTTCTATGGCTGAAAAATATAAGATTTCAAATATGAAAGCAGAGTCCGATGGCGTGAAATTAAGAATTATCTCTAAAGAAAAGCCGGTTCCCGAAGCAAAATGCGTGGAAGCATCTTTAGAGGATGTATTTTTGTATTATTTCGGAGAAAGGCAGGTGATAAAAATGCTGAATTTTGAGTTGAAGAAGTGTTTTCTAAAACCAGGAACAAAATTGTAATTTTGCTTATGGTTGTGATTACGATAATTACCAGCATTTTGACTATTAACAGAGTGGAATATGTGGATGAAAACGGGCATCATTCAGTTGGGTTTGCGGCTGCTAAGAATCTAAGAGACGCAAGGAACGAATGGGCAGGCTATCTTACCGATGATGTGCTGAAAAAAGTGATTGCCGAAAACAGGAGAATTAACAATTCCGATGAAGCACAGTCTGATGACATTGCAAAACAGGATCAGGCATTTTCAGAGAAACAAGGCATTTTGGGTATTCTTGATGTTATCAGTTCCGCATGGAGCGATTACAGAGACTACAATTATTTTGCCGCTGACAGCGTGTCCGAGGACGATGTAAATAAGCTGTATGAAAAGCGGATTTCTACGTTGAAAAATTGGTTGGATTCCGGTAAGGAATATTATACGCAGAAAGAAAAGGATTTTTTGATTCAACGATATGAAGCGTTGGACACTCCATTTTACTATGAATATACGGATGGTTGGGCAGCATTGCTGCAAAACATATCAACATTTATTTTGATGTTAGCTTTGCTGATTGGTTTTTTGGTCTCAGGTATTTTTTCAGACGAGTTTCAGACAAAAGCAGATTCCATCTTTTTTTCTGCTAAGATGGGAAGAAACAAGGCTATTGTATCAAAAGTAGGTGCCGGTTTTCTGATCACCTCAGTTTTCTATATAGTGTTTGTATTGCTTTATACGTTGACTATCATTTGCGTACTTGGTGCAGATGGCACAGGTTGTCCGCTTCAATTAGATATGTGGCGGTCTGTTTACAATATTACTTTTTTCAAGGCATATCTTTTTATTGTAGCAGGCGGTTATATCGGTACATTATTTGCAGCTACGCTTGCTATGTTAGTATCTGCATTTAGTCACTCCACTGCTACCGCAATTATTGTACCTTTTATTGTTTTGTGTGTATTTCCTTTTTTAAGTCGAATTATTACGCTGCCAGGTTTCTGTTCCTTTTTCCCGGATCAGTTGTTGGATATTTATAATGACTTAAAAGAATCAGCTTTGATTGAGATTGGAGGAAAAATTATGACCTCTGCAACGGTAATTGTGCCTGTTTATGCCGTAGTTTGTCTGATCCTTCAACCTATATTATATCGTGTTTATAAGAGAACGGAGATTAAATAAGTGAAACGGCATGGACATAAAAAGAGAATGCTAAAATGGGGACTGCTTCTCTCTACTTTGATTATTATACTTTATGTGCTGGCTGTAAAGGGAATTGGAATTACACATCATGCTACAAATAATGATTATGGCTGGAATTTAATGCTTGTTAATCATGAAAACTACATTCCCCATAATTATAAGGTGGAGCTGACCGAACTATCTAATGGCGAAAAAGTTGATTCTCGAATCTATCCGGACTTGCAGGATATGTTTGATGATGCAAGGGTGCAAGGATATGGGCTGTTTGTTGCCGCTGGCTATCGTACAACAAAAAGCAACAGCAACTGATGGATGAGAAAATAGACGCATATAAAAATGAGGGTTATAGCAGTTCAGAAGCAAAACGACTTGCAGAGCAATGGGTGGCAATACCGGGAACAAGCGAGCATCAGATGGGCATTGCTGTTGATATAAATGCTGATAAAACAATTAATTCCAGTGATGCTGTCTATACATGGCTTGCTGAAAACGCACACAAATATGGTTTTATCAAGCGTTATCCATCTGACAAAACGGATATAACCGGAGTGATTAACGAACCCTGGCACTATCGGTATGTTGGAAAAGAAGCAGCAAAAGAAATATATTCACAGGGTATATGTCTTGAAGAGTATATTGATGAATTAGACCGCAATAAATAAATATTCACAATCGTAGCTGTTTAAGGCTGATTAGTGTTGTATAAATGCTGACAACAATTCTAAAAGCTATAAAATATGTTGTATCACTTTTTAAACAGTGCTATAAAGAAAATTTGAATTTGAAGAGGTAGTGATTATGAAAAGATTGATAGCAATGGTTCTTTGTCTTTTATTTGTTATATCTTTAGCTGGTTGTGGAAAAGGAAATACAAAAATTTAGTTATTGATTATGGGACATCATCTATATACACAAAAGATGACATGGATGAAGCTATTGATGTTATAAAGAAACAATTTGGTTCTTTTGAGGGGTGTGAATTGCACAGCCTATCTTATACATCTGATGATGCGTGCAATAATGAGGATAATATTGCCTGGATGAATGAATTGGAGGAAGCAAACGACAATAAAGAGAGTTTCACACAATGTATTTCGTTTGATAGTAGTTTCAGGTCACCTAAAAATGGAGGTGGAGCGTGGAACGCTAATGAAGAATACACATGGTCATGGTGGTTGGTGCGTAGCGAAGGCGGCACGTGGAAATTAATGACTTGGGGATATTAACGGTCGGTTCCTAAGTAACAAATAACAGTTTGTCGTAAACATTTAACATTCTATTATTAAAAAAACAGTTCCGTTTATCGCCTCAAATTTCGCCTATAAGTGAAGGAACAATTTCTGACTTTATGACAGGGTTACATGCCCTGTCATTTTTATGGTCATTTTTAGAAAATCTGTTCCCGAATCACAAGATTATATAGCAGTGACCTCGTATCTATGGTAGAATAAATTCATCCATAGATGCCCGGTCACAGAGGTATGGATACCTCGGAAAGGAGATTTTATGAAGAGACCGGACAACAATAGAATAACAGCACTTTATGAGAGACTGTCACGAGATGACGAACTGAATGGAGACAGTAACAGCATTGTAAACCAGAAGAAAATGCTTGAAAAGTATGCCAAAGAACAGGGGGTTACGAACCTTGCTCACTATACCGATGATGGGTATAGCGGCACAAACTTTGACAGACCGGATTGGAAGCGATTGACTGCTGACATTGAAGAAGGAAACATTGGATGTGTTATCGTCAAGGATATGAGCCGAATCGGCAGGAATTATCTGGAAGTAGGATTTTATACGGAGGTTTTATTCCGAGAGAAAGGCGTCCGCTTTATTGCCATTTCCAATGGTGTTGACAGCACACATTCTGAATCCAATGAATTTGCACCATTCTTAAATATTATGAATGAATGGTATGTGCGTGATACCAGCAGGAAAATCAAGTCTGTCCTGCACAACAAAGGTATGGAGGGCAAGCATCTGACTTCCAATGCCATCTACGGATACAAAAGACCCGGAAGATAACAACCACTGGCTTGTTGATGAAGAAGCCGCTGCTGTGGTAAGACGTATTTTCCAGTTGATTATTGAAGGTAATGGACCGATGCAGGTTGCCAGAATACTCACAAACGAAAAGGTTGAGCATCCATCCTACTATCTTGCAAAGCAGGGACTCGGCACTTGCAGAGGTAAATGTGATATGACAAGACCTTATTCATGGACTGCTACCACCATCACAGACCTTGTATCAAAACCGGAATACATGGGGTACACAGTTAATTTCAGAACTTTCAAGGAATCTTACAAGGACAAGCATTCCCAATATGCTAACCCTGAGGACTGGCTGATATTCAGAGATACGCAGGAAGCTATTGTTGATGAGGACACATGGAATATGGTTCAGAAAATCAGAGAAACCAAGCACCGCCCCATAGCACAGGGCAAAGCAAATCCATTGACCGGACTCATGTTTTGCGCAGACTGTGGTGCCAAAATGTTCAACCACCGCACAAAAGGCTATGAGAAAAAGGATAAGGATGGGAATCCGACCGGTAAATATACCAATGCACAGAATAATTACACCTGCTCTACTTACAGCAAGGCAAAGGGACATTTTGAAAACAAATGCTCCCAGCACCACGTAAGAACAGATGTGGTCAGAGACCTGATTTTGACAACACTGCAATATACGGCAAGCTATGTCAAAGAACATGAGGATGAATTTCTGGAAAAGGTTAGAAAATCCAATGTTCTGAAGCAGGAATCAGATACAAAGGCTCTCACCAAAAAGATTACAAAATCTGAAAAGCGGGTTACTGAACTCGATCATCTGATAAAACGCATTTATGAAGATAATGTATCCGGGAAGCTGTCGGATAAGCGTTTTGAATTGCTGTCTGCTGATTACGAAAAGGAGCAGTCGGAATTAGAAGAATTCCTTACTTCTGCCCGAGAGCAGTTAGCCACAGCAAAGGAAGAAGCTTCCAATGTCGATAAATTCATCGCACTGGTTCATAAGTACACAGATTTTTCTGAACTGACCACACCAATGATTCACGAATTTATAGACAGAATTGAAGTTCACGAAGCTGACAAGTCAACAGGGGAACGCACACAGGAAATCGACATTTATCTCAAATATGTAGGCAAGCTGGATGTTCCAATGCCAGAACTGATACCGGAAGAATTAGCCGAAGAAGAACGGAAACGTCGCAAGCGTGCGTGGAATCGAACCTATAATCGACGGAAAGCTGAGAAAGAACGTGCTGAAAAAAGAAAAAAGCAGCTTTAGAAGCTGCAACTGATACTGACAAATCTAAAAAGGGAGCATAGGCAACTGCCGGAAACTTCCATTACGAGAGTATGAAACTTTTTCTGTAAAATAGTGTTTAAAAGGTTCTTCTATGATAAAATAAATATCATTAGGAGGGCCTTTTATTATGGCAAGACAAAAGAAACCTGTACATCGAGTACAAATGACAGAAGGAAAAAGAAACATTATCCACCAGCTTCTTGAAGAGTATGATATTCAGTCCGCAGAAGATATCCAGGACGCCCTGAAAGATCTTTTAGGCGGCACCATTAAGGAGATGATGGAAGCGGAAATGGATGATCATCTCGGCTATGAAAAATCAGAACGTTCTGATAATGATGACTATAGAAATGGCTATAAACGCAAACAGGTCAATAGCCGTTATGGTTCTATGGAAATCGAAGTGCCGCAGGATCGTAAATCAACTTTTGAGCCACAGGTAGTGAAAAAACGCCAGAAAGACATTTCTGATATCGATCAAAAGATTATCTCTATGTATGCAAAAGGTATGACTACACGACAGATCTCAGAGACTATCGAAGATATTTATGGATTTGAAACATCTGAAAGTTTCATTTCTGATGTTACAGACAAGATCCTCCCACAGATTGAGGACTGGCAGAACCGGCCATTAGATGAGGTATATCCGATCCTGTATATTGATGCAATCCATTATTCTGTGCGGGATAATGGAGTGATCCGTAAGCTTGCTGCTTACGTCATTCTGGGTATCAACACCGAAGGAAAGAAAGAAGTCCTGACTATTAATGTTGGAGATAATGAAAGTGCCAAATACTGGCTTTCTGTTATGAATGAGCTGAAGAACCGCGGTGTAAAAGATGTATTGGTCATCTGTGCTGATGGTCTGACAGGAATCAAAGAAGCTATTGCTGCCGCCTTTCCCAAAACAGAGTATCAGCGTTGTATCGTGCACCAGGTAAGGAACACTTTGAAATATGTCCCTGATAAGGACCGAAAAGCTTTCGCAACAGACCTGAAGACCATCTATCAGGCTGCAGATGAAAAGAAAGCACTGTCTGCTCTGGATCGGGTAACAGAAAAATGGACTCCCAAATATCCGAATTCCATGAAACGCTGGAAAGATAACTGGGATGCGATCTCCCCGATCTTCAAATTTTCGGCCACCGTCAGAAAGGTCATTTATACGACCAATGCGATCGAATCGCTGAATTCAACCTACCGTAAGCTGAACCGCCAGAGAAGCGTATTTCCAAGTGACACCGCACTTCTGAAAGCCCTGTATCTGCCACATTTGAGGCAACAAAAAATGGACGACTACCATCCGGAATTGGGCACAAGTTTACGGGGAACTGAGTATTATGTACGAGGGACGATTACCAGAATAATCCGTTTTGAGACATGTTAAGACGGGCGGAATATCCGCCTGCTCTTGACATGCAGATTTGCAACTGTTATATATAAAACAAGGGCGAAAAGCTCTATGAAAGAACTTTTCACCCTTTATTATCATAGAAGAATCTTATTTACAGACTTTTTCTCACAGTCTCTCCATTACATAAGGGTTTCAAGCCCGCTTCTAAAAATATCCCTATAAAAGTGAAACATGGGTATGATTTTTCATTTTCCCAATTTGAGATGGTCTGACGACTTACTCCCAATATTTCGGCAACCTGTTCCTGTGTCAGTTTCTTATCAAGTCTGGCTGCCTTGATTTTACTTCCAATATCATGCTCCATGCCATTGCACCTCCCTTGCACTTTTATTATAGGAAAACCACCACTTGTAGTCTACCAAACGGCTTTGACATCGCAGAAAATACGTGTCAAATGCTTTTACATTTACTTTTTTATTACTTCTTCGCCTTTTCCTCTAATTCAAGCAGATACCTGTCATAGTCCGACATGAACAATCTGTCTTGAATGATACGATATTTTTCAAACTCAGTTTCGGCGTGGAGTTTGGCTATTTCAGCAGAAACCTTTCCGGCATCCTGCAAAATGCCATAATCAAACATTTCAATAAAGCTGTTGAGTCTCTTTTCCCAATCCTCCATAGTAAGAGGAATACGTCTTAAAGTCATGTTTTCAGCAAAATCCAAATACGCCGTTACCATACGGTTCATTTGATGCAATTCATTTTCACTCAGATAATTCTTTGCAATCGTCACATCACTTTTCTTAATCTTGCCGTCCGGAGCATCTGCCCAGGTGGTAAGTCCCATATGTTCCTTTTGGTGGTCGGCTCGCTCCACAATCAATTCAGCAGCCGTGTGACCGTGAACTGCAAAATGCATTTTGTTTTGAACGGTTGCATAGAACCTTTTCGTTGTTGCCGATGTTTTGTCATAATCTATCGCAGTAGCATAAATATCTGTGATTTTCTGATAGAACTTTCTTTCGCTTGCACGGATTTCCCGGATGCGTTCTAACTGCTCATCGAAATACTTGTCCGTAAGATAAGTACCTCGTTTCAGACGCTCATCATCCATAACCCAGCCCTTGATGGTGTAGTCCTTTACGATACCGTTTGCCCACTTACGGAACTGCACGGCACGTTCATTGTTTACCTTGAAGCCGACAGCAATAATCATCTGCAGGTTATAATGGTTCACTTCTCTCTGAACCTGGCGAGAACCCTCGGTTTGAACTATCCGAAATTTTCGGATAGTTGCCGTTTCTTCCAACTCGCTATCTGAATACACCTTTTTGATATGGTCACTAATTGTACGCACATCAACATCATAAAGCGTAGCCATCATCTTCTGTGTCAGCCATATATTTTCATCTTCGTAGTGCATTTCAATGCTATCTTCCTGCTCTCCGACAGAAGCAACGTAGGTAAGATATTCTGCTGCACTTGAACGAATTCTCATTTCATTTTTCTTTTTTACCAACGCAACCACCTCCGATTATTTAGATTGTGTCACATTCTACACTTCACGTTTCACATAGGTCAGTTCAATATCGTATCCAAGAGCCTCCATCATTTAATGAAAGTATTATTGACCACACCGTCCTGCTTTTTGATGATACGATTCACATATGATTTGGTGGTCTGGATATCTTCCGCTATCTGTGCTTGAGTGGTGCCGTTCTCTATACACTTACTTTACATCTAACTCAATATTTGTTTTTTACCATACAGTCCACCTCTCCGTAACTTGTTTCACTTTTTAGATAACTTATTGTACCGCAAAATCCTCCGAATTACAATAGGTGTGCATAAACTGCCTATGAACTGTTAATTTATTTTTCTCTATATCTCCTCTATGTAAATATTGATCGCAAGATGTATAAACATATGATATTCCCGCAGATCGACGCCGGTAATCTCTTCAATTTTATTGATTCGATATAAAAATGAATTACGATGGATATGCAGTTGAGCCGCACTGTCAGACGTACTACATAAATTTCGGATATATACTTTCAATGTATCCAGAAAATCCGTTGAATGCTTTTTATCATATTCCCTGAGTTTTTCGATAACCGGAGATATGTAATTATTTCGCGGCATTTCATTTATCCGCGGCATCAAAATAGCCGGAAGATAATAATCTTTATAAAAATGGATTCGGCTATGCACGTCTAGTCTTTTTCCGATACACATAGCGTCTGCCGCCTGTATTTTATAATCTCCGATATCAAGCAGATTTTCAAACGAGTTGCTGACACCACAGTGAGCGTTAAATTTGCACAAAAAATATATAATTCATTAGAAGCCATCTGCGTCATTTTCGGAAGAAGACTATACTGTAATATATAAAGCACACGATCTTGGATCAAAAGCATCTGGTCGGAAAATAAGTTTTGAAAATATTTACTGATGTAAGACAGCACGTTCTTCTCAGAAGATGAATTCGTATTTACTGTAATAATGCGGTAAGGAGGTTTCGGAAAGAAACGACAGTTCTTCCGCCACAAGTCTAACTGTTTCACCGATACGATCCTACCGTTAAACAATTCATTGATAAATGTTTTAAGATAAACCGATTCCATGCTGTTTTCCGAAGTTTTCCCCTTTAACATAAGACTGCACGCTTCCTGGATAATGCTCATCGCCTTCATCCGTTCCTCCGTGATCTCCCCCTTTTTACATTGCATGACAACATAACCTTCTACGATATTGTTAATCTTTATAACCCCTAAAATCTTCGGAAATTCTTCTGTCGCCGCTCCCCAGTCAACTATATAAGGTGCTTCCTTTTCATTTACCGACTGCATAATTCCATCAGTATATAACTGCACGGTCATGTCCATATCATATCTTTTATGCTCTACAAGATAATCCCAGTAATAGTCACCTGTTTTATTTTTCGGAACAGCTCCGAGAAGATTGTATGCAATATCCACGGCAAGGATCGGAACTCCCGTGATCTCATAAGATACATCCATTAATTCTTGCATCTTTCCGTGTGAAAGTGTCTGAAATAATCTCTGATACAATGCCAAAAAATCAATTTCTTTTCCATGATGTCTTACTCCCTGTCAAAATGTATCGTCATTATAACGTACGTTAAAACCGGATATCCCATTATCTCAATTCGTCAAGTTTACGGTTTCCTTATACGAACAAGCATATTATACTGCAAAATCAGGTAAAAAGCCTCGAATTTTGAGATTATTTTTTATATTATTGTGCATTTGCACAAAAACCACTCTGCAATTTCAGGCAAGGATCTGATGAAAAGATTGTTAAAAAACTATACAATCAAGCTATAAAACAGACACGAAAGAAATGTCATCGAAAATGAATAAGGAGGACAAAATGAAAAATCACTTTGATTTAACAGGACAAACAGCTGTGGTAACAGGTGCATCCACAGGATTAGGCGTTCAGATGGCAAAGGCATTCGCAAGTCAGGGAGCAAATCTTGTATTGATCGCAAGACGTCAAAATCTGCTTGAAGAAAATGCAGCAGCCATCGAAGCAGAATTTGGTGTAGAGGTTCTTCCGTATACATGCGACATTACGGATACCGAGAAAGTAAAAGCAGCAGTGGCAGCCACTATGGAAAGATTCGGACGGGTAGATATATTAGTCAATAACGCAGGAACAGGTGCGGTCGCTCCGGCAGTAGATATCACAGACGAACAATTCAACAACGAATTAAAAATCGATCTTTTCGGTTCATTCATCTGTGCTCGTGAATATGCAAAAGAAATGATCAAAGCTCACTACGGACGTATTATCAATATTGCCTCTATGTACGGTCTTGTGGGAAATATGGCAGCAACATGCGTGCCTTATCATGCTGCAAAAGGCGGCGTTGTCAATATGACAAGAGCTCTTGCGGCAGAATGGGGCAAGGAAGGAATCACAGTGAACTCTATCTGCCCGGGATATTTCATAACTCCGCTTACAAAAGAAACTCTTGACTCCGACTGGTTTACAGCATATGCAAAAGGGGCAATCCCTGTAGGGCGTTATGGAAATGAAGGAGAATTGGATACTTGTGCTCTGTTTCTTGCTTCTTCCGCTTCCTCATACGTAAACGGACAAAACATTGCTGTAGACGGAGGATATACAGCTATTTAATTATTTTTCGATCTTATACCGTTAAAAAAACAGATATTTACAAAAAACATTTTAAAAAGGAGAAAAACTACTATGGGGTATGAAAGTTTATTTACACCTTTTAAAATCGGAAACATGGAAGTAAAAAACCGTATCGGTCTGTCTCCGATGGGAACAAACTCAGCATTTACTAACGGAAGAAAAGACGCCCAGGAAATCGATTATTTCATTGAAAGAGCAAAAGGAGGAACCGGTATCCTTTATATGGGATGTCAAATGTTAAATGAGCAGATCGCACAAGGTTCTATGGAAGGTTATCTTGATACATATACAGTCCTTCCTTCTCTGACATCTGTGTGCGACGGATGCCACAGATACGGTGCTAAAATTGTTTGTCAGATCAGCCTGGTACAGGACGAAACGCATTTCCTGATACATTCGGAAACCCTCCGATCTCTGCATCAGCACTTCCGTCTGTATTCAATCCCGACGTAATCTGCCACGCACTGACAAAAGAAGAAATCGCTCAGATGATGGAAGGATTCAAATTTGCCGCAGGCGTTGCAAGCGATGCCGGGTTTGACGCTATCGAAATCCATGCACACGCCGGATATCTGATCGATCAGTTTATGTCTCCTGTATGGAATAAAAGAACAGACGAATACGGCGGTTCTCCTGAAAATTGTGCACGCTTCCCGAAGGAAATCGTAGAAGCGATCAAAAGCGTAGTCGGTGACAGTATGCCTGTCATCTTCCGAATTTCTCTTGATCACAGATTTGAAGGCGGACGTACGTTGGAAGACAGCATGAAACTTTTAAAAGTTTTAGAAGCTGCAGGCGTAGATGCCTTTGACATCGACGCCGGATGTTATGAGACTTTGGATTATATCTTCCCTCCGTCTTATTTAGGAGAATCCTGCATGTCTTATGTATGCGCAGAAGCAAGAAAAGCTGTCAGCGTACCGCTTATTAATGCCGGAGCTCATAATCCTGATTCCGCAGTTGAATTGATCGAAAGCGGAATGTTGACTTTGTAAACATGGGACGTGCATTGATTGCCGATCCGTATCTTCCTAACAACTGATGACAGGACATCCCGAAGATGTCAGACCTTGCCTTCGCTGCAACGAATATTGTATCGGGCGCATTTGGAATAAACATACAAAACTTAGCTGTGCGATCAATCCACAGGCAATGGAAGAAGTTCGGTTTGAGATCAAAAAGACAGACTCCCCGAAAAATGTTGTCGTAATCGGCGGAGGTCCGGGCGGAATGGAAGCAGCCAGAGTTGCCGCAATAGAAGGGCACAAAGTGACCCTGTTCGAGAAAAACTCAAAACTCGGGGGAGTTATGGGGGATATCTGTACTGCAAAATTTAAAAATAATATTAAAAAACTCACAAAATGGTACACCGTACAGTTAGAAAAACTAGGCGTAGACGTCCGTCTAAATACAGAAATAACAGGCGATGAATCAATCCTTGAAGAATGCGACAACATCATTATCGGATGCGGTGCCGTTCCTGTTACTCCTCCTATTCCGGGAATTGACGGAAACAATGTCATATCGATCTTAGACGCACACCGAGATCCTTCCCTCATAAAAGGTGAAAAGATCGTAATCTGCGGCGGAGGAGCTTCCGGTCTTGACGGAGCACTCGAAATCGCTTCTGAAATGGGCAAGAAAGTATCAGTCGTAGAGATGCTGCCGGAATGTGGAAAAGACGTATTCTTTATTAATAAAATCACATTGTTTACCAACTTGCTGAAAACGGCGTTGAACTTATGACTAACGCAAAAGTCGTATCCATTGAAGAGAATGGTCTGATTGTCGAAAAGCAGGACAAAACAACAGAGACAGTCCTCGCCGACACAGTCATTTCCGCATTCGGAATGAAACCTGTTCTTACAACAGTAGATGCTGTCAAAGCAAAATATCATCTCAAAACGAGAGTTGTCGGAGACAGCAATAAATTAGGTAAAATAGGCGAAGCTGTACGCGACGGTTTCTATGCGGCTACAAGTTTATAAAAATCATAAATTTTTAAGGTAATCGTAAAATTTTAAACTGATCATGATTTTTAAGATGATCGTAAATTCTTAATCTGCGGCAAGAAGAACACCCACGCAAGAGTAGAAATGCTCCTGTGTGGGTGTTCTTCTTGCCGCACTCTTTGAAAGTATCACTCAAAAATTCTCGTTTTACGAAAATCCCTTTGTTGCACCGCCAAAAGCGAGGCTTTTCTACTGTCTGTGGAGTTCATTACAACCCTCTGTTCTTCTTTTCTGATTATCTATTGTACTTTTTCTTCTTATTTATAACCATTGAGCCGCCACTGACAACCAGCAGAGCCATCCACAAAGCAAGATTTGCTGTATCGCTGGTCTTCGGACTCCTGGCAGACGTTCCAGCCTTGGTGCTGCTATTCGTTGTTGTATTTGGCTTGGTATTGCCTGGCTTGGTATTGCCCGGCTTCATATCTCCAGGTTTTGTATCTCCGTTGTTATCTTTAGCTTTTTCCCAAACAGCTACATAAGTAACATCTCCTGTTACTTTTTCAGCAACAGCCGGCTTCCAGCCTTTGAAGACATAGCCTTCTCTTGTCGGTGTTCCCTTGAATGCAGGTGTATCGACTCCCGACAAAAGATTTCCGTATACCTGATCTGCAAAGATTACTTCTTCATCCACTCCGTCCGTATATCTGACGGTGTATTTGGTCTCCTCATCGTCTGCGATACCATTATTATTTTTATCTTCTGCCCATCTTGCTACATAGGTCGCATTTCCTGTTACTGTTGCGGCAACTTCCGGATTCCAGCCTTTGAAGACATAGCCTGTTCTTGTCGGCGTTCCCTCAAATGCAGGTGTAGCCACTCCTGACAGAAGATTTCCGTATACCTGATCTGCAAAGACTTCTTCTCCGTCTACTCCGTCTTTATACGTAACCGTATATTTCGTTTCTTCGTTGTCGTCAATGCCGTTATTATTTTTATCTTCTCCCCACGTTGCTACATAGGTCACATTTCCTGTTACTGTTGCGGCAACAGCCGGATTCCAGCCTTTGAAGACATAGCCTTCTCTTGTCGGTGTTCCCTCAAATGCAGGTGTAGCCACTCCTGACAGAAGATTTCCGTATACCTGATCCGCAAAGACTTCTTTTCCGTCTACTCCGTCCGTATATCTGACGGTGTATTTGGTCTACTCCGTCCGTATATCTGACGGTGTATTTGGTCTCCTCATCGTCTGCGATACCATTATTATTTTTATCTTCTCCCCACGTTGCTATATAGGTCGCATTTCCTGTTACTGTTGCAGCAACTTCCGGATTCCAGCCTTTGAAGACATATCCTTCTCTTGTCGGTGTTCCCTTGAAAGCAGGTGTATCGACTCCCGGCAAAAGATTTCCGTATACCTGATCTGCAAAGACTTCTTCTCCGTCTACTCCGTCTGTATACGTAACCGTATATTTCGTTTCTTCGTTATCGTCAATGCCATTATTATTTTTATCTTCTCCCACGTTGCTACATAGGTCGCATTTCCTGTTACTGTTGCAGCAACAGCCGGATTCCAGCCTTTGAAGACATATCCTTCTCTTGTCGGTGTTCCTTCAAATGCAGGTGTAGCCACTCCTGACAGAAGATTTCCGTATACCTGATCCGCAAAGACTTCTTCTCCGTCTACTCCGTCTGTATACGTAACCGTATATTTCGTTTCTTCGTTATCGTCAATGCCATTATTATTTTTATCTTCTCCCCACGTTGCTACATAGGTCGCATTTCCTGTTACTGTTGCAGCGACTTCTGGATTCCAGCCTTTAAATACATACCTGTTCTTGTCGGTGTTCCGCCACTGAATGCCGGGGTAGCCACTCCTGACGAAAGATTTTCGTGTACCTCATCTGCGAAGACTTCTTCGTCCTCAACTCCATCTGTGTAAGTAACAGTATAAGCCACGGTCTGCTTGATAGTAAAATGCAGAGTACGCCCTCCCCAATTGCTGGCATAGGTCCAACCTATGGACGAATTTAATCTGCTGACTGATAGATCAGATCAATATCAAACGTAGCTGTTCCGTTCGTCACACCATCGGTTGTCACCACCGTCTGATAACATTTATACGTTCCCGGCCAGCCCGAAAGCGTGCTTGATCCTTCACTGCCTTCAATCCCCTCAAGGATATGGTTGGGATCGTTAATATTGTAAACGTAATATTTATAGGCTGAAGGAATGATCTGATAGGTATTATTGCCATACTGCCACTGGATAAGTGGTAACACCGGATGCGTCAACCTGGTTTTACTTTCTGTTGCACTACCGTTGACATTAACTTCACCGTAGTAAAGATTATCAGCACACTTTGGTTCCTCATACACTCTGTCAACTGTTACCTTGCCACTAACATCAATATTTGCTGCCAATGCAGTTGTTGGAAACATGGAAATTATCATACACAACAACACGAACAGCGAAAGGAATTGCTTTTTCATCTTCTTCATCTTCTTCATAAGAAAACCTCCATATTCAAATTTACAGGTTAAGGATGGCCCTGTATAGCCAGTGAAAAGTTACTTCAGACCAATGGTCTGAATGGAAAGCATGCTCAACAAATTCACTTCAAAAACTTCAAAAAATTGCGTTTCATCTCTCCTTTCACATCAAATTATACTTCCCCTCAAAACGAACTTATCACTACACATTATATATTTTATGCCAAAAAACGTAATTTTTCAATAGAACCTGTCAAAATTTTACAAAATCTAAACGTATAACAATAAAAAAA
>ENA-OQDF01000273-OQDF01000273.1-human-gut-metagenome-genome-assembly--contig:-NODE-273-length-20675-cov-3.516547_pt1 | contig 20675 bp, 25 predicted proteins | sample MGYA00242769_ERZ504597 | MGnify/ENA primary metagenome ERZ504597 (study PRJEB26092, sample SAMD00036305) | human gut metagenome | host: Homo sapiens | study: EMG produced TPA metagenomics assembly of...
TACATGCGCCGATTTCTTTACTTTTCTTTAGATAAAGAGAGAGCTACAAGTTCAATACCAATTTACAAACAGAAGGATTCCCAGGATCCAACCGATAGAGAGAAAGGTTCTCATTGGTCTTACAAGAGTATAGATGCCTAATAATACAGTTAAAATTCCTGTGATCAGGATGATGATTTTTAACGTTTTGTTGTCTTTCATACGAGGATTCTCCTTTATATGTCACAAAGCTTTTGTGTTGCAAGTGAAACCGTTTTATACTATACTTCAATTAATTTCAGATAATAGATTATTTCATTGGAGGACAGGTGTATGAAAAGAATTAAAGTATTAGGCAATGTATTAAAGCGGACTCGCGCAGATAAAATTATCATTGGTTTTATTGTGTTTATTTTTGCTGTCGCAACAGTGATCCAGCTGGTTGAACCGGACATTAATCGATACGGAGATGCGCTGTGGTATTGTTATGCGGTGATCTCCACTGCCGGATTTGGCGATGTGGTTGCGGTTACCTTTATCGGAAAAATGTGTTCCGTTCTTCTGACAATCTATTCGCTTTTTGTAGTTGCCATTGCCACCGGGGTAGTGGTTAATTTCTACACCCAGATGGTGGAAATGCAGCGAAAAGAGACACTTGCCATGTTTATGGATCAGCTGGAAAGACTTCCTGAGCTTTCCAGAGAAGAGCTGGAGAATATTTCCAGAAAAGTGCGCCAGTTTCGGTAGCTGTGGATCTTACTGATCTTTGGAAGAATGTTCTTCTTCCTGTTTACTGCGTACCTGCGGAATCAGAGAAGCTGCCAGCTTTCCCTTTCCGCGGTTTCGCAGATACAGAATACCGATGATAGAAAATACTACTGCACCGATAAAGTTTACGATCAGATCTTTCATGGTATCAACAATACCAATATCAAGATAGCCTCCCAGATTCCAGGTCTCACCGTTAACGACCAGGGACTGAACATCTACATGGATGGGAACGTTTGCACCGGTAGGATTCAGCTTCACAGAGTTGATGGCCGGTACGATCCAGTCCTTCTGCATATCCATTCCAAAAAACCAGTCCATGCTGAATTCGAAGAATTCCCACATAACACCAACAGTCATTGAAAAACAGAATGCAAAAAAGCTACAAAATACGGTGACATTTTAATGGAAAACCTGTCACTGCGGTTAAAAAGATCGATCAGTGCAAATCCGATGGCAGCCATCAGAAAACCGTTAGTAGTATGTAAAATAGTATCCCAAATGGGAATTTTTACATAAAAGGCGTTGATCTCGCCAAGAATTTCTGCTGAAAAGATAAAAATCAGAATGACTGTCTCCAGTCCCGGTGGTATTGTGACGTTCAGTTTCTGTCCAGAAACTGTGGAACCATAAAAAGGATCAATGTTAAGATTCCCAGAAACATATTGTGGTAATTTCCCAGGAAAAACTGACGTACAACGGATAAGATTACCAGGGCGGTAAGCACCATCTGAATCTTTGTTCTGTTCTTTTTCAAACCTGAATTCGCTTTCATTTTTCTTTTCCTCCTTCCTTATTTTATATCCTTATCCTCACTGTTTATATTTTAACATAAGTGAATTTAAACAACAAGAATTATATGATAATAAGCTGTTTCTGGGACTCGTGACAGAATTTTCTGCCGGTTTTCAGACACAGAAGTTTTTCATATAAATTGGAAGAAAAAACAGTTTCAGATAAAATCTGATTTCCTTCATTGTCCAAAAGATTTTGGGCGTCCGCAAGCTTGGTGATAAGAGGAATTCGGCTGTGCTGCTTGATCTGGCTTAGCAGTTCACTGCTTTCCCTGCAAAAACCAAGAACTCTGGCAAAGGGAATCTGTGTCGGCACAGTATGGATATTTAATATAATATGAAGCAATGCCCTCTGTATCCTTGTCTGAGTAAGCTCTCTGGTTTTTAAAACAGCAACAGACTGGGAGAAGGACGTCAGAAGGTTTTGCTGATTTATGATTCTTCGTGCAAGATCCTCGGAAACATCCATATAGGAAGAAAGGCTTTCTACATTTTCCTTCATAAGGCAGTAAGAAAGAATAGAGTCCAGAGAATTTTCTGTGAGAAATTCACCGGAGTCCAGCGCCTTTTTGAAAACGTAAAAAGCATCTGGCGGAATCTGGGATGACAGTATATTGACAATTTTGTTATCCGAATTTCTGCCTGGATTATTTATATCTGAGATTGCCTCTGGATGGCTGCTTCCCGAATCTTGAATAAGACTGCGTATAGCAGTTGCAGATGCAAAAAATCAGTGGATGACTGTAATCAGGGGAGGGGCTTGCTGAATCTCCTTCAGGGACAGTGGTTTCATGATACCCCATTCCTTCCCTGCGGAGGGTGACAGGGCGGATCCGGCTGTTCAGGCGGAGAAGTGCCTTACAGTATTCGATTCCCAGAATATTATTGGGAGTGCTCAGAATCTGTGTCACTTCATTTAACAGAGGAGTAAGGACTCCGTCAAATCGTCACCGCTGAAGTTGCGTGGATTCTTAAAATATTCTGTCAGCGCCTGGCTTCTGGCAGCGGGAAAAGTCAGACCCTCGCTTAAAAAGCTTTTCAGCAGCTTCTTATATTCTTCCGGTTCTTCTACAAGGATCTCAGCCAGTTCTTTCAGTGCGCTGATCTCCCCTGACTCACTTCCGAAACATAGCATATCAACAACACCAAGCTGTCCAACAGGGAAACACCGCCCATTGCAAAGGCTTCCGCACTTGCCGTAGAGACAGATACCGGCATTTCGAGCACAAGGTCTGCACCGCACCGCAGAGCCATTTCCGCCCGCGCATGTTTGGAGATGAGAGCAGGGGTGCCGCGCTGTACGTATCTCCACTCATGCAACGATAACATAATCTGCCTTTAACTTTTCCTTTGCATACAGGATCTGATATTCATGTCCTTTGTGAAAAGGATTATATTCTGCAATAATTCCTGCTGTTTTCATAAATTTACACAGATGCTCCTTTCTGAAATTCTGTAGAGTTCTCTTTTTTTACCATATTGCATCTTAAAAAAACTTTTTATGTCATATTCTACATTCAGATGCTTGAAATACAAGGCTTCAGGAGTTATAATGAAAACAGCGCAGAAAACAGATTACAGTTCACGGAATATATCCGGTGAATGGTAATGATATCTGGTACACAGACATTGTGATATCAGAACTGCTATATGAAAGGAGCCATTTTAATCATGGGATTTATTGACACACTCAAAGAGAGAGCAAAAGCAAACGTAAAAACAATCGTACTTCCGGAGACAGAAGATAAGAGAACTCTGGCAGCTACAGAGAAAATTTTAAAAGAAGGAATTGCAAAGGTTATCCTTGTTGGTAACGAAGAAGCTGTTAAAAAGAGTGCAGCTGAAGACGGATATGACATTTCCGGCGCACAGATCGTAGATCCTGCTACATCAGAGAAAACACAGGGATACATTGACAAGTTAGTAGAATTAAGACAGAAAAAAGGCATGACACCGGATCAGGCTAAAGAGATTCTTCTTAACCAGTATCTGTACTATGGTGTAATGATGGTAAAAATGGGCGATGCAGACGGTATGGTATCCGGTGCATGTCACTCTACAGCTGATACATTAAGACCATGTCTTCAGATTCTGAAGACAAAACCAGGTACAAAACTTGTATCCGCATTCTTCTTAATGGTAGTTCCGAACTGCGAATATGGCGCAAACGGCGCATTTGTATTTGCTGATTCCGGTCTGAACCAGAACCCGACTTCAGAAGAGCTTGCAGCAATCGCAGCATCTTCTGCAGAATCCTTCGAACTTCTTGTTCAGGAGAAACCAATCGTTGCAATGCTTTCACACTCCACTAAAGGCAGTGCAAAACATGCTGACGTAGATAAAGTTGTAGAAGCTACAAAGATCGCAAAAGAGCAGAATCCGGAACTTGCACTTGACGGAGAATTCCAGCTTGATGCAGCTATCGTTCCAAGCGTAGGCGCTTCTAAAGCTCCTGGAAGCGAAGTTGCAGGTAAAGCTAACGTACTTGTATTCCCAGACCTTGATGCAGGTAACATCGGATACAAACTTGTACAGCGTCTTGCAAAAGCAGAAGCTTACGGACCTGTAACCCAGGGTATCGCTAAACCTGTAAATGACCTGTCCCGTGGATGCTCTGCAGACGATATCGTTGGTGTGGTAGCTATCACAGCAGTACAGTGCCAGGCTGACGACAATAAATAAGATTTCAGTCAGACCGTAAAGCGGACTGAGAATTATTTCATTGACTACATAATGTTAAAGGCATCGGAGGAGATATTTCTGATTCTGATGCCTTTGATATCATTACTCATATTTCCCTGGAAATGATGAGAATAATATTATAATATGAAAGGAAAAGCTGACAGAAATATTCGGAGACTTGTGTCAGGATTATGGACAGTATTCGAAATTTGTTGCCGGCAGAATATGAAAATGAACGTATTAGTAATCAACTGTGGAAGTTCATCCCTTAAATATCAGCTGATCAACTCTGATTCAGAAGCAGTTCTTGCAAAAGGTCTCTGCGAGAGAATCGGTATCGATGGAAGATTAGTATATCAGAAAACAGGCTGTGACAAAGAGATCACAGAAGCTGCAATGCCTACACATAAAGAAGCAATCCAGATGGTACTGGATGCCCTCACAAATGATAAAACAGGCGCAATCGGAAGCTGAAAGAAGTAAATGCTGTTGGACATCGTGTTGTACATGGTGGTGAGAAATTTGCCAAATCTGTAGTGATCACAGATGAAGTAATCTCAGCAGTAGAAGAATGCAATGACCTTGCACCACTTCATAACCCTGCAAACCTGATCGGTATCCGTGTATGCTCCGAACTTATGCCGGGAGTGCTCAGGTAGCAGTATTCGATACAGCTTTCCATCAGACAATGCCTGCAAAAGCATATCTCTATGGTCTTCCGATCGAATATTACAAGAACTACAAAGTAAGAAGATATGGTTTCCACGGAACATCCCACAGCTTTGTTTCCAAACGTGCTGTTGAATTCCTTGGTCTTGACAAAGATAACTCCAAAGTTATCGTCTGCCACCTTGGAAACGGTTCTTCCATCAGTGCTGTTGTAAATGGTGAGTGTGTTGATACAACAATGGGTCTTACTCCACTTGAAGGTGTTGTTATGGGAACACGTTCCGGTAACATTGATCCTGCTATCATGGAATTCATTGCCAAGAAAGAGAACCTTGACATCGCAGGTATGATGAATGTTCTCAATAAGAAATCCGGTCTTCTTGGATTATCCGGCGGATTATCCAGTGACTTCCGTGACCTGAACGATGCAGCTCAGAGCGGAAACGAAGATGCAGCTAACGCAATCGATGTTCTCTGCTATGGTATCGCTAAATTCGTTGGCGGATATGTTGCAGCTATGAACGGTGTAGATGCCATCGTATTTACAGCAGGTATCGGCGAGAATGCTATTCCTGTACGTGAGAAGGTTGTAAGCTATCTTGGATACCTTGGAGTTACACTTGACAAAGAAGCTAATGGAGTTCGCGGAGAAGAGATCGTTATCTCTACACCGGATTCCAAAGTTAAAGTTGCTGTAATTCCTACAAACGAAGAACTTGCAATCTGCAGAGAGACAGTAGCTCTGGTTTAATTTTCACAGATAATAAAGTGTCTGTTTTGTGTCCAAACGAGAGAAATATAACTGGATAAAAGTTATATTTATATAGAAGGGAAGGGTGCATCTGTCAGGAGCACCCTTCTTTGTGCCCGTAAGGCATGTGGAAATTACCTGATAATAATGCCGCCGGATGATAAAATACTTCGTAAAGGAATATTACTTGACAAAATGTGAAATTTTTCTAATTTATCGTTGACAAAAGCAGAGGCGGTATGTATAATAAAACAAGTGTGGATAGGAGAAAGTATGCAGATACATTTATCAGATATTTCATCCAGTGAAGGAATGCGTATTCAGAAGACTGCAGAGTTTGGAATGGATACGATCACCTTTCAGTCAGGAAGCTTTCCGGTACTTGCAAAAGAACCCATCGAGCTTACGATCACGAATACAGGTGACAGAAATCTTGAAATCAGAGGAACAGGTAAGATTACCGTAGGTATTCCCTGTGACAGATGTCTGGAAGAGGTTTCAACAGAGATTCCTTTGGAGATTGAGCGAAAACTTGATATGAAGCTTACGGATGAAGACCGTGTGAATGATCTGGACGAGAGTTCTTATCTCACAGGTATGGACCTGGATGTGGACCAGCTGGTCTATCTTGAGGTACTGATGAGCTGGCCTTTGAAGGTTTTATGTAGAGAAGACTGCAAAGGAATCTGTAGCCAGTGCGGGAAAAACCTCAATGACGGTCCCTGTGGATGCGTCGAGGAACCTAAGGATCCCCGTATGGCAGCTATCAGTGATATATTTAGTAAATTTAAGGAGGTGTAACATAATGTCCATCTGTCCGAAGAATAAATCTTCCAAAGCAAGACGCGATAAGAGAAGAGCAAACTGGAAAATGAGCGCTCCGAACCTTGTAAAATGCAGCAAATGTGGCGAACTGATGATGCCGCACAGAGTATGCAAAGCTTGCGGAAGCTACAACAAAAAGGAAATCATTAAAGTTGAAGACTAATTTTTAATGATTGCAAAGTATGGCAGGTTCTCCCGTTTGGGATGCCTGCTTTTTTGTGTATTATTTTATGTTAGTTATAGGAAATTACTCCGTAATGTTCCGGAATTGCTATAAAATTCTGTGTAGCGCGAAACGGTTTGCCGGGCAGCGTGGACAGTAACTGCAGATAATCCATATAAAGATAAAGACAGTGGATACATCTGAACATTATAATGGATGAGGAAAAAGTAATGAATGAGAAGGAGAAGGTAAATCAGATCACAGAAGGTGTGATCTGGAAACAGCTGCTGTTATTTTTCTTTCCTATTGTATTTGGAACATTTTTTCAGCAGATTTATAATACGGCAGATACTATTGTTGTCGGCCGTTTCGTAGGAAAACAGGCACTTGCTGCAGTTGGAGGTTCTGCCAGTCAGATCGCCAATCTGATCGTTGGCTTTTTTGTAGGGCTTTCTTCAGGGGCAGCAGTTGTGATCTCGCAGTTTTATGGGGCAAAAGATAAGAAGAATCTGAGTAAGGCACTGCATACAGCATTTGCATTCTCCATTGCAGCGGGAATTGTTCTTACTATAGTGGGGATTTTTCTGACCAGGCCTGCATTGTTGCTTATGAAGACACCTGCAGATGTAGTAGAGGACTCTGCAGTGTATCTTCATATTTATTTTGGCGGAATGGTTTTTAACCTGGTTTATAATATGGGAGCAGCATCCTGCGTGCAGTAGGAGACTCCAAAAGACCACTGTATGTTCTGATCATTACCTGTGTGCTGAACATTATTCTTGATCTGCTGTTTGTGGTTGCGTTTGGCATGGGTGTGACAGGAGTAGCTGTTGCTACAGTTACTTCTCAGGTGATCAGTGCGCTGATCGTAACAGTAATGCTTCTGAAAACCAGAGAGATATATGTGCTGAAGATCAATCAGATCCGTTTTGACAGAAGAATGCTGTTTTCAGTTCTGAGAATCGGTATTCCGGCAGGTCTGGAATCTGTAATGTATAATATTTCCAATATTGTGATACAGGTATTTGTAAATAATCTGGGAACTGACACAGTGGCGGCATGGGGAACTCTTGGGAAAATCGATGCTATTTTCTGGATGGTGATCAATGCGTTCGCAATTTCCATTACTACCTTTGTGGGACAGAATTTCGGAGCCGGCAAATATCATCGTATGCGAAAGAGTGTGAGTGTCTGCATGGTCATGAGTATGGCCAGTTCTGCGGTGATGATCATTTTGATGTATTCATTTGCTCCCTGGATTTATCGTCTGTTTACCACAGACAGCGCAGTGATCGTCCATGGTGTTCATATGAGTCGTTTTTTACTGCCGTCCTATTTCATTTATGTAATCATAGGAATTTTGTCCGGGGCACTGAGGGGTACCGGAAAGGTTCTGGTGCCTATGCTCCTTACCTGTGGTGGTGTGTGTTCTTTGAGAATCCTGTGGCTTTTTACAGCAGGACAGATGTATCCGGGAATCAATACGATCATGCTCAGTTATCCGGTTTCATGGAGTATTACGGCGGTGCTGTTTGTTGTATACTATTTCATGAAATTCCCCGGAAAGGAAAAGGCAGAGCACTTCCGGAGACAGAAACAGTAACGCCATTCATGAAAAAATGCAGTTTATCCTATGTCTGTTGATGAAATCAGGAAAATAAGGTAAGCTAAAGACAGATGTCAGACAGGTGACAGACAGGTGACGATTCCTGGTGTCATAGTGATGGAGAATACTATGAGAAAAGAAAAGCGTATATTTTTGATCTTGATGATAGGTATCTGTCTGTCCGGGATGCTTATCATAAAAAAACGACGGTCATCAGAGGGCAGGAAAATACGGTCAGCCACGTGACTGCGCCCAAAGATATTCCTGCTGTGGCAGTGGAGATAAATAAAAGCAGTGAAGTCATTTGTGATAAGCTGTCAGAGATAACCTATACTGTTTATACAGATTCAGATACCCTGCATATTCCGGTTCTGTGGGATGTTTCTGCTGTCAATATGGAGCTTCCGGGTGTTTATACTGTAAAGGGAATATTGAAACTGCCTCCGGAATATGATCTCGGGAAAATCAACAGTCCACAGGTACAGACCACAGTTTCAGTCCAGTATCCGGAAAAACCGGAAATCAATACTTATTACAGACTGACAGCGGCCGGCCTGTATATTTTTCCATGGCTGGAGAGAGAAGATACAGATTCTATGGAGGCTTATCTGAAAAAGGATAACGGGCATTGGATGAATCTTATAGAGGAAGGATTTGCCCTTTGCAGCGGGGATGGTCTGTATGTCTCCAATCAGAGTATGGTTGTGGGAAATACGTATTCGTTGATGGTAGTTTATGGCGATGGACAGAGACAGACCGGTACTCTGCGCTTTCGGTATCAAAAAGATGGCAGTCTTAAAGTATACAGTTATCAGTACAGTCAGCTTGGAAATACGGGAATCCCTGCAAAACGTATTCGTTCTTATAATGCAAAAGATGAGAAATATCTGAGCAGATGTGCTGCTTATGCAGTAGAAATCGGAAGCAGTCTGAGAAAAATAGAAGAAGATCTGAAAGAAAGTGTCAGACTTCGCGTCAGCACTGCTGAGAAATTCGAGAATACAGCAGAAAACCCTGAGATTATTCTGGAGTCTTCCTGGGATATGAGTCAGGTAGATCTTACGAAACAGGGCGTCTATAAACTTACAGGTACATTTGTGATGCCGGAAGGATATCAGTTATCTGAGAATCTGGCACTGCCAAAGGCATATGCCTATCTTTCGGTACAGGAAAGGGGTATCCGCAGATCAATACTTACAGTATGCCTGTAGTGGATCTGGTAGAGTTTCCGATGCTTATGGCAGGTTTTTCAGCAGAAGAACTTCAGAATGTACAGGTTTATATACGTGAGAATAAAGGGAGTTATCAGAAGCTGGACAGAGAACTGGCGGAAGTAACATCCAAAGGGATACAGCTTTACTGCCGGGAAATATTGAAAAAAGGAAATAATTACGATATCTGTGCTGTTTATGAAACAGGGAGTACAGGGATTTATTCTTTTTCATATAATGATGAATTTATTGTAAATGAGTACTGGCATGAGAGAAACTTTCGGACAGGGATGAGAAGAATCTTCCGGCTATTGTGCAGAAGGCTCCGGGACAGACGGTTACGCCGGTGCTTCCATAGAAGGAATGGAATCTCCGGATACTAAAGAGAATTATTATGAAGAAAGTTCCGGCGAAACTTCGGATAATAGCAGAAACTCCGGTCAGAAAGCTTCAGCAGGAGAGACAAAAGCGACCGGTTCCGGAACAATATCGGATTTTGATGCTGCAGATAGTACAGTAACTGAGTTGAGTACGGATACTGTCACAGCAGTCAGCGGTCAGAGACTGCTTCTGATGTTACAGCAAAATGGCAGCGTCAGATTTGAAAAGCAGGGAATTTCTGTGACGATCCTGCCTGATACGATAAATACCTGGAAAGTGGCAGCAAATGATGAAATCCAGATGAAGATAGAGAAAACTGCAAAATCTGCTTTTTCCCTGAGGATTTTTGTAAGAGGAAAGGAAGTAACGGAGATTCCGGGAAGTACAGTGGAATTTCAGACTTCTGTATTTGGAGAAATTTCATCTCCGGAGACTGTGACAGTTGTGGATGCACAGGGAAATTTGTGTGCGGTAACCTGGCAGAACAAACAGAAGATTTTGCGGGTTGAGATAGAAAAGACAGGAGATTATTTTATTTCAGATGATCCTGCCGGTGGACAGACAGATAAAACAGAGACAAATCTGACAGAATCTTCGGTATCAGATGCCGATGAAGACACAGAAGCGATCTTGGATGGCGTTATAACAGAAGAGGTGACTACAGAAGGACTGCCAGAAAAGCAGAAAAAGGAAGCTGTAAAATTAATAAAAAGAATTGATTTTACAGGTGAAATCTGTGGATTGTTAAGCATTGCGGCAGTTGGAGTGATCTTGTTCCTGATATTGAGAAGAAAGCAAAATAACAGAAGAAACAGATAGAATAAGAATACACCTGTGGACAAAAGGAGGTGGCAGCAATGAAGAAAAAACGGAAATATTCATTGATACTTGTAATAGTTGTGTTTGTCCTGTCCATGGGTGTGTTCTTTTTGCTTTATTACGTTGATAATAAGTATACGGCCAGGGGTGACCAGGCAATACAGGGTATTCTTTATGTACGCGAGGATGATCCTCTGCATTATCTTACCGGAGAGTGGGAATATTATCCGGATCTGCTGTTGACCCCGGGGAACTTGAAAAACATAAAGGAGAGTACTACAGCAGATATATTTCTATAGGTGAATACGGTGGTATGGATCTGGGCGATAAAGATAAATCTCCTTTTGGAAGCGGGACATATCGGATGACACTGGTGCTTCCTGAGAAGGAAAAGAGATATGCCATAGGTCTTGTGGAAGTGTTTTCTTCCTATAATCTGTACGTAAATGGAAATCTGGTCGGACAGGTTGGAAATCCGGATCTGGAAAATTATAAAGAACAGATTCAGAACAGAGTCTTTACATTTGAAGGAAAAGGAAATACGGAGATTATGATTGCTGTGACAGACCGGCATTCAGTATCATCGGGTATTCAGTTTGTGCCGGTATTTGGTCTGCCTTTACAGGTGAATCTGATCAGAGGTCTGTCGATTGTCGGTGATGCAGTGTATCTGGCGCTTACATTTTGTGTTTTCCTTTTTGCAGTTTATATGTTTGTGCGTACAAAAAAGGCTGAGTTCTGTTTTTTTGCCCTGCTTTGTATCTGCGTTATGGGGTGCAGTTCCTATCCTGTTCTCCATGCATTTGTCCCTGTAAAAGTACAGCCGGCTTATGGACTGGAAGCTTTATTTTATTATCTGATGTTTGCATGTGTTGTGGTTGTGCAGCAGAAAATCCTTTGTGATGAAGGGAATTTTTCGAAAATTCTGGCAATTGTTCTTGCTGTGGCAGGTGTTTTGATTTTTGTGACAGAATTGTTATGTTCCGGGATTCAGTCAGCAGGCGGACTCTATCTGGTTTCCGGGATTACGGAAGTTATGAAATGGTTTTCTGCGTTTTATCTGATGTTCAGGAGTGTGAAGGATATACAGCAGAAATACAGCAGTGTTCTTCTGGTGGGAATTACTGCCTATGCTTCATCTCTGGCAGCAGACAGAATATGGAAAGCATATGAGCCGATCGTAGGAGGATGGTTTACGGAATTTGGAGCCGCAGTGCTTGTTTTCTGTGTGGGCCTGACTTTGTGGATAGAACTTGCCAATGCCTACAGATTCCAGTTAATCTATGGGGAATACAGCCGTCAGATGGAGCAGAAGCTTCTGATGCAGAAACAGCATTATGAAGAGCTTACACAGAAGATGGATGAGATCAGCAAAATGCGTCATGATATGCGTCATCATCTCCGCACGGTCATGGCTTATGCACAGCAGGAAAAATATGAAGAACTGATGAAGTATCTGCAGGAGTATGCTTCTGTTATGACAAAAGAGGAAAAAACAGTCTGTTATTGCAGAAATATGGCAGTAGATGCGGTCATCCATTTCTATGCCGGTGAACTGAAGCAGAGAGGGATTTTACTTGAACATGATATGATGCTTCCGGAAAATATCAGCATTTCAGATACTGATTTATGCAAGATTTACGGGAATCTTCTGGAGAATGCTGTGGATGCAGTGGCAGAACAGTCGCGGGAAAAGAATCCTTATGTAAAGATCCTTACAAAGATTAAGAATAAAAAACTGCTGATAGAAATTTCCAATACGTACACAAATGAAATCCAGAGAAAAGAAGACAGATTTTATTCGACAAAACATGGAGGTTTCGGGATAGGGACTGCGTCTGTGACAGAGGTAGTACAGAAAGCCGGGGGGTATGTGACCTTCTGTACAGAAGATGGTGTATTTAAGTTAATATTTTCCTGCCTGTAAAAATAGCGGCAGAAGTATAAGGAGTATATCAGGAATACTTATTGTAAGATGATTATTTATCGGAATCTGATGAAAATAAGTATTCCAGATATGCTTTTTTATGGCATTGGAGCCGCGTTTGCGTACAGTGACAAGTTCCTTGCTGTCCATGAGAAATCCTTCCCCGGTGATCTCTTCGATATGATCCATATTTACGATGCAGCCCCTGTAGCAGGAAAGAAAGCATTTCATTCCGTCAAGAATCTCCTCAAATTTCTGGAAAGTCATGTAAGAGCGTATGATACCGGCATCGGTTGTATGTACCTGAATGGCGTTGCGGTAAGTATCCACATAGAGAATGCTGCGTACCGGAATCTTTACAGGAGTTCGGTCAGAAATCAGTTCGATGTATCTGGAATTCTGTGACTGTCTGAGCTGGATCGTAGAAAGGATACGGCACAATTTTTCCGGATCAAAGGGTTTCATCAGATAGTAGGATGCCTGGACATCGTAGCTTTCCACAGCATAGGCATCACTGCTTGTGATGAAGATCAGAGCTGCAGTGTCTTTTGCATCGCGTAATTTTCTGGCTGCATCCATACCGGTCATGGTGCCCATGTAAATATCCATAATGATCAGGTCGTAAAAACCCGGAGAATATTTTGCAAAAAAGGACTCTGCGCTGGAATACAGACGGATGTCTGCAGATGTATTCAGGGATTCATAGTAAGAAGAAATAACAGATTTTATCTGCCGCAGATCTTCTTTTGAATCATCAAGGATTGCAATCTTCAAAAGGAGTACCTCCTGGAATTACTATAGTAAATAAAAATGCAATTTGTATTTTAGACTATTCCGGAAAATTATTCAAGGCTAAGATGACAATATCCTGACAATTACGTGATGTGTTGTTACTGTTCACACTTTGCGGGATATTACCAGTGAACAGTAACACCATATTTCATGGAAAATGTCATTTAATCCCATGTATCTTGAAAATGATGTCAAAATTTTTTATAGTAAGATCATGGAAATCCAGTAAAAGACTTACATTTTAAAGAAGGGTGGTAAAAAATATGAAGAACTGGAAAAAATTAATGGCAGGTTTCTGTGTAGCAGCTATGGTGAGTTCTATGGTTGTTCCGGTATGGGCAACAGATGATGCAGCAGCGGAAGAAGATGCAGACGGAGATGTTGCAGATGTGTCTGAGGCGATGTTGGGACTCTGGAAGGACAGCGCAGGAGATATTTACGGATTCTACAAAGATAATTCGTTTTTGGTCAGTGGAAGGATGAAGAACAGGATGTTTTAGGCGTATATGCTCTGAGTTCAGATGGAGAGTATACAGCTCTGGTAATGCAGTTCGCAAATGACGACGGCACGTATGATGATGAAAATATGGTAACTTATCTGGTGCAGGCAAATGAGGAAGAGAATCTTCTGGAGCTTTATGATGAGGAGAATCTGGAACTGACTGCAACTCTGGAGCCTTACCAGGCAGACGGAGATGAAGCGGATTATAATCAGACTTATCAGGATATGGGTGATATCCTGACAGAGTGTTATTCCGGCGAGACAGAAGCAGGTGAGACTTTTATTTATGCAGCTAATGATGATGGAACTTTCTGCTCAGTACTTGTGATCGATCAGGATGATAACTATGTAAGCTTTGTTGGTGAAGGTACTTTTGATGAAGAGAATGGTACTGTGACGATTACTGATGAAGTTTCTGAGATGGCACTTACTTTTGGCGTGACATTGAATGATGATGATACACTGACACTGGATATGGGTGATCTTGGAAGTGCCACTGTACAGGAAGCTACACTGGCGGTTGCAGTTCAGGGACTGAAGTATGCAGTTGAGAATGGAACTGAGATGAACTAAGCAATTTTTTCAGAAACAAAAATATGTAATTTTGAGGATACTCCTCTTCGGATAGATTTATTCGGAGGGGAGTGTTTTTTCTGTGCCGGGGGTTTTAGAATGGCTGGGAAGATGGTATAATGAGGAGCGAATTCTATAGTTTTTGTGGAAGTGTTACAGATGAGCAGAAACAGACAGGAAGCGAAAATTACGAGAGAGGTTTGAATTTATGAATATTCTGAATATAGAGCATGTTTCCAAGGTGTTTGGTGAGAAGGTGGTGCTGGATGATGTTTCCTACGGGGTGCATCAGGGAGATAAGATTGGAATCATCGGGATTAATGGGACCGGGAAGTCTACGATTCTGAAGATCATCGGCGGTCTGGAGGAGCCGGATGAGGGGCAGGTGATCACTCAAAATGGCCTGAGAATCACGTATCTTCCGCAGATGCCGGAGTTTCCGCGGGGAGCTTCTGTCCTGGATTATGTGGCAGAAGGAAAGTGGCAGAAGGACTGGAGTACTGAGAGCGAGGCAAGGAATGTTCTGAATAAGCTGGGAATTACAGACCATGAGGAGAAGATCGATCATTTATCCGGGGGACAGAAGAAAAGGGTGGCACTGGCAAGGACTCTGGTGAATCCCTGTGATGTGTTGCTTCTGGACGAGCCCACCAACCATCTGGATAATGAGATGGTGACCTGGCTGGAGGACTTTCTGAGAAGTTTTAAGGGCGTTGTGATCATGGTTACTCATGACAGATATTTTCTCGACAGGTTACTAATAAGATTCTGGAGATTTCCCATGGCGGCCTTTATGCTTATGAGGCTAATTACTCGAAGTTTCTGGAACTGAAGGCAGAGCGTGAGGAGATGGAGCTTGCCAGTGAGAGGAAAAGACAGAGCGTACTCCGCATGGAACTGGAGTGGGCAAAGCGTGGATGCAGAGCCAGAAGTACCAAGCAGCGGGCACGTCTGGAACGCCTGGAGGCACTGAAGAACGGAAAGGCTCCGGTGCGGGATGCGAATGTGGAGCTGGATTCTGTTGAGACACGTATGGGAAAGAAGACGATCGAACTTCACCATATCAGCAAGAGTTTTGGTGAGAAGAAGATCCTGGATGATTTTAATTATATTGTGCTGCGCAATCAGCGTCTTGGGATTATTGGTCCTAATGGGTGCGGAAAGTCAACACTTATCAAGATTATTGATGGGATGATACAGCCGGATGCAGGAGAAGTGGAAATTGGAGAAACCATCCGCATAGGGTATTTTGCACAGGAAGTGCCGGATATGGATACCAATCAGCGTGTGATCGATTATATCCGCGACGTGGCAGAGTATATTCCGACCAGAGACGGGAAGATTTCCGCAACAATGATGCTGGAGAGGTTTCTCTTTGATTCTGCCATGCAGTATGCACCCATTGCCAAATTGTCAGGTGGTGAGAAGAGGCGTCTGTATCTGCTGAAGGTTCTGATGGAGGCGCCGAATGTGCTTCTTCTGGATGAGCCAAGTAATGATCTGGATATTCCTACACTGACCATTCTGGAGGATTATCTGGATTCTTTTGCAGGGATTGTGATCGCAGTGTCTCATGACAGGTATTTTCTGGATAATATTGTGGACAGGATTTTTGCTTTTGAGGGGAATGGACATCTGACCCAGTATGAGGGCGGATATACGGATTATACAGAGACGCTGGCGAGAAAAGGCGGGGCAGTATCTGAAGGACAGAGCACTGCAGTTGGTGCGGAAAAGAAGAAGTCGGCTCAGGCAGACTGGAAGCAGAATCGTCCCCAGAAGCTGAAATTTACCTATAAAGAGCAGAGGGAATTTGAAACCATCGATGATGATATTGCAGCGCTGGAGGAACTGCTGGAGAAGCTGGATAAGGATATGGAGGCCAATGCCACCAATTCTGTGAAGCTTCGTGAGATCATGGAGCAGAAGGAGAAGGCACAGGCAGATCTGGATGAGAAGATGGACAGGTGGGTTTATCTGAATGATCTGGCGGAGCGAATCGAGGCACAAAAAAGTGAAAAGTGATTTTTTTCAGATGCTATTGACTTTGCAGAGGGTTCTTTAGTATGATACAGATTATGGAAGATTGCAGGAGCTGCTTTGCAGCGGGGCAATTTGCGGATGCCGGGTCAGTAACAGAAAATATCTTTTGATTCTGACATCTGTGAGTGAACAGTAAGTGAACAGGAGATATAAAAATATGGCAGAACAGGTCAGAGTTGTAGTGGACGCAATGGGCGGGGATAATGCCCCGGCAGAACCTGTCAGAGCTGCAGTGGAAGCTGTAACAGAGAGACAGGACATAAAAGTAATTCTTACAGGAAAACAGGAAGTGATAGATAAGGAACTGGCGAAATATTCCGGATATCCGAAGAACCAGATCCAGGTTGTCAATGCATCCCAGGTGATCGAGACAGCAGAACCCCCTGTTTTTGCGATCCGTAAGAAAAAAGATTCATCAATCGTAGTAGGTTTGAATATGGTTAAGAAACAGGAGCAGATGCCTTTGTTTCATCAGGAAGTACAGGAGCTGTTCTTGTTGGCGGACAGGTACTGGTAGGCAGAAGTAAAGGTGTGGAGAGACCGCCTCTTGCACCGTTGATCCCTACCACGAAGGGTGTTTCCCTTCTGATCGACTGTGGTGCCAATGTGGATGCACGTCCATCGCATCTGGTGCAGTTTGCGAAGATGGGCTCTATTTATATGGAGAACGTAGTCGGTATTAAAAATCCAAAAGTTGCCATTGTAAATAACGGGGCGGAAGAGGAGAAGGGAAATGCACTTGTAAAAGAAACTTTCCCCCTTCTGAAAGAATGCAAAAGCATTAATTTCATCGGAAGTATAGAAGCCAGAGATATCCCGGCAGGATATGCGGATGTGGTCGTATGCGAAGCATTTGTGGGAAATGTGATCCTTAAATTATATGAGGGAGTTGGTTCTGCCCTGGTCCAGAAGATCAAAGAAGGAATGATGACCAGCACAAGAAGTAAGATCGGTGCACTTCTGGTAAAGCCTGCACTGAAAGAAACTCTGAAATCCTTTGATGCAACGGAATATGGCGGAGCACCGCTTCTGGGGCTTAAAGGACTTGTGGTAAAAACGCATGGAAGTGCCAAAGCCATTGAGATCAAACATGGTATTTTCCAGTGTGTACAGTTTAAACAGGAGAAGATCAACGAGAAGATCGCAGAGCGTATCCTGGAGGATCAGGAAGTACTGAAGTCCGGAGCAGAATAGAGCAGGACAGGAACAGAAACAGAAACAGGAAGGAGGGTTGAAGATGGAACTGGAGAAAATAAAAGCTATCATAGCAGAGGTTCTGAATATTGATGCAGATTCGATCACAGAAGACACTACATTTGTAGATGATCTTGGTGCAGACTCTCTTGATATTTTTCAGATTATTATGGGGATTGAAGAGGAGTATGACATTGAGCTGGATAATGAATCTGTCGAACAGATTCAGACAGTCGGTGATGCTGTTGAAGCAATTCGGACAATTAAATAAAAATGTAACTGTCCGGCAGTCTGAAATTTGGCAGGAGCATAATACAGGCGCACTGAGCAGTTGCAAAAAATGATGTCGCAGGGTTGTCAGATGACAGCCCTGCGCATATGGAGAGGGTTAGAGGAATGAATAGAAAGACAGAAGAATTAGAAGAAATCATAGGATATCATTTTAAAAATAAACATTATCTTACACAGGCACTGACTCACAGTTCCTATGCAAATGAGAAGAAGCTGGGGAAGCTGGGCAGCAATGAGAGACTGGAGTTTCTGGGAGATGCTGTGCTGGAGCTGATCAGCAGTGATTATCTGTATGCAAGATTTACCCAGATACCGGAGGGAGAGCTGACAAAGAAGAGAGCCAGCCTGGTGTGTGAGCCAAGCCTTGCCTATTGTGCAAGAGAATTCGGACTGCCGCAGTTTCTGTTGCTTGGAAAGGGCGAGGATATGACAGGCGGAAGAAACAGGGATTCTATCGTCTCTGATGCAACAGAGGCTTTACTGGGAGCTATCTATCTGGATGGTGGTTTTGCTAATGCAAAGGAGTTTGTGCTGAATTTTATCCTGAATGATATTGAACATAAACAGCTCTTTTATGATAGCAAGACCATCCTGCAGGAAATCGTGCAGGAAAACGGAACACAGCCGGTGGAATATATTCTGACAAAAGAAGAAGGCCCGGATCATAACAAAAACTTTACTGTGGAGGCAAGAGTAAACGGAAAAGTGATGGGACAGGGAAGCGGTCATACAAAGAAAGCAGCAGAACAGGCCGCAGCATACCAGGCGATTCGTGTACTCAGAAAATAAACAGGAGAATTATGTATTTAAAGAATATAGAGGTACAGGGATTTAAGTCTTTCGCCCAGAAGATCAATTTTGAATTTCATAACGGGATCACCGGTATTGTAGGTCCGAACGGAAGTGGAAAGAGCAATGTCGGTGATGCGGTGAGATGGGTGCTGGGTGAACAGAGTGCCAGGTCTCTGCGAGGAGGAAATATGCAGGATGTCATTTTCTCCGGTACAGAGACAAGAAAACCCCTGGGTTATGCATCGGTGGCGATCACACTGGATAATTCAGACCATAAGCTTCCGGTTGATTTTAACGAGGTTACGGTTACCAGAAGGCTTTACCGTTCAGGAGAGAGTGAATATAAGATCAACGGAAGTGCCTGCAGACTGAAAGATATCAATGAGATGTTTTATGATACAGGTATCGGTAAAGAAGGATATTCTATTATCGGACAGGGGCAGATCGACAGGATCCTAAGCGGTAAACCGGAAGAGAGAAGAGAGCTTTTTGATGAGGCAGCAGGTATTGTTAAATTTAAGAGAAGAAAGAATACCACGATCAAAAAACTGGAGGAAGAACGCCAGAACCTGGTCAGAGTGACAGATATCCTCTCGGAGCTTACCAGACAGCTGGAACCACTGGAGAAACAGTCAGAGACAGCAAGAGTTTATCTTTCCAAAAGAGAGACTCTTAAGGAACTGGATGTGAATATGTTCCTGATGGAGTATGCTGCTGCAGCCAAAGAACTCAAGGAACTGGAAGAGAAGAACATAATTGCGCAGAATCAGCTGAAGGATACCCAGAGTTCCTATGACCGGACCAAGGTGGAATATGAACGTCTGGAACAGGAACTGGAAGATTTAAATTCCAAAATGGATGCACTTCGCATTTCCGGTCAGGAGCAGGCAATCCGTAAACAACAGCTGGAAGGCCAGATCAATGTATTAAATGAGCAGATACTGGCAGGGGCACAGAATGAAGAGCATTATAAGGGTCGTCTTCAGACTATTGAGGCAGAACTTTCAGTAAGAACAGCTTCAAAGAAGAAACTGGAAGAAGAGAAATCGGATATTTATGCACAGTTAAAGGCAGTTCGCAGGAAGCTTTCCGAGGAAGAAGAGAAATTAAAGACAGCGCAGGAGAATATGGAAGCCTGCAATCTGGAAGTGGAGAATGGCAAAAATGAGATCATTGAGATCTTAAACAGCCGTGCAAATGTCAAGGGTAAAGCCCAGAGATTTGATGCAATGATGGAGCAGGCAGAGATCCGCAAGGCAGAGATCAGCCAGCGTATTCTCAGATTAAAGAGTGAAGAGGAAGAACAGCATACCATCCTGACTACAGCCCGGAAACAGTATGATGAGATTACAGCCCAGATTGAAAATGCCAATGAGGAATGTGAACATCTGAATCTGAGTGTGATGAAGATTCAGGAAAAGCTGAAGGAACAGAACACAAAGCTGGAAGCAGAACAGACAGCCTATCACAGAGAGGCATCCCGGCTGGATTCTCTCAGAAATATCGCGGAGCGCTATGATGGATACGGAAACAGTATCCGGAGAGTTATGGAACAAAAAGAACGTGTTCCGGGAATCCAGGGTGTTGTCGCAGATCTGATCCAGGTAAACAAAGATTATGAGATCGCTATCGAGACAGCTCTTGGTGGGAGCATTCAGAATATTGTTACAGATAATGAGCAGACTGCCAAAACCATGATCGAGTTTCTGAAAAAGAATCGTTATGGACGTGCGACCTTTCTTCCCATGAGCAGCATAAGTCCCAGAGGTGAGTTTACACCGAAAGAAGCACTGAAAGAGCCGGGCGTGTGGGGATTGCCAGCGAACTGGTGTCCGTAGCTTCTCAGTATCAGCAGATCACGAAATTCCTTCTTGGAAGAGTGCTGGTAGTTGATAACATTGATCATGCCATTG
>ENA-OQDF01000274-OQDF01000274.1-human-gut-metagenome-genome-assembly--contig:-NODE-274-length-20656-cov-2.006527_pt1 | contig 20656 bp, 21 predicted proteins | sample MGYA00242769_ERZ504597 | MGnify/ENA primary metagenome ERZ504597 (study PRJEB26092, sample SAMD00036305) | human gut metagenome | host: Homo sapiens | study: EMG produced TPA metagenomics assembly of...
TTTATCCGTAACGCTTACCAAACCGGCAAGGATATCCGTTTCTTCCTACCGGAAGGAGTGCGGCCTTATTTCGGGTCAGTAGCAAATCAGTGACATACCTGCGATAGAAGATATACTTACTTGGGGCTATGAAGTATATATCCTATGCCACTTGAAGTATATATTCTTCGAGAAGGGAAGTTATACCGTGATTATTTACAGCTTTGCCATCTTAGGGCAATCTGCCAAAATTCCCATTAAAACATGTTTTACAGCACAGCCGTTAAAGATGATCCCCGTAACATCAAAACAGGCTCACCCGATAATCTTTTTGGAGTATCCAATATATAATTTGAGCCTTGTCAAGTGATTAGTTATTCATTTGGGAGGCTTTGTACCTATAGCTTACGCTATTACATAAAACACTATTACATAACAAATTACATCAATACAATAAGTCATTTCTCGAACAAATTAAACGTGGGACAGAACAATCGAATTCGCATAGCTAACTTATATGCATATCTCCACTAATTTTCTACTGTAGCAATAGAAAGACAATATACATTAAAACAACAATAAAAAAGACATAATATACCCCATGTTTGATATTTTTTAATTTTCTTTGTAATATCAAAGTATTACACATCTATTAACTTTTTAAATCTTTCAAATTATGGACAAACTCAAAAAAACTGACAAAAGTCGTACTAAACCAACAAAGTAAAGTTCTTCCAAAAGAACAAATGATGAAAATCTTAGGGGGAGGAAGTGCGTATTGTCATTGTCATAATCTTTCTTCCTCAATTGAAGTAACAAGCTGCTCTGAATGCTGTAATAAATGCTCAAATTATGGCGGCGTACAAAACTGTAACACTACAGGAGGTTAGCAACAAAAGAAAGGGCTGTTTTAGCTGGTGATATCTGCTAAAACCAGCTTTTTTCTTAAAACAAAATGACCATGATCTATCTTCTATTTTTAGTCACTCTTTTGCTTATCAGTTGTAATCCGGATCAAGCCAAGGATAATGGCAAGGACGAAACAATCGAGTATTTTATTCCACTCTCACATCGGGTAGAAAAAGACGTGGATGAAATGTTTGAGGAATATCGGTATGTCCCCTTGGAAACAAGGGATGACGCATTGATAGATGTGCTTTACAATGTTAAAAACATCGCTATCTTTCAAGAGGATATTTACATAGGCTCCGGAGAGCAATTAATCGTTTGGGATAAATATGGAAAATTCAAACGAGTCTTATCCAAAAAGGGAAATGATCCGCAATCATACCTCCACTTTAACCATTTCATGATATGGCCCAATGGAGATCTATCGATCGCTTCTCCCATTGAAATCGTAACCTATTCAAATTCACACCAATTCATCAACAAAAAGCGTTGCGAGAATGTCGGCTATATAGAGGCGATCACTCTTTTGAACGATAGTCTATACATCATAAAATGTATGCCTACCCCCGAACAGCTACGATACCGTATCATCAACCATCATACGGGAGCCATTAATAAACTCGTATGATTCCATCATCAACTGCAATCGATATATCAGTTCATTCACAAACTCATTTGAACGGTATGAAGGACATATTATCTCTCATGGTTATCAAAGCAACGACATCCTTGAATGCACTTTGGATAGTTCAAAAATACGATACAAAATAAACGTAGATAACAGGATACCGCCCGTCCGGCTTTACACGCAAGAGGAAAAGAAGGCATGCAACTCATACAGGAAGAAGCGGAGAAAGGATACATCGGCCATATCCCGGACTACGTGGAGTCCAAGGAAACGATATTGCTCTCCTTTAAGGGGAAAAGAGAAGACCTAAACGGAATAGCCTTAATCGACAAAAAAGACGGAAACGCAAGAGTTTTAGAGAACATCAAGTTCGATGACAACTTCCGGTGGTTGCCCAAACAGTTCTTCTCGTTAGATGAGGCTGGTGCGCCATGCTGATGTATCCGGAAGACGTTTTGAAGAAGGAAGAGTTCGCAAGGCGTTTCCCCGGACTGGACGAGGAGAGTAACCCGGTGTTGTTCATTGGTAAACTAAGGTAATCATTAAAGACCTAAAGCAATGGAACATGACAATCTATTCATCCAAATTTTAGAAATCTTATCGATAAAGCACACGGAAGATTTTACCATAAGATACTACGAGAGGCATCCACACAAAAACAATCTGTTTGGACTGTCCGAGATGCTACGTTATTATAATATAGAGAATGTAGCGGCCGAAATTCAAAAAACACAAGAAAACTTATCCTCATTGGATGTACCCTTTGTGGCTTACGTAGATCATGAGTTTGTATCGGTGCGACATGTTTCTACCGAGGCAATCATCTATTCATGGCGAGGTAAAAACATCACATTATCTATCCCGGTATTCTTGGAACGATGGTCAGGAATCGTCCTTCTTTTCGAATCCACCGATGAATCTATTGAACCGGATTATAAAGAGCATAGAAAGGAATACTTACGACAGCGGATAGTAATCGCATGTTTCGTTTCATTACTTCTATCATTAATAGGGTGTGCCCTTATCACCAACAGAGGAATGGAGATAGGAATCTGGGGGTTATGGGGTGTTAATGTGATCGGAGCATCTTTCTGCGGTATCCTGCTTTCTCGAGAGATCTTAGGCTCGGATAAATATGTCAACAAAATTTGTTCCCTGTTTTTGAAATCCAGTGATTGCAACGGGACATTGGATTCCCAAGCATCTCATTTCTTGGGGATCAGTTGGAGTGTCTTCGGCTTAGGATATTTTCTTTCCGCAATATTGTTTATCGCCTTGTTGCCCCAATATGTTATATATGCAGAGACTCTGAATATAATCGCATTACCTTATACAGCGTGGAGCGTATGGTACCAAAAATTTAGGGTAAAACAATGGTGCGCTTTATGTTTATCTGTACAAGCTACCGTATGGATCACCTTTCTTATCTCTCTATTCGCGATAGGCATGGATTTCAATCAATGGGATTTATTTGATTTCACTACCATTGGATGCGTGTATGGGCTCGTCATTCTATCGCTCCATTTTACTGTTACATTATACGTAAAAGAAAAGCAAATCCAACGAAGCAACAATAAACTTAGCAGCATAAAACTGAATGCCTCTGTATTTAAGAGCTTATTAAACGAACAGCCTCAATATGACATTGACAAAAATACAGGAATATTATTGGGCAATAGGGATGCCAAAGAGTGGATTACCATTATCTCTAATCCACATTGTGCTCCTTGCGCAAAATTACATCTCCAAATAGAAAAGTTACTCAAAGAATATAAAGAAGAGATTTGCATACAAATCATCTTGACCTCTTTTAGCAAGGAATTAGAACCTAGCGCCATGCTACTGACCTCCATGTATCTACTAAATAATGAATCGGATTATTTACGATTCCTATCTGACTGGTATGCAAAAGGGCGTCATAAAAAAGAGGATTGCTATAAAAGATACAGATTAAATCCTAATGACAAAGATATGTTAGCCAATTTTCAAGCACAAAACGAATGGGTTAGGCGCAATACAATAAGTTCCACTCCAACAGTTTTGACAAATGGTTATTTATTGCCGGAAGAATATGAGTTAAAGGATATATCGTATTTAATAAATTAAGTACTATGAATAAATTAGCATCACAAATAGATTCGCTAAATAAGCATTTGATAGGCTCATTACATACAAGCTACCCTTTCGGGTTGGCTCATGGCAAAATGGGATTACTCATCTATTTATACCATTTGTATGATTATACGCAAGAAGCTATTTATAAAGAGAAGGCTGAGCGATTGCTGGACGATCTCTTGGAAAACGATCTCTCTAAAAACGCAGAACTCACCGTGGAGGAAGGTTTATGCGGAGTTGCGTTAGGATTGGATTATATTGTAAAAAAGCAATTTGTAGACGGTGATATTAATGATTTGCTAAGTGGTATCGATGATTTGCTATTCAAGAAGCTGGTTTTCGGAAATATGGAATCTAGGTATTCCCTGTCTCAACTCATCCATTTCTTATATTACATTTATAAAAGGCTGGAAATCCAGACAAACGATAATGAGCGTTTCCCTTTCGAGGCTTAGCAATCAAGTTAGTTAATCAATTGGCCGATTTGATAGACGCCTCCTTTTTCGAGGAATCCTATACGTTTTCCATTTACCAATATCACGTACCGATATTGATGAAAACCCTGTCCTATCTTATACAATATGATTTTTACAAGGATCGGATACAAAAGGTTTTGGAACAACTATCTCTGTATATGTTCTCCCATTTGCCTCATCTGCATTTGAACCGACTATATCTGTTATGGGGCATACTACCTTTACGGAATTGTTCGCCGGATTGGCAAAGATATGTGAACGAACTAAGAAAATCAATCAATCTAGACATAATATATAATAGAGAGATCAAAGGCAAGGATATCTATATCAGTAATGGATACGCTTCTCTATATTTCTTGTTGGAGGGATTAAAAAGGGACTTCCCCGAATACACCATCCCTTTCAATCCGCACCTAATTTACGATCGGATCATCTCGTCTGACGCTTGGGATGCCCTAATGGAGAACGAATACTACTATAATATACACAGAGGATTGCTGAATGGTTTCCCCGGTACGGTGTTGGCATTGTTAAACATTAAGCAAAGATATTTATGCGAATAGACTTGACAGATACAACATTTATTATTCCTGTACGGATCGATTCCATGATCCGTTTGGAGAACCTGTTGATGTCCGTGGACTCAATAGTACGTTATTTCCGGACACGCATCTTAATTATGGAGGCCTCATCATACCAAAATGAGATTATCCCCTCGTTAATAAAAGATGATACGGTGAAGTACACTTTCCTCGTGGATAAAGATCCTGTATTCTACAAGACCAAATACTTGAATATCCTCGCAAAGCAGGTTGATACTCCACTTGTTTGTATTTGGGACGCAGATGTGATACTGGACCACCTTCAAATATTGGATGCGGTGAAACAGCTTAGAACTAGGACTTCTGATGTCGCTTATCCATATGATGGTAATTTTTAGATACGTCAGATATATTGAGGGAACATTATTGGCTCCATCGTGACTTAGATTTCCTAAAAAAACATCAAGCAAAGATGAACTCTTTGTACACAGTAGAGGGAGTGATAGGCGCAGTCGGGGGAGCGGTCTTCGCCCAAACGGAAAAATACCTGCAAGCGGGTATGGAGAATGAGGATTTCTATGGCTGGGGCTTGGAGGACGGAGAAAGACATTACCGTTGGTTGAGTTTTGGCTACCGGATTTATCGGAGTGAGGGCTGTTTATTCCATTTGTCTCATCCCCGGGATCAAAACGGGATGTAAAGATAAAATTATTGGGTCTTAAGTTCATTGGCCTACAAACCTAAGATACTTCACCAAGGATCCTAAGATACTTTACCGATGAACCTAAGATACTTTATCCATGAACTAACAAGATCGGTGACCTCAACCTTTTACCACATAAGTCAGCATAAATCAGAAATATTTTGTACTTTTGCGCCGTATTATACAAATAATAGCATAATGAATCTATTAGAACTGAGTGAACAGGAAATAATAAGACGTAATAGCATGGAGCAGTTGCGTCAGATGGGGATAGAGCCTTATCCCGCAGCTGAGTATGTAACGAACGCATTTTCCAAAGAGATAAAAGAGACATTCAAAGATGACGCTGAGCCACGCCCGGTACGTATCGCCGGCCGTATCATGAGCCGTCGTATCATGGGAAAAGCCTCTTTCATGGAGTTGCAGGATTCCGAGGGCAGAATACAGGTCTATATCTCTCGTGACGATATTTGTCCGGACGAGAATAAAGACACATACAATGTCGTTTTCAAGAAATTACTGGATATCGGTGATTTCGTCGGGATCAAGGGATTCGTTTTCCGTACTCAAATGGGAGAGATTTCCGTTCATGCGCAAGAATTGACAGTTCTGTCTAAATCACTTCGTCCGCTACCGGTCGTTAAATATAAGGATGGTGTCGCTTACGACGGTTTTAATGACCCGGAGCTTCGTTATCGCCAGCGTTACGTGGATTTGGTAGTAAACGAGGGTGTAAAAGATATTTTCATGAAACGTGCGGCTATCATCAAGACCATGCGTACCGCCTTGGATGAGGCCGGATACACGGAGGTAGAGACTCCGATCCTGCAATCTATCGCAGGAGGAGCCAGCGCACGTCCATTCATCACGCATCACAACTCTTTGGATATCGATCTGTATTTGCGTATCGCTACCGAGTTGTATTTGAAACGATTGATCGTCGGTGGATTCGAGGGTGTATATGAGATCGGTAAGAATTTCCGTAACGAGGGTATGGACCGTACGCACAACCCGGAGTTCACTTGTATGGAACTTTATGTCCAATACAAGGACTATAACTGGATGATGAGCTTCACTGAGAAGCTGTTGGAGCGTATCTGTATCGCCGTGAACGGTACGAGCGAGAGCACGATCGACGGTAAGACAATCAGCTTCAAGGCTCCTTTCCGCCGTTTGCCGATCTTGGAGGCGATCAAGGAAAGACGGGTTACGACTTGGAAGGTAAGAGCGAGGACGAGATCCGTACGATCTGCAAGGAATTGAAGATGGAGATCGACGATACGATGGGTAAAGGTAAATTGATCGACGAGATCTTCGGGGAGTTCTGCGAGGGTACGTTTATCCAGCCGACCTTCATCATCGACTATCCGGTTGAGATGAGCCACTGACTAAGATGCACCGTAGTAAACCGGGATTGACCGAACGCTTCGAGTTGATGGTAAACGGGAAGGAATTGGCGAACGCTTATAGCGAGCTGAACGATCCGATCGACCAAGAAGAACGTTTCAAGGAGCAATTACGCTTGAGCGAGAAAGGGGACGACGAGGCGATGTTCATCGATCAAGATTTCTTACGCGCCCTTCAATTCGGTATGCCTCCTACGTCGGGTATCGGTATCGGTATCGACCGTCTGGTTATGTTGATGACCGGACAGACAACGATCCAAGAGGTATTGCTTTTCCCGCAAATGCGTCCGGAGAAAACCGCAAAGAAAGATAACGCCGACAAATACGTAGCCTTGGGTATTTCCGAGGAGTGGATTCCCGCTTTGCAGAAAGCCGGCTACCTGACGGTTGACACGCTGAAAGAAGCGAACGCCAACAAATTAAGACAAGAGCTTTGTGAGCTTAATAAAAAATATAAGTTAGAACTGCAAAATCCTACGATCCAAGAAATAGAAGCTTGGATAGCCAATGTAGGAGAATAAAAGCGTGATACGATGGATTTGCCCGGAAAAATCGCGATAATGGGAGGTGGTAGCTGGCTACCGCCTTAGCCAAGATCGTACTTTCAACTCAAGATAGTATCAACTGGTACATGCGTAGGCCCGATCGTATCGAGGAGTTCAAGCAGTTGGGACACAATCCGTGTTACCTCACCGCCGTGAAATTCGACACGAACAAGATAAACTTCTATTCCAATATCAACCAAGCGATCAAGGACTCGGATACCTTGATCTTCGCTACGCCTTCCCCTTTCTTGAAACAACATTTGAAGAAGGTGAAGACCTCTTTGAAAGATAAGTTTATCATCTCGGCGATCAAGGGTATCGTACCGGATGAGAATATGTTGATTACGGATTACTTCGCGGAGTATTACAAGGTTCCAACAGAAAATATAGCAGTTATCGGTGGTCCCTGTCATGCGGAAGAGATCGCTCTGGAACGGCTCTCGTACATTACGTTGGCTTGTTCCGACATCGAGAAGGTCCGTACGATATCCCCCGTTTTCAAGAATCAATACTTAAAGAATTCCTTCTGTAAGGATGTGACCGGTATCGAATACGCCGCCGTACTGAAGAACGTGTACGCTATCGCCGCCGGTATTTGCCATGGAATGAAATATGGCGATAACTTCCAAGCCGTATTTATCTCGAACGCTATTGAGGAGATGCGTAATTTCGTGGACGCCGTACACGGGCTGGAGCGGGATATCACCGACTCCGTCTACCTTGGCGATTTGCTGGTTACCGCTTATTCCCGGTTCAGCCGTAACCGTACTTTCGGAACCATGATCGGTAAAGGATATTCCGTGAAGACAGCGCAGCTGGAGATGGAAATGATCGCCGAGGGATATTATGGAACCAAGTGTATGCGTGAGATCAACGAGAAATATAAAGTGAACATGCCGATACTGGACGCTGTTTATGATATATTGTACGAGAAGAAATCGCCGACAACGGTCATTCGTCAATTAACGGAAACGTTTAAATAAAATAGCATATGAAAAACATCAGTTTAAACATCGACAAGGCTCTGGGCACTGTCTCCAAGGAACAGGTTTACGCTCAAGAGGCCAAGGCAATGGAATGTATTGCCACATTACATAACGGTAACGGAGCAGGTAACGACTTTTTGGGTTGGTTACATCTCCCCTCTTCTATCACGGACACAGAGTTGGCCGACATCGAGAATACGGCGAACGTGCTTCGTTCTAAATGTGAGGTGGTCGTAGCCATTGGTATCGGTGGTAGCTATTTGGGTACCAAAGCGGTAGTAGAAGCGTTAAACAACAGCTTCGACTGGTTGCAAAACGGCCGTAAAAACCCGGTTATGTTATACGCCGGACACAATATCGGAGAGGATTATCTTTATGAATTAAGCGAAGTCTTGAAAGGTAAGCAATTCGGTATTATCAATATCTCCAAGTCTGGTACGACTACAGAGCCGGCTTTGGCTTTCCGTATCTTGAAGAAACAATTGGAAGATGCTGTTGGCAAGGAAGAGGCTAAACATCGTATCGTAGCTATCACGGACGCTAAGAGAGGCGCTTTGCGTACTTTGGCAGATCAAGAAGGTTACAAGACTTTCATCATCCCTGATAACGTTAGGTGGACGTTTCTCTGTTTTGACTCCGGTAGGTTTGCTCCCGATCGCCGTGGCAGGTATCAGCATCCGCGACTTGGTTGCTGGAGCTGTTTCCATGGAAAAGCTACAGACGCGAGCGTTCCTTTCGCTGATAATATGGCTGCTATCTATGCCGCTACTCGTAATGAGTTATATAAGAACGGTAAAAAGATTGAGATCTTGGCTAACTTCCATCCGAAATTGCACTATATCGCAGAATGGTGGAAACAACTTTACGGAGAGAGCGAAGGTAAAGACGGTAAAGGTATTTTCCCAGCATCCGTAGATTTGACAACCGATTTGCATTCCATGGGGCAATGGATCCAAGACGGTGAGCGTACGATTTTCGAAACGGTTATCTCCGTGGAAGCTACAGATCATAGCGTATTGGTCCCTACAGATGAAGCCGATTTAGATGGCTTGAACTTCTTGGCAGGCAAGCATGTAGACGAGGTAAACAAGATGGCCGAATTAGGTACTCAGTTGGCTCACGTAGATGGTGGTGTTCCTAATATTAAGGTTAATATGCCAGAAGTAAGCGCATTCTATATCGGTCAGTTGTTCTATTTCTTCGAGAAAGCTTGCGGTATCAGTGGTTATATGTTAGGTGTGAATCCTTTCAATCAACCGGGTGTCGAGGCTTATAAGAAGAATATGTTCGCCCTGTTGAATAAGCCGGGATACGAGAAAGAAAGCGAAGCTATCAAAGCACGTTTATAATACGATTTACCCCATAAAAACGGTTTTCTCATCACGAGGAAACCGTTTTTTCGTTTGAATAGTTTTTATTACTCATTTAATTCTTTAAGTAAATCGCTCCCGGCTTTGAATTTGACCGAGACACGTGGAGTAATCATTACTTCCTCCCCTGTTTTCGGATTACGTGCCAATCGCTCGGATTGTTGCCAAGGTACAAAAGATCCAAATCCTTTCATGGAAATAGATTCTCCTTCCCGTATTCCTTTCGCCACAACAGTCGGTAACGCATTCACTACGGCCCTAACAACATTTTTCGGCAATCCTGTTTCTTCCACAAGAGATTGTACTAATTCTCCTCTATTCATACTAGATAATAAATATACCATTCTTCACCAGAAAAGAGTCCGGTGAGAACTTAGTTGTTTAATCATTGCAAATATATGAATATTTGGGGAATATCAAAATATCATATATTAAAAATCAATGCATACAGAAATATTATATACCTAAATGCAGGTATAATTGAACCCCTTTCAGATAGACAAGTGAGACTTTGGTAGAAATATAATTAATAAGAAATAGTATACAGTATTATGATATCACTTATTCATAGCAAGTTATAGCCTTTGAAAATTCGTTATTAATGCGCTAACTAGAGTTCTCACCGAACTACGTCATAATTTATTGATTAATTATCTCAACGAAATAAATTTATATCCCTTATTTTTCAATACATCTATCAACTCATCCAGATAATTATAAAATTTATCAATCCGGTTAGGGTGTACATGTAGGTGGATCAAAAGTAAGCACCCATTTAAACCATTTTTGTTTCATAAAATGAAATTCCATTATATATCATATTTATTTAATTTCAAGAAGCTTTCCTCCCATTTCTGTTAATTCCAATTTATTACGTACCTTTGTACTGGTTTTTAAGAAGGTAATAACATGATTCAAGAAGCGATTATCCGATATCTGCGTAAACACAGGCAGGAATCCCTTTCTCCCAAAGCTGTTCTTTTCGATATGGATGGTGTATTATATGACTCTATGCGTTTTCATGCACGGGCATGGCATGAGGTAGCGACCCTCCATCAGCTAACTTCTCGGCCGGAAGACTTTTATATGTTCGAGGACGTACTGGGGAAAGCACGATCAACGAGCTATACCAACGCACTTTCCAACGAGACGCTACCGCCGAGGAGAAGCAAACGATCTATAAAGAGAAAGCGGATCTATTCAATACCTATAATGACGGTGCCCCCATGACCGGCGCCGCAGAGGTTCTAAAAGAAGTGGAAGCATCTGGACTGCAACGATTGGTTGTCACCGGTTCCGGCCAACATAGCTTGATCGATAAGCTAAACCATACCTATCCGGGACATTTCAACCGAGAGAAAATGGTTACGGCTTTCGACGTGAAATATGGCAAGCCACACCCCGAACCTTATTTAATGGGACTTCAAAAAGCGCATGTGAAGCCTAACGAAGCTTTTGTGGTAGAGAACGCTCCCATGGGAGTAGAAGCTGCCGTAGCAGCCAATATCTTTACGATAGCCGTAAACACCGGACCTCTCCCCGATCAAGTTTTATTAGATGCCGGAGCGGATTTACTATATCCGGATATGGAAAACTTAGCTAAAGATTGGAAACAAATCATCGAGCTTGCGAAATCCACCCGATTGAACGAGTATTCCAAATAAGCGAACATAAAAAAAGAGGCTACCCGATAATGAAGTAGCCTCTTCTTTTTTATCATCGAACGGATTATTTCACATAATCAGCCTTATTCAAGAAATCATAGCTCTGCTGAACGCTGGCAACCGGATCATTGTTTGTATATTGCTCAACTTCAACATACCAATCCTTTACGTTATTAGCGTACATTTGATCGAAGATAGGCTTGAAATTCATCTTGCCACTTGCGCCGATCTCTTTCTCATCCTTGATATGGATAGCCTTGAACTGGCTCGGACGGTTCTTCAAGTAAGCGACAGGATCACCGCCACCCATCATTACCCAGTATACATCCATCTCGAAGAATACGTGGTTCGGGCTTACGTTATCCAACAAGAAATCATAGATCAATTGATCGTCGATCTTACGGAACTCGAAGTCGTGGTTATGATAACCGAACGCAATGCTAGCGGCAGCGGTCTTATAACCAACCGTGTTGAAATAATCGCAGTACATCTTCAAGTCATCCAATGTAGTCTTATCGTTAACCGGCATCCACGGTTGAACCATATATTTAACGCCTAACTCATTATGAGCATCAATCGCTTGATCCCACCAACTCATAACCTCGGCTTCTTTTTCTTTCGTAAATGCCTGTCCAAGGTGAGCGCTCGTACACTTCATACCTAGGTCATTCACCATTTTCTTAAATTCAGCGGGAGCTAAACCGTAAATCTTACCGTTATCATAGCTTGCTGTCTCCAGATTCTTATAACCCATCTTAGCGGCGGTTTCCAATACTTTCTGGATACCTTCTTCTTTTACAAGGTCTCTTAAAGAATACAATTGAAGCCCTATATATTTAGAAGACTCCGATGCTGTAGCGGCAGCTTGTCCTGATTTACCGCCACAAGAAGATAATAACTGCGGGGCTACCAACCACCCGCAAGCATCAAAGAGGCTTGCTTCAAAAAATTACGTCTGTTCTGCATAGTACTATTAATTAAGTTTGATTGAGAATTTTTACAAAAGTAAGACTATATTCTTAGGTTTATATCTTTATGGAAGTTAAAATCTTCAAAAAGGACATTGTATTTTAATTTTCGTTATCTTTGGAGGATATATTATTACTTAAATCATTTATATCATGAAAAAATTATCAATTCTAGCGATGGGCCTTCTCTTTGTCCTGACCACAGCCTGTAGTGTTTCCGGCAGTGGTACCTTATTCGATGGCAAAGATAGTAACAAATGGAAAATGACAGGCGATGTCTCCGTTCAAGACGACATAATGACCTTGAAAGGTACGGATGCACTGGCCGTACTGAAAAACGGCAAATACAAAAACTTCGATCTGACCTTGATTTACGTACTACCCCGGGAGGCAAAGGCGCCGTCTGGTTCCATACGGACCCGACCTTGAAGAAAGGATATCGTATCGCTATCAATAATGACCGGGCTGATAAGGTTTGGTGGAAAATGACAGGAAGTCTTGTTTCCGTGAGGAATTTGACCAAAAGCTTCGTAAAAGAAGATCAATGGTTCAAGATGGATATCCGGGTAGCCGGACAAGAGATTGATGTAAATATAAACGGCGAACCGGTTGTGGAGTATATCCAACCGACCGCCCCATATCGTACGGAGCTAACGCCTATGCCTTATTATCGGAAGGGACATTTGCCATAGAGAGTGATGGTAGCGGTGAGATCCAGATCAAGAACATCACCGTGAACGTAATTGATGAATCCACGATCGATATCAACGCACAATTGGCGGAAGCTAACGATGAGCAAAATGACGAGATCATTAAATTACATCAATCGGATTTCCCGGTATTAGATTATCACGTGCACTTAAAAGGTGGCTTAACCAAGGAAGTTGCCGCTAAGCAATCCCGCAAGACCGGTATCAATTATACGATCGCACCGAACTGCGGCATCGGTTTCCCAATCACGAACGACCAACAAGTCATGGATTACCTAAATGAGATGCGCTCACAGCCTTTCATCCTTGGCATGCAAGCGGAAGGACGCGAATGGATAACCACATTCTCTCCCGAGACTCTTAAAGAATTCGACTATGTGTTTACGGACGCTTTGACGTTCAAGGACAATAAAGGTCGCCGTACCCGCCTATGGATTCCGGAAGAGACTTGGATCGAGAATGAGGAGCAATATATGGACATGATCGTAGATCGTATCTGCTCCGTATTGGAAGAGCCGGTAGATATCTATGTAAATCCTTGTTTCTTGCCATCTCCGATGGATAAGCGTTTTGACGAATTCTGGACGGAGGCCCGCATGAACCGTTTCGTCGAGGCATTGGCAAAAAGCGGAAAAGCTTTAGAGATCAACGAACTATACAATATTCCAAATAAAGCGATCATTATGAAGCGAAAGCCGCCGGCGTAAATTCACGTTGGAAGTAACAACGTGACACCAAACGTCAGCGATCTGTCTTACAGTATCCGCATGATGAAAGAATGTGGCCTGACCGCTGAGGATATGTATAAACCGAAAGTTAAAATCTAATCACACATTTACCCTCACCCTAATCCCCCGTTTAGGGACACCCTAAATGAGCGATTAGGGTAGACCTAAACGAGGGATTATTCTCTTTCTCGCAACATCCGTCGCATCTTCATATACCGATATTGCTTTATAATCATCTTGCGGCTACGTATGATCTGATAACGGTAAATGATACAAGACAAGATGAAATATACACCTGCCTGAATCCATAATACCCGATATTCATGCGCCACCTCATGCAAGGAAGCGCCAGCCGTATTGATACGGATAAATCCCTGGATACCCGGAGTAGAAGGAAACAAATAACCCGCCACTTCCAAAACGGAGGAATAGCCGCCTCCGGCCAAGAGACACCCGAGATAAATAACAAGATGACAGACGTGAAAACGAACACCAACATAGGCGATTCGCGACTCGTCATAAATCCCGATAACGTCATAGACATAAAAATACAGGCAAACAGGTAAGGCAGTAAAAACAACAAAATAGTCAGTGGCTCACCAACCTGAGGTAAGGAGAATAACTTAGGGACAATAGCCAATACCCAGATGCAAACCACCACATACAGCAAAAGATAAGTCAGCGACTTGCCGAACACGATACGCAAAGTCCCGTTAAAATGCCTGCAAATAGGTACCAAACTATGGAAACGATTCTTTTCCCGTGCCGTTCCTCCCAACATTCCGATGCCCAATATCAAGGTCTGTTGCAATACCAAGATCAAGATAGCCGGTACCAAAAAACTGGCAAAACCATTCTGGGAATTAAACAACGCTACCGATTCATACGGGATCGGGTCTACCGTGATCTGGTCCATCTTATCCGTAGACGACGGATTATTATGCATCCGAAGTTCCTTACCCATATCCAACGATACCTCTGTCGCCGCCAAAAGGAAAGCCTTATAAAACAATAAGGCACTCATATCGCAATACAACGAGACGGTTGTCTGTCGCCCTTCATGCAGGTCCTTACTATAATCCGGGGGAAAGAGCAAAATTCCATAGGCCTTCTTCTCATCTAACATCTTCTTGGCTTCCGCCATATCCGGACAAACACCCACTACTTCCACATCCGGCGTGGCGTTAACCCGTCTGGTAAACTCACGACTCAAATAGGAATCACTTTGGTCTACCACCACCATCTTCGCCTCGTGTACTACCTCGTTATTATATATAAATGAATAAAGCAGCGGATATACGAAAGGCACCAAGAAAAAGAAGATCATGACCCCCGCATCCTTAAACACGTTTCTCAATTCATCTTTCCAAATATAAAACGTATCCAGAAGACCTTCCTTTATGATATATCGTAAACGATGTTCTCTTTTCATCACATACAGTTTTTACGGTAGATATTTGAAATCCAACAACGCTCTCTTCAAGTTCCGCCCGATAAGGAAGGGCAGGATCAAGAATCCCAACAACCAAGCGTACTCGCCCAACGTATAGAATAGCGCCCGCCCGTTCAAGGCTTGATCGACATAAATCAAGAAATAATGCCGCAAAGGGAACAAACGAGCCAACGCTTGCAACGTAGGGTCCATACCTTGTACCGGAAACGAGAATCCGACAATGGAGAACGAGATCATTCCGAACAGGCTGGCGAAGCTAAGCCCTAAACGGGGAGTCGGTAATACGCCGATCATAAATACGCCTACCGCCTGAGAGGATATAATCAGCAAAACATCGCCAAAAGCATCGGAAACCAACCGCTATTTAACGGGAAAGAATTAATTCCATACAACACCGCACAATACATAAAGCCTACGACCGTAAAAATAGCCGTCTGCGGCAATAACTTTCCCAACAAACTAACTGCGATGGAATTCCCTCCCATATCCAACCATTTACGGGATGTAGAATATTTAATTTCTGTACCAATGCTGAATACCGTCACTAGAAATACCATTAACTGGATGACACCCGGCAAAACCGTATTATTCAAATATACTGAATAATTCAACCACGGATTGCGATCGGATGCGTATCGATCACGATCGGTTGTAGCTGTCCCATGATCTGCGCTTCGGTATATCCTTTAGCTTGTCCGGTCTGTAAACCCACAGCGGCCCCCGCCAATACCGACATCGTTTTCATATCCCGAAACAGCAAGGAAGCGGCGATCAAATAGGTACCATTCGTATAGAAAGACAACCGGGGCTGCTTTCCAGATGTGGCGTCCACGGCGAAACCGGATGGAATGTAAAAAATTCCATATACATTCCCTTTCTGCATTTCCTGACGAGCCTCGGTAAACGACATGGTTTTCATATACACCTCTGTCTGCTCAAAGGCATCCAACTGGCGAATCAAATTGCGTGAAGTAGCAGAGTTATCCATATCCACCACTGCTATCGGCAGATCGGTCGGCAATCCCTCATGCATCAACGATACAAAGAAAATGACACAGATAGCCGGAGCGATCAGCATACAAAAGAAGTAAATCGGTTGAGCCACCAGCCGATGCACCTCACGCTTCGCGATAAGCCAGATTCTATGCAAACTTTCTTTATAGGTCATACGATCTCTTTCCCTTTTTTCTTTAAGATCACGGACATTCCCGGACGAAGATCAGCGACTTCTCCAACGGACGGGCACGCACCTCAAAGTCTTCGAGTCATATTGTCCATTCGTCTTTGTCGCTTTCCATGCGGCATACGAGCCCATATCCTTCATATAATAGACTTCAACTTCACCGGTAGGTCCCCCAACGCCGGAATAAAAGCATTTACTTCCGAGCCAATCTTGATATCTTTCAACAGATCCTCACGAATACTGAAAGTTACCCATACATCATTTAAATCAGAGATATTCATGATCGGAGCGCCTGTACCAACAACTCGCCGACTTCCGGGAACCGTTCTGAAACCTCCCCGTCAATCGGAGCCACCAAAGCGCTCTCGCCCACATACGACTCCACTTCGGCGATAGCACCTTCCGCACGTTGGACCATAGCGGCAGCGGCAGCCTTATCTTCCTTACGGGCACCTTCTTTTGCCATCTCATATTGAGAACGGGCAGCCTTCTCTGTCGCTGCCACAGCGTTATAATTAGCCTCCACCTCGTCTCTTTTTTGAGCGGACATCACCCCTTTCTCGTATAAATTCTGAATACGATCGAAAGATTTCTTAGCGATAGTTAATCCGGCTTGCGCCTTTTGCCACATCTCATAAGCGGCCGTAATTTCCTGTTCACGGGCTCCTTTAATCGCTTTAGCGTTCTGCGCCTCCGCTGCCGCACGAGCCGCCTCCGCTTGTTTCAGCTTCGCCATAACCTCGGGCGTATCTAAAAAGACCAAAGTATCTCCGGCTTTTACCTGATCGCCTTCGCCAAAACGATAAGAAGCGATACGTCCGGGAACCTTACCGGAGATACGAACTTGGGTGGCCTCGGCCTGCCCCATTATAATATCGTCAGGCGGTGTAAGCAGGAAGAAACCCGCCAAGGCTACCAATCCGATCACGACCAATACCGTGATAAAGCTAACATCATGTTACTGATAGAAACTTCTTGTTCTCGTTCATCTCTGTGTATATTTTTATTTGTTATTACTCTTATTCATTTGCGGACAGTTTACCCAAAGCCTTGCTTAGATAAACTTCTGTTAATTTCACCTCGATTTGAGCATCAATCAAACTAGAGCGAGCAGAAACCCATGCTGTCTGCGCCTCCATTAAGTTCAAAGCCGGGATAACCCCTTCCTCAAAACCGAAATTCGCACGCCGCAAATTCTCTTCCGCATTTTCCATATTACGGGAAGAAGCGATCAACTTTTTGCCCGCTTCATTCACTTTATAAACGGATTGATTTACCTGCAACTCAATCTTTTCACGAGCATCCTGCCATTCCAGTGTTTTTTATGCGCGTTTCCGCTTTCGCCGAGTTACGCCTATAAGTGCCTTCCCACCAACCGGACAAGGGTACCTTTACCATAACTCCGACATTAAACATACCGGCGAAATCATTTTTAAAACCATTAAAAACATTCGGATTCGTGACGAAGTAATTCGCCGCTAAAGCGACATTAGGCAACATCTCTGCCAAAGCAATACGTTCTTTTCGCTTATAGATTTTCGTTGCCAGATCCAACTTCTCAGTTCATTACGATTCATGAAAGCCTCATTCAGATCGGCCGAGGCTTGTGTTGTCTCTACCGGAAAATTATCCAGCTTCTCGTCTGCAAGCGATAAATCCTCCTCTAAAGACAGACCACAAATTTGCGCTAAAAGCATTCGGGTTAAAGCCAGACCATTCTCAACCTTAGTCTGAGCCATCTCCGCCTCATTCAGTTTCACCTTGACAGAAAGACCATCGGCCTCGGTAGCGACTCCCTCATAGATCATAGCGGTCACATCACTATCCATCTTACGGAGCAAATCCACATAAGCGTCCGCCAATTTCTTCTTATTCACCAAAGATATGACCTGCCAATAGGTTTCGTCAGTCTTATAAATCAAGTCCTGCAACTGTAAATTATTCATTGACTCCGCTAATTGCTTGGCAAACTTAGTGATTTGGTTATAATTAACGATCTTCCCACCCATGAATACAGGCTGTACCAACGATACATTACCCACCCAGATATTCTGCACATCCAAATGTTGCATATCGTTCACCCCACTCATCAAATGTTGGATCATCGGTAATTGGGCCAAGCCACCTAAAGAAGAGCTCAAGGATGAGGACAAAGCGCCCATGTCCAGTAAGTTTATATCCTTCTGGTTCCACATATAGGCACCGTTTGCCGATAATTGAGGAAAATACTTGGTAAAAGCGGCTTTCTTCTCGTTATCCGCCATCTTGATCTTTTCGCCAGAGATTTGTAGCTCCTTATTGTTCTGGATCGCCAGATTCCGGCACTCTTCCAATGTCAACATTCGCTGAGCGTGCATACAGCTCACCGTGACTACAAATGTTAATAGTAAGATAGTTCGTTTCATCTTTATATCGTTTTTAACCTACCTATATAATGCCATCATATTCCCTATGTGACAAAAATATAAAAACCCGCACAAAAGTATAGGTTTAAAGCGAATATAAAATTGAACTAATTCAATAAAGGATACGTTTCTTCAACTTACAATACCAAGAATCACTAACCCCCATATATTGAGCTATATATTTATCAGGGACCCGGCTTACGATCCATTGGTGGTTCGTATAAAGATATTTCAGGAATTCTTCCGCCTTACAGGTTTGACGGACAGCGAACATTGAATAGAGCTTGGAAATAATCATCAGCATCACATTCTGATAACAGGTAGCGAAAGCTGGATATCCCAACGACAAACGTTCGATATCCGTCCGGGAAAAACAGAGCAATTCACCATCTCGATAGCTTTCACCTCAAACTCGGAAGGGACTTGTGTAAAATAACCTATTGTAGAAACAAAAGGGTACATACTATCCGAGGAGAAACCGGTTACGCATTCATTCCCATTCTCATTAATATATTGATTGATAAAAGCCCTTTATTAATAAAATAGGCATCTTGCACAACTCGCCCGTACGAATCAAATAATCCCCTTTCCGGATTGTCACACCTCGAGTACAACTTTCCAAATCCTTTAGGAAAGATTCATCTCGAGACAGAATCTCCGGAATAAAACTTAGGAACTTCTCAAAGTCGGGAGATAATTTCATAGTTAATCATCCAAGGTAAATCTCTTCTGTCCGATCAAATTACCGTCAGAGAAAATATCCACACGGTAAGTACCCGGAGATAAGAATTCCTCGATATTCCAATACATGGTCACTGCCACCTCCTCACCTTCATATTCTATCATTTTCTTCATAGAATAATTGATTTCCTTTCCTTCAAAAGCGAATACATCCGCACGGCTTTTCACCAATATATCGTCATCCGGTTTCATGATCCGTACATATACCATCTTTTCGCCGACAGGAGCGGTAATGTTCTTCGCTATCTTGAAAGTCACGACGAATTGCTGCATCTTCTTAATACGCTTAGCGAGTTTACCTCGAGAGTTCACAGGAGTCACGTTAATATCCGTCGCATCCAAACGACTAGCTAACGTTACTCTTTCCGTCAATTTCTCTTTTTCCTTTTTCAAGGTAGCAGCTTGTGAAGTAGCCCTCTGATATTTCTGAACAGCCTCTTTCTTTTCAACCTTCAATTGCTCATTCTCACGATTCAAGGAATCGATTTGGACAACATAGTTACGCATGATTTTACGTAAGGTATCCAATTCCTTTTTCAAGCGAGCTATTTCCTTCGCATTCGTAGCCTTCACCGTACGCAATTCTTCCAATAAACGTTGTACCTTTGCTTGCTCCGTAGATAATAGGGCAACAAGGGAATCATTGCCTACGCTAAACTTATAACCTTCATATTGAAGAGACAATTCATTATATTCATCCTCCAAAGATTCTTTCTCAAGATCAAAGGTTTCCACCAAATCAGTCATTTGCTGCTTTTGATGATAAATATAATAACCGGCACCAGCAATAATCAGTACCAATACTATAACTGCTACGATAAGTAGCGAAAGTTTATTTACTTCTTTATTCTCTTTCTTTTCAGTATCCATATGAGGTTCTTAGCTATTACAAAAGCACAAAATTACAATTTCTTATCCATCCGAACAACAAAGTACACCTAAAAATAGAAAAAGGCAGAGAGGATATATACCAAAAAAAGGAGTCACCCCTTACGGACTGACTCCTCTCCATCGGCTTTCGCCTTTCTCAAGACGGCGGCTACCTACTCTTCCACTGTTACGCAGTACCATCGGCGTGACGAGGCTTAACTTCTCTGTTCGGAATGGGAAGAGGTGGATCCCTCGTGCTATAGCCACCTTAATAT
>ENA-OQDF01000275-OQDF01000275.1-human-gut-metagenome-genome-assembly--contig:-NODE-275-length-20625-cov-3.843204_pt1 | contig 20625 bp, 19 predicted proteins | sample MGYA00242769_ERZ504597 | MGnify/ENA primary metagenome ERZ504597 (study PRJEB26092, sample SAMD00036305) | human gut metagenome | host: Homo sapiens | study: EMG produced TPA metagenomics assembly of...
ATGGAAAACTGCGTCAGCGCCTGCAACCATCTGAGAATATACATATGGTTCCGTACAGTGGATTTCGCTGATATCTTCGATGTAGGACGGGCAGGTCTTCTTGTAAATCTCAAAGCTCTGTTGCCGCGTCCGATGACGGTTTCTGCGATAGAAACCCATGGATTATTGTGACAGAAGATACCTGCGTTCTCTTTATATCCCGGCGGATAGGAGGAAATTTCTCCAAGGTTCAGATAATACTGGGTATAGGCCGGCTGAAGGATCATAATACCGTATTTGGTATCCAGACGCTCTTTGACAGAATCCAGAGCCTTTTGGGCAAGACCTTCTTTCACACCGATTCCTGCCATAACGCAGAAGCCCTGCGGTTCGATAAAGATCTGACCTTCCTTGCATTCTTTGGAACCAACTTTTTTTGATTCTGCATCATATGCACGTACAAACCATTCTCCATCCCAGCCGGCATCCAGAACTGCCTGATACATGGCATCGACTTCTTTTTCGGCTCTGTCTGCGGCTGTGGTGTCCCCCATATGACGGCTGATCTCTGCGAATTCTCTGCCGTATTTTACAAACATACCTGCGATAAATACAGACTCTGCAACAGGTCCTTCGGAAGGTCCTGTAGTCTGGAAGGATTCTCCCGGTTCTGTGGAGAAGCAGTTAAGGTTCAGGCAGTCGTTCCAGTCTGCACGTCCGATCAATGGCAGCTTGTGCGGTCCGAGATGAGTGGCTGTATATTCGAAAGAACGGCGCAGATGCTCGTACAGAGGTGCTGCTTTTTCTTTCTGATTATCGAAATCTACCATCTCATTTAAGATAGAGAAGTCACCTGTTTCTTTCAGATAAGCGGAAACAGCTGCAATCAGCCATAATGGGTCATCATTAAATCCACTTCCGATGTCCAGATTACCCTTCTTGGTAAGTGGCTGATACTGATGATAAGCGCTTCCATCTTCGAACTGAGTAGCTGCGATGTCCAGGATACGTTCTCTTGCACGTTCCGGGATCAGGTGTACGAAACCAAGAAGATCCTGACAGGAATCACGGAATCCCATTCCACGGCCTGTGCCGGATTCGTAGTAAGAAGCAGAACGTGACATGTTGAAAGTGACCATACATTGATACTGGTTCCAGATGTTGGCCATACGGTTTACGTGTTCGTCATTACTTTCTACATGATAACGAGAGAGTAGTTTATCCCAGTAAGCATTCAGTTCTGCGAATGCCGCATCAACCTGTTCGGTTGTCTGGAACTGTTCGAGGATTTTATGTGCGCCGTCTTTGCGGATTACGTTCGGAGCAACAAACTTCTGATCCTGAGGGTTCTCGCTGTAACCAAGAATGAAAATAAAGTCCTTGGATTCTCCGGCGGAAAGTGTTATATTAATCTGGTGGCTTGCGATAGGGTACCAGCCGCTTGCCACAGAATTTCTTGCTTTATTTTCTTTTACGGCAGCAGGGAAAGCGTTTCCGTTATTCATACCAAGGAAAACATCTCTGCTAGTATCAAAACCATCAACAGGGCTGTTTACGCTGAAGAAACTGTAATGTCTGCGGCGTTCGCGATATTCGGTTTTGTGGTAAATAGTGCTGCCTTCGAGTTCGACTTCTCCGATGCTTAAATTTCTCTGGAAGTTTGTGCTGTCATCAACTGCGTTCCATAGACAGAACTCTACATAAGAGAAAAGGGAAAAAGTTTTCGAAGTATCAGTTGTATTTGTGAGAGTCAGTTTGTTGATTTCGCAGGTTGAGTTAACAGGAACAAAAGCAAGAAGATTAGCTTTTAATCCATTTTTGGAAGAAAGAAAACGGCTGTAGCCGATTCCATGATGGCATTCATAAGAATCCAGAGGTGTTTTGGAAGGCATGGAACCTGGATTCCAGATTTCTTCGCCGTCATGGATATAGTAATATTTTCCATTTGAATCTACCGGGATATTATTGTAGCGGTAACGGGTGATACGAAGAAGTTTGGCGTCTTTGTAAAAACTGTATCCGCCACAGGTATTGGAAATCAGTGAGAAGAAATCCTGAGAACCAGATAGTTGATCCATGGGAGTGGAGTGTCTGGTGTAGTGATGACGTATTCTTTGGCATTGTCATCGAAATAACCGAATTTCATAAGAAGTCCTCCTGTTTTATAAATGATTTGTAGCAATTATTCTGAATATACAGAAAACAAAGACACGAAAACGAATAAGTTTAGAATAAAAACGTACGATTATCGTGGCATTACTGCTATTTTTCTTTAGTATAACGGAAGAAGTTGATAAAATCAACTGCTTTGCAGAGAAATAAATGTCAAAAAATAAGAGTGAAATTTCGTTAAAATGATGAAAAGGATTTGTGATAAAAGGAAAATATAAGGGATAAAAATTGTGCAATCATACAAAAAATAGCAAAGATGCACAAAAAATAAAGCTAAAAGCTTGAATAATTGTGCGGATAGTTATACAATAAAAGCACGAAAACGTTTACGAAAATTTTAGGAAAGATTGAGGCATACCTATGGTTTCGATGAAAGAAATTGCGAAAAAGTGTAATGTCTCTGTGGCCAGTGTCAGCAAAGCATTGAATGGTTATTCCGATATCAGTGAGGAAACACGGAAAATAATTCTGAAAACAGCTTCAGAAATGGGATACTTGCCTAATTCTTCAGCAAGAACGCTGAAGACTAAAAGAAGCTATAATATCGGAGTAATGTTTGTTGATGAAGCTGCCAGCGGGCTTACCCATGATTATTTTAATCATGTGCTGGAGAGCTTTAAGAGGACTGCAGAGGAAAGAGGGTACGATATTACCTTCACAAGCGGAAAGATTTCCGGACAGAAACTGAGTTATTATGAACATTGCCGCTACAGAGGGGTGGATGGTGTAGTCATTGCCTGTGTGGATTTTTATGCGGATGAAGTGCAGGAACTGATTCGTTCAGAGATTCCGGTAGTTACGATCGACCATGTATTTGACGGAAATATTGCAGTTGTTTCCAATAACAGTCAGGGAATGGAAGAACTGGTTACCTATATTTATAACCAGGGGCACAGACGCATTGCATATATTCATGGAGATAATACGTCTGTTACCAGAATGCGTCTTTCCGGTTTTATCGGACTTTACAGCGGCTGGGAGTGGAGATACCGGATGCTTACGTTAAAGAATGTCCGTACAGAGATGCAGATAGCGCTGCAAAGGTTACGGGGGAACTGTTGGATCTTCCCAATCCTCCAACCTGTATTCTTTATCCGGATGATTATGCTGCGATAGGCGGGATCAATGAAATCCGGGAAAGAGGGCTTCGGATTCCGGAGGATATCTCTATTGCGGGATATGACGGTATTACAATTGCAAAGATACTGGAACCAAAACTGACTACGCTTTGTCAGGATACCGTTGCGATCGGCAGAATAGCGGCGGAGAAGCTGATCGATCTGATTGAGAATCCAAAGACTACGCTGATTGACCGTTTTACTGTGGATGGTACTTTATTTAAAGGAGCATCTGTAAAACGGTTATTGCCATAGAGGGAAAACTTATATATACTGTTAGGAGTTACTATAGAAAGAAAACAGGAGTCAGGATTTATATATGGATTATCAGTCAATTGCAACATTTATTATGGAAATGGCAGGAACAGTGGCGTTTGCAGCTTCAGGAGCAATGGTGGGAGTGGAGCGCAACATGGATATTTTTGGTGTCAGTGTTCTGGGAGTGGCAACAGCAGTGGGAGGAGGAATGATCAGGGATATTGTTCTGGGAGTAATTCCTCCGGCTGTATTCAGAAATCCGGTGTATGCACTGGTGTCTGTGCTTACTTCCTGCATTGTGTTCTTTATTTTTTATTTCAAAAGAGAACTTTTGGAGGGACACAGAAGAGAAACCTATGACAAATTTATGCTGGTGCTGGACTCTGTGGGACTGGGGATTTTTACAGTAGTAGGAGTAAATGCGGGAATCCGTCAGGGACATATGGATAATGCATTTCTTCTTGTGTTTCTCGGAACGATCACAGGAGTGGGCGGCGGTCTTTTGAGAGATATGATGGCAAGTGTGCCGCCATATATTTTTGTAAAGCATATCTATGCCTGTGCATCAATCATTGGCGCGATCGTTTGCGTATATATGAACCGGTTTGTGGGAAATGTAGAAGCGATGGTGGTATCGTCAATCGTGGTGGTGCTGATCCGATATCTGGCTGCGCATTATCATTGGAATTTACCCAGATTGTCTCCACGTGAAGAACAGAATGACAGAAATAGAAATTAAAGGAAGGAAGCCCCGGGAATACCCCCGGGGCTTTCTTCCTTTTAGAATATTTATTATGAGTGGAAAGCTTATTTAGTATCCTGGAGAGCAAGATAACCTTCTTCTCCGGTACGGATCTTCACTACATTTTCAATATCATATACAAATACTTTACCATCACCGATCTGGCCTGTATGAAGGACTGCTTTGGCAGTTTCAATAACTTTCTGTACAGGTACGAGACTGACAACGATTTCAATCTTAATCTTAGGAAGAAGATTCATTTCCATCTCAACACCACGGTAGTAGGATGGAGCACCTTTCTGTACACCGCATCCGAGAACGTTCGTAATAGTGATACCTGTAACACCGATCTCGTTCATTGCCTGCATAAATTCATCAAGCTTATTCTGACGAGTGATAATAACAACTTTGTAAGCTTATGAACGCCTTCTTTCGGAAGTTCGGGAACTGATTCAGCAGGAGCAGAAGGTCTGGCTGTGACAACAGGAGCTTTTATGGAAGTTCCCATAGGAGTCGGAACGCCAGCCATTGCGAAACCGTCATAAGCACTTGCAAGACCATGTTCTTTGGAGTCAAGACCTGCGATCTCTTCTTCAGCTGAAACACGAAGTCCGATTGTATGTTTGATTACCTGGAAGATAATTGTCATAGTAACAACAACCCATGCGATTGTGATGATCATACCTGTGAACTGAACACCAAATCCGTGGAAGCCGCCGCCTGTAAGAAGTCCTTTCCAGTCTGTGCCTGATCCATCGGAGAAAAGACCAACTGCAAGAGTACCGAAAGCACCGTTTAAACCATGAACACCGACAGCACCAACAGGGTCATCGATTTTCAGACTTGTCAATAAATTCAATACCAAATACTACGATAAAACCGGAAGCAATACCGATGATTGCTGCGGATGTAGGAGAAACTGTGTCGCATCCTGCTGTAATTGCTACAAGTCCTGCAAGAGAACCGTTCAGAGACATGGAAACATCCGGTTTTTGTAACGTACCCATGTGATGATCATAACAGTTACAGTTGCAACAGCTGCTGCAAGGTTAGTAGTAACAAAGATTTTACCTGCACTTACGATTGCATCGCCTTCCATACTGACTGTGGAAGCACCGTTAAATCCGAACCAGCAGAACCAGAGGATAAATACACCTAAAGCACCAACTGTAAGGTTGTGTCCAGGGATAGCTTTTGATTTGCCGTCCTTTGTATATTTACCGATACGAGGTCCAAGGATGATGGCACCGATCAGAGCTGCCACACCACCTACCATATGTACTGCACAGGAACCTGCGAAATCGTGGAATCCCATCTGGCTGATAAATCCACCGCCCCAGATCCAGTGTCCAGATACCGGATATACAACAAGACTGATCATAAGGCTGTAGACACAATAGGAAAGGAACTTGGTACGTTCTGCCATTGCACCGGAAACAATTGTTGCGGATGTTGCACAGAATACTGTCTGGAAGATTAAGAATGCCCAGAAGGGAACTCCGTCAGGAAGCATTCCTGAACCATAGTGTGCTTCTGTTGCAATACCACCGATCTTTCCGATAAATCCATTACCTGCACCGAACATCAGACCAAAGCCGACCAGCCAGAAGACCGGGGTTCCGATACAGAAGTCCATCAGGTTTTTCATAATAATGTTACCTGCGTTTTTGGCTCGTGTGAAGCCTGTTTCTACCATTGCGAATCCGGCCTGCATAAAGAAGACCAGCGCGGCGCCGACCAGCACCCATATTGTGTTTACTGCGGAAAATTCCATAATAATATTCCTCCCTCATAAAAATTTCCTCATATTTTATAAAATGCAAAAAGCGCAATGCCTGGAAATGTAGCCAGTTCATCGCGCTTTTGCGAATATAAAATCCATATTTATAGTGCATTGCATAACTGATGTAATAGAAAAGACATTTTGCATGACTGCATGCAATACAGCTTAAAATTATATGTAAAACAGGGGAACATCAAAATATCGTGTGATTAATGGATGAGGAAATCGATAATGAATTATGAAGTAGAGTTCATAAAGATATTCCCCTGTTATTACCTGTTAGTTAAACGGAAAACAGAAGCTTGTCATATGTAGGATATGGAAGCAGTGCATCCGGAATCAGAGTTTCTGCTGCATCTACAGACTTTCTGAGTTCATCCATATCAGAAAGAACAACTGTCTGGTATGCTTTTGCATTAGCCAGAGGATCTTCTGTAGCAAGCGCTTTGGCAGTGTCTGCTTTTAAGGTCTCAAGACCTGTGGAAATCTCATCAGCAAGCTGTGACAGCTCTTTGATCAGTTTTCCTTCAGAAGCTGTGCTGACATCTGAAACAACTGATTTTTTAGCAACAGCAGTAGCTGCAACTTTGTCGATATATGCGAATACAGATGGAAGGAAATCCTTCTGTACCATTTCAACCATAGTATTTGACTCAATGTTAAGGATCTTGGAATAGGATTCCAGCCAGATCTCATAACGGGATTCAATTTCTTCTTTTGTGAAGATATGATATTTGGTAAAGAGTTCAATATTCTTGTCTGCGATCCACTGAGGAAGAGCATCCGGTGTGGATTTCAGGTTAAAGAGACCACGTTTCGTAGCTTCTTCAATCCATTCGTCTGTATAACCGTTTCCGTTAAAGATAACACGTTTATGATCAATAATTGTCTTCTTGATCAGTTCGTGGATTGCATCCTCCATCTTGTCTTCCGGTACATTCTTTAACTGTTCTGCAAACTGGTGAACACACTCAGCAACAGCAGTGTTTAAGATAATGTTCGGGTTTGCAACAGAAGCTTCGGAACCAAGCATACGGAATTCGAATTTGTTACCTGTAAATGCGAATGGTGAAGTACGGTTTCTGTCTGTATTGTCTTTTACGAAATGTGGAAGTACTTTTGCACCGATATCCATCTGGACTGCGCGGCTTCCTGCAAAATATTCGTCATTTTCGATAGATTTTAATACTTCTGTCAGTTCATCACCGAGGAATACGGATACAACAGCAGGCGGAGCCTCGTTTGCACCAAGACGGTGATCATTTCCTGCACTTGCTACAGAAATACGAAGTACATCTGCGTATTCATCAACTGCTTTGATAACAGCTGTCAGGAAAATCAGGAATTGTGTATTTTCAGCAGGTGTTTTTCCCGGATCAAGGATATTTACACCGGTATCTGTAATCATAGACCAGTTGTTGTGTTTACCACTTCCGTTGATTCCCTCAAATGGTTTCTCGTGAAGAAGGCATACAAGTCCGTGCTTGTCGGCAACTTTCTTCATTACTTCCATTGTTAACTGGTTGTGGTCAACCGCAACGTTTGTTGTATCGAATACAGGAGCCAGCTCGTGCTGTGCAGGAGCAACTTCGTTATGTTTTGTTTTGGCAGGAATACCAAGTTTCCAGAGCTCTACATCCAGGTCATGCATATAAGCTGCGACACGAGGTTTCAGAGCACCGAAGTAATGATCTTCCATTTCCTGACCCTTAGGAGCAGGAGCACCGATCAGTGTACGTCCGCAGAATACAAGGTCTTTTCTCTGTTTGTATAATTCCTTGTCTACCAGGAAGTATTCCTGTTCAGGACCTACAGTTGTATTTACGTGTTTGACATCTTTATTTCCTATTATATGGAGAAGGTTTGTAGCTTCTTTATCAAGTGTCTGCATGGAACGAAGGAGAGGAGTCTTTTTATCAAGAGCTTCTCCACTGTAGGAGCAGAATGCTGTAGGAATGTAAAGGGTTCCGTCTTTGATGAATGCCGGTGATGTCGGATCCCATGCTGTATATCCTCTTGCCTCGAATGTGGCACGAAGACCGCCTGACGGGAAACTGGAAGCATCCGGCTCACCTTTTACAAGTTCTTTACCTGAGAAATCCATGATCACCTGACCATCTCCTGTAGGAGAAATGAAACTGTCATGTTTCTCTGCAGTTACGTTTGTCATTGGCTGGAACCAGTGAGTATAATGAGTGGCGCCGTTCTCGGTAGCCCATTCTTTCATTGCAACAGCAACGGAGTTGGCAACATCAAGTTCAAGGTGTGTACCGCTCTCGATTGTTTTCTTTAATGCTTTGTACATGTCTTTTGGCAGTTTACTTCTCATTACTTTGTCGTTGAAGACCAGGCTGCCGTACAGTTCAGGGATATTCTGTGCCATATAGGTACTCTCCTTTCGGTTTGCAATATTTTCTGAATATGTGTAGTGCCGCTACAGATCACCATTGTGACTGCCTGCGGTTTTCGTCTCATAGAAAATTCCTCATCGAACATTTTCTATGAAACGAAAGTTTTATAAAACGAAAAAGGCGCCCTGGATGCGATCTCTGTAGATCTTTCCAAAGCGCCTTTGCTTTATGTGCTGTACTATAAACGAAATGAAAACAGATGTCAAGCACTTTGAAAAAATTCAGAAAAAATTTGAGATATGACAAAAAAGGATAGGTTGACAAATTTGTTTCTATTATTATAATTTGAATTTGGAACCCGCCAAACATAAGAAAACAGTGCCGGCGGGGTTTGAAAGTAAAGTTAAAGTCAGACAAGAGAATACGATCGGAGGAAATCAGATGGCTGGAATAAAAGAAGAGTGCGGCGTCTTTGGAATTTATGATCTGGATGGCGGCAATGTAGTTCCGTCCATATATTATGGACTGACTTCCCTGCAGCACAGAGGACAGGAATCCTGCGGACTTGCAGTTTCTGATACTAAGGGAGAGCGTGGAAATGTGAAGTTTCATAAGGATCTGGGACTTGTAAGTGAAGTTCTCAGACAGGATGTTGTCCGTAAATATGAGGGGGATATTGGTATTGGTCATGTAAGATATTCCACAACAGGAGCTTCTGTTGCAGAGAATGCACAGCCCCTTGTTTTGTCTTATGTAAAGGGAACTCTTGCACTTGCACATAACGGAAATCTGGTTAATACACCGGAACTGAAATGGGAACTGATCCAGAATGGAGCGATTTTCCATACAACTACAGATTCAGAGGTTATTGCGTTCCATATCGCAAGAGAACGTGTGCATTCTAAAACTGTAGAAGAGGCAGTGCTAAAGACTGCAAAGAAGATCAAAGGTGCATATGGTCTGGTAGTTATGAGCCCGAGAAAACTGATCGCAGTCCGCGACCCATATGGACTGAAACCATTGTGTCTCGGTAAAAGAGGAAATGCTTATGTTATTGCTTCTGAGAGCTGTGCTCTGACATCTGTAAGTGCGGAATTTATCCGTGACATTGAGCCGGGTGAGATTCTTACGATCACAAAAGACGGACTGAAGTCAAATAAAGAGCTTGCGTCTGCTGCTGCAAAACGTGCGCATTGTGTGTTTGAGTATATATATTTTGCAAGACTTGACAGTACCATTGATGGGGTGAAGGTCTATGATGCCAGAATCCGCGGCGGTAAATCTCTTGCCAAGTCTTATCCTGTAGAGGCAGATCTTGTAACAGGTGTACCGGAGTCCGGACTCCCTGCTGCAAAGGGATACTCCGAAGCATCAGGAATCCCGTTTGCATTTGCGTTCTATAAAAACAGCTATATTGGAAGAACATTTATCAAACCGACTCAGGAAGAACGTGAGTCCAGTGTTCATCTGAAACTGAGTGTGCTGGAATCTGTTGTAAAAGATAAGAGGATTGTTCTGGTGGATGATTCTATTGTTCGTGGAACAACCATTGCAAACCTGATCCACATGTTAAAAGAGGCGGGAGCAAAGGAAGTGCACGTACGTATCAGTTCACCGCCATTTTTACATCCATGCTATTTCGGAACGGATGTGCCGTCAAATGATCAGCTCATTGCAGCCAGCCACAGCACAGAGGAAATCTGTAAATGATCGGAGCAGATTCTCTTGGCTACATGCAGACAGATTATCTGGAAGGAATGGCGGGCGGCCTGCCCTTATGTAAGGCATGCTTCGATGGAAATTATCCGATGGAGATTCCGGATTATACAAATGCGGAGTTTGCAGATATTGTGAAGTGTTAAGTCGCAAAAATTCATAAAAAATGCAGAAACCTGTCGATGATATATGGAATCAATCTCACATAATGGTAAAACCAATATAGGATGAAGTTATACATAATGTATAAAATAATGCTGTGAAAACATATATAAATGAATAAAATGCACAATAGAACCCTGCGCTTTATGAAAATTGGATAAATTTAAAAACTTGACAAATTCTGAAATGTGGAACATAATATGGGCGTCTGATAGAAAAAACAAAGAATGTTTTCAGAAAGGGTGATCACGATGTCACAGAGTAAAATCAAGTTAAATGCAACTGAAGAGGTGCAGGAATTTGTGAATGCTGCAAGCAGATGTGATTTTGATATTGATGTTTATTACAACAGATTTTTAATTGATGCCAAATCAATCCTTGGTGTACTTAGTCTGGATCTGACCAGAGAACTTACAGTAGACTGCCACGGGGAGAGCCGGGAATTTGATCGTACATTGAAGAAATTTGCAGTTGCATAAATTTTGCATTTTTATAACCGAATAATTATTGCAGAGAAGACGGGTCTGGAAGATGAATTTCTACAGATTCGTTTTTTCTGTATTATGACTGTGTTCAGAGTAATTCCATAAAATATAACTGCTTCATAGTTTATCAGAAGGAACTTATTTGATTTGTTTTTGCTTAAAAACGGGAAATTCATTATTGACAAACGAAAAAAAAATGTTTTATAGTATAGCATATTTTTAAAGAAAGCCAATTGAACATATTATTATAGAAGATATGATGATCTGACAAAGGCGTCAGATGCAGAATACCAGATGGGTCAAGTGCCCTCTGATAGCTGTATCTGACGCTTTTTTATTAACAAAGGATGATGGAGGAGGAAATCAAAATGGCAGTGAAATACGTATTTGTTACAGGAGGAGTTGTTTCCGGTCTTGGAAAGGGAATCACAGCTGCATCTCTGGGGCGTCTTTTGAAAGCGAGAGGATATCAGGTAACCATGCAGAAGTTTGATCCTTATATCAATATCGACCCCGGAACTATGAACCCGATTCAGCACGGAGAAGTTTTTGTAACAGACGATGGTACAGAGACAGACTTGGATCTGGGACATTATGAGAGATTCATTGATGAGAGTCTTGATAAAAATTCCAATGTGACAACCGGTAAGGTTTACTGGTCTGTTCTTCAGAAAGAACGTCACGGGGATTTCGGCGGGGGTACCGTACAGGTAATTCCTCATATTACAAATGAGATTAAGAGCCGTTTCTACCGCGCCAAATCACCGGAGGAAAACAAGATTGCCATTATCGAGGTGGGAGGAACAGTCGGTGATATTGAAAGCCAACCGTTCCTGGAAGCAATTCGTCAGTTCCAGCTCAATGTGGGACATGACAATGCAATCCTGATCCACGTAACATTAATTCCTTATTTAAAGGCATCTGAAGAACTGAAAACAAAACCTACACAGGCAAGCGTAAAGGAACTTCAGGGAATGGGAATCCAGCCGGATGTACTGGTGTGCAGAAGTGAACATGAGCTGACAGAGGACATTAAAGAAAAATTGCTTTATTCTGCAACGTACCTGTATCACATGTACTTCAGAACCTGGATGTGGAATATTTATATGAAGCTCCTCTTGCAATGGAAAGAGAGAAGCTTGCAGATGTAGTTCTTTCAAGTCTCCGTCTGGAAAACAGAAAACCGGATTTAAGTGACTGGGAGGAAATGGTAGAAAGTCTGAGAAATCCGAATAAAACAGTAAAGATCGCAATTGTAGGAAAATATACACAGCTTCATGATGCATATCTCAGTGTAGTAGAGGCACTGAAACATGGTGGAATTTCCTGCAGAGCCAAAGTAGAGCTTGACTGGATTGATTCCGAAGAACTGACAGAGAAAAATCTGGATCAGCAGCTTCACAATGTAGATGGTATCCTGGTTCCGGGTGGTTTCGGAAACAGAGGTACAGAAGGAATGATTCTGGCAGCACAGTATGCAAGGGTACATAAGATTCCATATCTTGGAATCTGTCTGGGAATGCAGATGCAATCGTAGAATTTGCCCGCCATGTACTTGGATACGAAGATGCAAACAGTATTGAACTGAATCCGGAGACAAAGCATCCGGTAATTGCATTAATGCCGGATCAGGAAGATATCGAAGATATCGGTGGAACCTTAAGACTTGGAAGTTATCCATGTATCTTGCAGAAGGTTCCAGATCCTATGAACTCTTTGGCAAAAAAGAAATCCATGAGCGCCACAGACATCGTTATGAAGTAAACAATGCATTCCGTAAAGAACTTCAGGAGAAGGGAATGAATATCGTAGGAACTTCCCCTGATAATCATATCGTAGAGATGATCGAGATCGCAGGCACCCGTTCTATGTAGGAACTCAGGCCCATCCGGAATTCAAATCCCGCCCGAATCATGCACATCCTTTATTCAGAGGATTTATTCAGGCGGCTGTCGATAAGAAAATAAGCGAAGAACAGCAGCAGAAATAGAAAGGATGAGGAGATTATGAAAGAAGTGAGAGAACAGCAGCAACAGCAAGGTATGTACAGGCCTGAATTTGAGCATGACAACTGTGGTATCGGAGCAGTTGTCAATATCAAAGGCAAGAAAACCCACGATACTGTTGCAAATGCATTAAAGATCGTAGAACATCTGGAACACCGCGCAGGTAAGGATGCAGAAGGCAAAACCGGTGACGGTGTAGGTATCCTTCTCCAGATTTCCCATAAATTTTTCAAGAAAGCCTGTAAGAAAGAGGGATTTGAGATTGGTGATGAGAGAGAATACGGCATTGCACAGTTTTTCTTCCCACAGCATGAGATTAAACGTGCACAGGCAAAGAAGATGTTTGAGATCATTCTTGAGAAAGAAGGTCTGGAACTTCTTGGATGGCGTCAGGTTCCGGTATTTCCGGAAGTGCTTGGACACAAGGCAAGAGAATGTATGCCATGCATTATGCAGGCATTTATCAAAAAACCGGAAGATGTGGAAAAAGGTCTTCCATTTGACCGTATGCTCTACATTGCAAGACGTGAGTTTGAACAGAGTAATGATAATACTTATGTAGTTTCCATGAGCAGCCGTACCATCGTTTACAAAGGTATGTTCCTGGTTGGACAGCTTCGTACTTTCTTCGAAGACCTCCAGAGCCCGGATTATGAATCTGCTATCGCTATGGTACACTCCCGTTTCAGTACCAACACAAACCCAAGCTGGGAGAGAGCACATCCGAACCGTTTCATGGTACATAACGGTGAGATCAACACCATCCGCGGCAACGCAGATAAGATGCTTGCAAGAGAAGAGAACATGGAATCTCCATACCTGGAGGGACAGCTTCACAAAGTGCTTCCTGTTGTAAACAGAAACGGTTCCGACTCTGCAATGCTTGACAATACACTGGAGTTTCTGGTAATGAGCGGTATGGAACTTCCGCTTGCAGTTATGATCACAATCCCTGAACCATGGGCAAACAATGACACCATTTCCCAGGCAAAACGTGACTTTTATCAGTACTATGCAACTATGATGGAGCCATGGGACGGACCTGCATCTATCCTGTTCTCTGATGGTGATGTTATGGGTGCAGTCCTTGACAGAAATGGTCTCCGTCCATCCAGATATTATATTACTTCTGACGGCTATATGATCCTTTCCTCAGAGGTGGGTGTTCTGCCAATCCCGGAAGAGAAAATCGTATTAAAAGAGCGTCTCCATCCTGGAAAAATGCTTCTTGTAGATACTGTAAAGGGAAAAGTAATTGATGACAATGAACTGAAAGAGGGCTATGCAAAAATGCAGCCATACGGTGAATGGCTGGACAGTCATCTGGTACAGTTAAAAGACATCAAGATTCCTAACGAAAGACCGGAAGAATATACACCTGAGCAGAGAGCACGTCTGCAGAAAGCATTCGGTTATACTTATGAGCAGTATCGTACTTCCATCAGAAACATGGCATTAAACGGAGCAGAGAGCATCGGAGCCATGGGTGTGGATACTCCACTTGCAGTATTTTCCAAACAGAACAGACCATTATTTGACTACTTTAAACAGCTCTTCGCACAGGTTACCAATCCTCCAATCGATGCAATCCGTGAGGAAATCGTTACCAGCACAAGCGTTTATGTTGGCAAGGACGGAAACTTGCTGGAGCAGAAACCGGAAAACTGTCAGGTATTAAAAATCAACAATCCGATTCTGACAAATACAGACATGATGAAGATCAAGAGCTTCAAGCATGAGGGCTTCAAGACAGCAGTTGTTTCTACCTTATATTATAAGAGCACCAAGCTTGAGAGAGCTATTGACCGTCTTTTCGTAGAAGTAGATAAAGCATTCCGTGAGGGTGCAAACATCCTTGTTCTTTCAGACAGGGGAGTAGATGAAAATCATATGCCAATCCCGTCACTTCTGGCAGTATCCGCAGTTCATCAGCACCTTGTAAAAACAAAGAAGAGTACTTCTCTTGCCATCATTCTGGAATCCGGAGAGCCAAGAGAAGTACATCACTTTGCAACCTTACTTGGTTACGGTGCAAGTGCCATCAACCCGTACCTTGCCCTTGAGACCATTCATGAACTGATCGACAGCCATATGCTGGAGAAAGACTATTATGCAGCAGTAGATGACTACAATCATGCAGTCATCAGCGGTATTGTAAAGATTGCTTCCAAGATGGGTATTTCCACCATCCAGTCTTATCAGGGATCTCAGATCTTCGAGGCAATCGGTATTTCCTCAGATGTGATCGAGAAATACTTACTGGTACAGTCAGTCGTGTAGGCGGAATCACACTGGAAGACATCGAAGAGAATGTAGAGAAGCTTCACTCAGAAGCATTTGACCCGTTAGGACTTCCGACAGACCTAACACTGGACAGCGTAGGCGCACACAAGATGAGAAGCCAGGGAGAGGAACATCGTTACAATCCTCAGACTATTCATCTTCTGCAGCAGTCCACATGGACTGGAAGCTACGATCTGTTCAAACAGTACACAGATCTGGTAGATAAAGAAAACCACGGAAACTTAAGAGGACTTCTGGACTTTAAGTTTGCTGAGACTCCGGTTCCACTTGAAGAAGTGGAGAGCGTAGATGATATCGTAAAACGATTTAAGACAGGTGCCATGTCCTATGGTTCCATTTCACAGGAAGCACATGAGACACTGGCAATCGCCATGAATCACCTCCATGGAAAATCCAATACAGGTGAGGGCGGTGAAAGTGACGAGAGACTGGATTCTGCAGGAAGCAGCGATGACAGATGCTCCGCAATCAAACAGGTTGCCAGCGGACGTTTCGGTGTAACCAGCCGTTATCTTGTATCTGCAAGAGAAATCCAGATCAAGATGGCACAGGGTGCAAAACCTGGTGAAGGCGGACATCTTCCTGCAAAGAAGGTATATCCATGGATTGCCAAAACCCGTCATTCTACACCAGGTGTCAGCCTGATCTCCCCGCCACCGCATCACGATATCTATTCTATCGAGGACCTGGCACAGTTAATTTATGACCTTAAGAATGCAAATAAATATGCAGATATTTCTGTCAAACTGGTATCTGAAGCAGGTGTCGGTACAGTTGCAGCAGGTGTTGCAAAAGCTGGTGCACAAACTATTCTGATCTCTGGTTATGACGGAGGTACAGGTGCAGCTCCGAGAAGTTCTATCCACAATGCAGGACTTCCATGGGAACTTGGACTTGCAGAAACACATCAGACACTGCTCAAGAATGGTCTGAGAAACCGTGTCCGCATTGAGACAGACGGTAAGCTTATGAGTGGTCGTGACGTTGCGATCGCAGCATTAATGGGTGCCGAGGAATTTGGTTTTGCAACAGCTCCGCTTGTAACCATGGGATGCGTTATGATGCGTGTATGTAACCTGGATACCTGCCCGGTTGGTGTGGCAACACAGAACCCTGAACTTCGTAAGAGATTCAAAGGTAAACCGGAATATGTAGAGAATTTCATGCGCTTTATCGCACAGGAATTAAGAGAATACATGTCCAAGCTCGGATTCCGTACAGTCAGTGAAATGGTAGGTCGTACAGATCTCCTTGTTCAGACAGACAACGTACAGGAACCACATCAGGGCAAAGTAGACTTAAGTGCAATCCTGAACAATCCGTTCGCAGGCAAAGACCAGAAAGTTACTTTTGACCCGAAAGCCGTATATAACTTCGAACTGGAAAAGACCATGGATGAAAAGGTTCTGGTTAAGAAATGCGCAAATGCCATCAATAAAGGTCAGAAAACAGAGCTTTCTGTAAACCTGACAAACATTGACCGTACATTCGGAACCATCCTTGGTGCAGAGATTACCAGAAAGAATAAAAACGGACTTGCAGATGACACCATCACTGTACACTGCAACGGTGCCGGCGGACAGAGCTTCGGTGCATTTATCCCCAAAGGACTTACACTGGAACTGACCGGTGACAGCAATGATTACTTCGGAAAAGGACTTTCCGGTGGTAAACTGATCCTGAAGGTTCCGGAGAAAGCTGCATACAAAGCAGAAGAGAATATTATTGTAGGCAATGTTGCCCTTTACGGTGCAACCAGCGGTACTGCATTTATCAATGGTGTTGCAGGTGAGCGTTTCGCAGTTCGTAACTCCGGTGCATCTGCAGTTGTAGAAGGCGTAGGAGAGCACGGCTGTGAATATATGACAGGTGGCCGCGTAGTCGTACTTGGTAAGACTGGCAAGAACTTTGCAGCAGGTATGAGCGGCGGTATCGCATATGTACTGGATGTGGATAATGTTCTTTACAAGAACCTGAACAAGGCTATGATTTCCATCGAAAAAGTGGAAAACAAATATGACAAAAAAGAACTCCGCGACCTGATCGAAGCCCATGTAGAAGCTACAGGCTCCAAACTCGGTGCGAAAGTTCTCGCTGACTTTGATTACTATCTGCCACACTTCAAGAAACTCATTCCGAATGAGTACAAGAAGATGATCACTTTAAGTGCGAAACTGGAAGAAAAAGGACTCAACAGTCAGCAGGCACAGATGGAAGCGTTCTATGAAAGTATTGGCGCTAAACATTGATAATAATTGAATATATCGTGTGAACTTATCAATGTTGCCCCGTCATCTTTTAGAATAAATAAAAAGGTGGCGTGGGCCATACCATTATTGCCGCAGCAAGTGTGGCGAAGAGGAGGAAATCATGGGCAAACCAACAGGATTTTTAGAATATGAGAGAGAGACGGCAAAAGTTCTGCCGCCAAAGGTCCGCATCGCAAACTTCAAAGAATTCAGGACCCCATTAAATAAAGAAAAACAGAAACTTCAGGGCGCACGCTGCATGGCATGCGGTGTCCCATTCTGCCAGTCAGGTATGATGATCGGCGGTATGGCATCCGGCTGCCCTCTGCACAACCTTGTACCTGAGACAAATGATCTGGTTTATACAGGCAACTGGAAACAGGCATTCTTAAGACTGAGCAAGACACACAGTTTCCCGGAATTTACTTCCCGTGTCTGCCCTGCACTCTGTGAAGCAGCCTGCACCTGTAACTTAAACGGAGAACCGGTCTCCACAAAAGAAAATGAACGTGCGATCATCGAGACAGCCTACGAGAACGGATGGGTAACTCCGCAGATCCCGGAAGTGCGTACGGGCAAATCCATCGCAGTCATCGGAAGCGGTCCGTCTGGACTGGCAGCAGCCCAGCAGTTAAACAGACGAGGCCACAGTGTAACTGTATTTGAAAGAAAAGACCGTGTAGGCGGACTTCTCCGCTACGGTATCCCTAACATGAAGCTGGACAAAGCTGTTGTTGACAGAAGAATCCATCTCATGGAAGAAGAGGGAGTTAAATTTGTCACAAATGTAAACGTAGGAAAGGATATCAAAGCAGAAGAACTTCTGAAACAATTCGACCGCGTCATCCTTGCCTGCGGAGCATCCAATCCACGAGACATTAAAGTTCCGGGACGAGATGCAAAAGGAATCTATTTTGCAGTAGATTTCCTGGGACAGGTAACAAAAGCGCTGTTAGATTCTGACTTTGCCAAAGTTCCATATGAACTTGCAAAAGGTAAAAATGTTCTGGTCATCGGTGGTGGTGATACAGGAAATGACTGTGTGGGAACTTCCATCCGCCTGGGTGCCAAATCTGTGATCCAGTTAGAGATGATGCCGAAGCCGCCGGTAGAACGTACACCTTCCAATCCATGGCCGCAGTGGCCCAGAGTCCTCAAAACAGACTATGGCCAGGAAGAAGCTATCGCTGTATTCGGACACGATCCACGAGTATACCAGACTACTGTTACAGAATTTATCAAAGATAAAAACGGAAATGTCTGCCAGGCCAAACTCACGAAATTAAAGAGTGAAAAAGATCCGAAAACAGGACGAATGATGATGGTACCTGTAGAAGGAACAGAAGAAGTCATCCCTGTAGACGTAGTCTTATCGCGGCCGGATTCCTTGGCAGTGAGAAATATGTAACAGACGCATTTAAGGTAGCCATCAACGGAAGAACCAATGTAGATACAAAACCAGAGCAGTATCAGACCTCCGTAGACAAAGTCTTCACAGCAGGAGACATGCACAGAGGCCAGTCCCTGGTAGTATGGGCAATCCGCGAGGGCAGGGAAGCTGCAAAAGCGGTAGATGAATCACTGATGGGATATTCCTATCTGTAAAAATAAGATAAAATATGACAAAGGTGCTATTGCCTGACGGAAAAGGACGTCAGGCAGTGGCACCTTTTTTTGAAGTGATTTTCGGGTGTTTCGGGTATTACAATAATTGTAGTTTAGTTTAAATAAACAAAAATACTTAGTAAACCCAGCGTAGTCCTATCAGCGATTATACGGCGAAGATGTGATTACCACACCGAAAACAAAGAAAAGTAATCGTATGATCAAAATGCCGAAGTTCCTCTGTGAAGAAATGCAGTAATATTTGCAGATGCTTTACGGATTGAAGAAGAAAGACCGAATCTTTACGGTCACAAAGAATATCGTAGAGGTGTATATATGAATCTGCTTACAAGTGGAAGGTTGAATGATTATTTGGCTGATATAGAGGCACAGAAACGCTTTGAAAGGATTGTAGAGCAGATGGCAGAGAGTGAAGGTATTACCGAACAACTTAAAGCAACTGATCAGGTGGCTTGGATAGGAGAAATGAATAATATTTGGAGTAGAGCAAGAGAGGTTGTGAATGCTGAATTGATTTATAATTAAAAGAGAAGAAAAAGAAGAGATTTTGGATAAATGCTTGACTGTAAACCTTGTTTATAGCTTATTCTTAAGATAAAATAGAGTTGTTTGAAAGGAGTGCATAACATGAAAATAAAAGACGTAGAAGAACGAACAGGTTTATCCCGTTCTAATGTTCGTTTTTATGAAAAGGAAAAACTCATTGAGCCTTCAAGAAACGAAAGTAATGGTTATAGAGATTATTCAGAAAATGATGTGGAAAATATAAAGAAGATTGCATATCTGCGTACATTAGGAATTTCTATTGAGGATATACGAAGCATTATATCTGGAAAAGTAACATTGCAGGAAACGCTTGAGAGGCAGAATGAAATATTAAATAGTCAGATTACTGATTTGAATAAGGCGAAACTCATGTGCGAAAAAATGCTGGATGAAGAAAGTATTAGTTATGAAAAATTACAGGTAGAACAATATGTAACAGAGTTGCAGGATTATTGGAAAGATAATCAAACTGTTTTCAAACTAGATTCAGTCAGCTTTTTATATATATGGGGAAGTATGCTTACTTGGATAACGATTACCGTACTATGCTTGATTATTGGGGCGTTGTCTTATTCTAAGCTGCCGACAGAAATTCCGGTACAATGGAGTAAAGGTGTGGCAACATCTTTGGTGAATAAAAATTGGATTTTTATTTGTCCGGTTATCTGCATTATAATCCGTTATTTATTAAAACCTTTTATCTATGCCAAATTACAGATGAACAATTATTATGGAAAAATTATAACAGAGTATTTGACAAATTATATGTGTTTTATTGTATTGTCAGTAGAAATTTTCTCAATACTTTTTACTTTCGGGGTGGTAAAAAGTGTTGTTGTACTTTTATTTGTGAACACGGCAGTCTTTATGGGATTGTTAGTAGTCGGATTGACAAAAATGGATTTGAGAGGAAAAGAAATTTTATGATTCAGATTTCAAATTTAATTAAAAAATATGGTGAAACAGTCGTTTTTTCGAATTTAAACTATACATTTGAAAATACTTGTATTTATGGACTTGTTGGAAGAAATGGAGCTGGAAAGACTACCCTTTTGAATATACTTTCGAATTATGACAAAAATTATACGGGAGTAATTTCTATCGATGGAGAAAAATGAACAAGGTTGA
>ENA-OQDF01000276-OQDF01000276.1-human-gut-metagenome-genome-assembly--contig:-NODE-276-length-20623-cov-2.259563_pt1 | contig 20623 bp, 24 predicted proteins | sample MGYA00242769_ERZ504597 | MGnify/ENA primary metagenome ERZ504597 (study PRJEB26092, sample SAMD00036305) | human gut metagenome | host: Homo sapiens | study: EMG produced TPA metagenomics assembly of...
ACATGGAGCTGACTGCTACTAATAGGGTGAGGGCTTGACCAAAAAGCATGGTCAGAATTGATTCGGTTGGTTGTCAACATGTATGTGGTTTTGAAGATACGATAAATTGATAAAGAAGGTGACTAGCGATAGTCACATTTTCTTATATAGGGGATTGGTCAAATGGTATGATAGGGGTCTCCAAAACCTTTGGTGGGAGTTCGATTCTCTCATCCCCTGCTCTAAGAAAAGCCGGAAATGCTTAAAAATCAGCGTTTCCGGCTTTTCTTTTATATTTCGGAAAAAAGATGTATACTAATGCATATAGAGAAACAAAAGGAGATTAAGAGAAAATGACAGAGAAAATTACATATTATATAAATACAGACTGTATTAATTGTGGATTATGCGTTAAAGTCTGTCCGGAACATTGTATCGACGTATATAAAAACCGGCATTTATCGATCAGAATAAATGCGGCATTGCGGTGCATGTGCTGAGGTCTGTCCTCCAGGAGCAATCAGAGACTGGGATGAATAAAAATCAGAAATTTTCAATATATTTAATTACTTTTTCAGTTGTAGCATTCTGATATTTTCCTTTCTTCCAGATGACACCAATTCGCTGCTCAATTGAAGGCATGACAGGAATTCCTACGATATCAGGATGCGCCTCTACAATAGAACGATATAAAAATGTTCCCATGTGACCAGATTTGACCATATTGATGAGAGTAGTGATCTGACTGGTATTCAGGATAATACGAGGATTTATTCCCACAGCCTTAAATTGTCTGGTAAGAGTCATTACCTGTACGGAATCTGTATTAAAAAGAATTAGTGGCTCGTCAGCAAGCATGGTGAGAAGAAGCGTTTTCTGTTTTGCCAGAGGATGATCTGAAGAAACACAGAAAAGCAGATCTTCAGTATCAATAATGCGAGAATTACATTTATCAATGGAAGGCTGCTCGGCATTGACAATTGCAATATCAAGCTTTTCTTCCAGAACAAGATCACATGCTTTAATAGAACCATATTCAAATAGGCGAAAATCTACTTCAGGAAAGTTCTCTTTTAAAGACAAATATAATTCAGGCAGATAAATAGTTCCCAACATTGGCGGAATCCCAATTCGGATAGGAGTGATTTTTTACGGATCTCATGAAATTCCGATTCTACAGAATCTGCGTGTGCAAGCAATTCTTCAGAACTCTTATAAAAGAGTTCTCCCTCAGGAGTAAGCGTCAGTTTATTATTATTTCGAAAAATAGATTTACCCCAAATTCTTCTTCAAGAGCTTTGATTGCGTTGGAAATCGAAGGCTGTGTCACAAAAAGTTCTTTCGCTGCTTTTGTGATGTTGTGATATCTGGCAGCAACACAAAAGTATTCTAATTGCGTTAATTTCATATAGAAATTCCCCTTTATATCATGCCCTAATAAGGTATATTGTTTTCAGTTACATAAATTATTTTTTATAATAGCATGGCAAAATCAAGTTCGCAATGGAATCTTACTGAGAATCAAAGTACAATAACTTTTTTCTATGGAACCATATGTTTTTATAAATGTACAATATCGAACTGTCTGGATATAATAACAACATAAACAGTAACGAACGGCCGTATGATTACTGAAAAATACAAAACGAAATAGGAGGGTGTAGTAATGAGTCCATCAACAATTACACTGTTGTTTCTTCTCTTCGCGGTAATCATGTTTGTACTTGAAAAGATTCCGCTTGCAGTAACATCCATGATTGTCTGTATCGGTCTGGTAGTAACTGGGGTATTGGATGTTAAAACAGCTTTTGCAGGATTCATCGACAGTAATGTCATCTTGTTTGTTGCCATGTTCATCGTAGGTGGAGCATTGTTTGAGACAGGCATGGCAAACAAGATTGGAGGTATTGTAACAAAATTTGCAAAGACCGAAAGAATGCTGATCATTGCGATCATGGTAATCGTAGGACTGATGAGTGGTGTTTTATCCAACACAGGTACAGCAGCAGTTCTGATTCCGGTAGTAATCGGTATCGCAGCAAAATCTGGATACAAGAGATCACGTCTTCTGATGCCGCTGGTATTTGCAGCAGCAATGGGAGGTAATCTTTCCCTTATCGGAGCACCGGGAAATCTGATCGCACAGAGTGCACTTCAGGAAATTGATATGAAGTTCGGCTTTTTCGAATACGCTATCGTTGGTTTACCGATTCTGATCGCAGGAATTTTATTCTATGCAACGATTGGTTACAAACTTCTTCCAAATCATGATGTCAAAGATGAAGGAGCATTTGATACAGAAAAAGATTTCAGTAATGTTCCGGCATGGAAACAGTGGTTATCACTGATCATTCTGGTGCTGACTCTGCTGGCAATGATTTTTGAAGATAAGATTGGTATTAAATTATGTATTTCCGGTGGAATCGGAGCACTGCTTCTGATCCTTACAGGAGTTATTTCTGAGAAAGATGCACTCAAATCCATCGATCTTAAAACAATCTTTCTCTTCGGTGGTACACTTTCTCTTGCAGCTGCACTGCAGAATACAGGAGCCGGTGAGCTGATTGCAAACAAAGTGATCGGAGCACTTGGAGAAAATCCATCTCCATACATATTGACATTTGTAGTATTCATTCTCTGCTGTATCCTGACAAACTTATGTCAAACACAGCAACAACAGCCCTTATGGTTCCAATCTGTCTGTCAATTGCGCAGGGAATGGGAGCTGACCCAAGAGCAGTTCTGATGGCATGTGTGATCGGTGGTTCCTGTGCATATGCTACACCAATCGGAATGCCGGCAAACACAATGGTTGTTGGTGCCGGTGGATACAAATTCATGGATTATGTAAAAGCAGGATTTCCACTTATCATCATTGCAACTGTTGTAAGCATGATCATTCTTCCAATCGCTTTTCCATTCTTCCCGTGAGAATGAAAAAGCAAAAGGAACTTGATGATAAAAAACTTAAACTCAATTATTAACTTTAAAATAATATCAACCAGGAGGAAAAACAAATGGGTAAGAAAGAACAGGTAGAGCAGCTTACCACTTATATGGCGAACTTTGTTTCCTATATTGGTAAAGTGCTGCCGGACGACATCAAAGCAAAAATTAATGAACTTGCAGAGAAAGAGGACAGTCCGCTGTCAAAAGTAATCTACCAGACTATGCAGAGAAACCAGGTTCTGGCAAAAGAACTCAACAGACCAAGCTGTCAGGATACAGGTGTATTACAGTTCTGGGTAAAATGTGGAACAAACTTCCCACTCATCGGTGAACTGGAAGGCCTTCTTAAAGAAGCTGTAGTCAAAGCTACATTTGAAGCACCACTTCGTCATAACAGTGTAGAAACATTTGACGAGTACAACACTGGTAAAAACGTTGGTAAAGGAACACCTACTGTATTTTGGGACATTGTTCCGGACAGTGACAAATGTGAAATTTACACATACATGGCTGGTGGCGGATGTACTCTTCCGGGAAAAGCTATGGTTCTGATGCCGGGTGAAGGCTACGAAGGTGTGACAAAATTTGTTATGGATGTTATGACATCTTATGGATTAAATGCTTGTCCGCCACTTCTCGTAGGTGTTGGCGTCGCAACATCTGTAGAAACAGCTGCACTGCTTTCTAAAAAAGCTCTTATGAGACCGCTTGGAAGTCACAATGAAAACGAAAGAGCTGCATCTATGGAAAAACTGCTTGAAGACGGAATCAATGCAATCGGCCTTGGACCACAGGGTATGGGCGGCAAATATTCCGTAATGGGTGTTCACATCGAAAACACAGCAAGACATCCATCTACTATTGGTGTAGCCGTAAACGTTGGATGCTGGTCCCACAGACGTGGACATATTATCTTTGATAAAGACCTTAACTACACAATCACAACACATTCGGGGGTGACTTTATAATGCTGGAAATGAAAGATGGAAAGAAAATTTTAACAACACCGATCTCAGCAGAAGATCTGAAGGATATCCATGCAGGAGATATCGTATATTTAAATGGAAGCATGACCACCTGTCGTGACGTTGCACACAGACGTCTTGTTGAAGAAGGCCGCGAACTTCCAGTTAATGTAAAGGATGCGGCTATTTTCCATGCTGGTCCGATCATTCGTCCACTGGAGAATGACAAGTTTGAAATGGTATCTGTAGGACCGACAACCAGTATGCGTATGGAAAAATTTGAATATGAATTCGTAAGAGAGACAGGCGTTCGTGTTATCATCGGTAAGGTGGTATGAAAGAAAACACAGAGCGTGCATGTAAAGAATTCGGAGCGATCCACTGTGTATTCCCGGCTGGAAATGCCGTTGTAGCAGCTACAGAAGTAGAAGAGATTGTAGATGCTCAGTGGAGAGATCTCGGAATGCCTGAGACACTGTGCACTGCCGTGTCAAAGAATTTGGACCTCTGATCGTATCTATCGATACAGAAGGACGTAACCTTTTTGAAGAGAACAAAGTTATCTTCAATCAGAGAAAAGATAAGGCTGTAGAAGAAATCTGCAAGCACGTAAGTTTTATCAAATAATAATATAATTAATATTATCTCGGACAGAGATAAATTCCTCAAAAGCAGTTTTATACACATACTTAGTTAAATTAAACCAAAATTTTTGCCCAAAATAATGCCATAGCAAAAGCCACACAACAGGATTTACTGTCATGCTCCTGTGATGTGGCTTTTGTTTTATGTTTCTTTTTAATTCAATTATATTTATATAAAAGTAAGATCTTTGCAGACCGGATAGCCATAAGCAGACTCAGCATTTTTTACAGCAGAGAGGATTGCCTCTGACATAACATCAGCAGCAAGGGTACCAACCATGTCGCAGTCAGCGGCAATGTTTCCGACAGATAATGCATAAATACTGTCACCATCCGCAGAAGTATGAACCGGACGGATAGAACGTGCATAACCATTGTGAGCCATACCGGCAATCTTGCTGAGCTGACTTTTATCAAATCTTGCATTGGTGATGATCGCGCCGATCGTAGTATTGCCGACAAACTTGTTATCATGTACTTCATAAGAACTGTAAAGTAATTTTGCAGTATCTGCAAATGCACTACGTTCTTCATTAAGCATACCGGCAACGATTCTACCAGAGTGATGATCATATATGTCGCCAAGAGCATTCACAGCTACAATGGCACCCACTTTTAACTCACCAATCTGAACAGCATAACTTCCGATACCGGATTTCATGCAATAGTCCATTCCCCTGAACTTACCAACGGTAGCACCGGTTCCGACTCCAAAGTTTCCATCCTGATAATTGTCTGCGTAAGCACCTTTGCAAGCTTCATAGCCCATTTCTTTGTCCGGGCGTACATGAGCATCTGCTACTGTCAGATCAAAAATATCTGACTGACATACCAGTGGGACTTTGGTAACACCAACGTCAAATCCAATGCCCTTTTCTTCAAGAAACTGCATAACGCCTCCAGCAGCATCCAGTCCAAAAGCACTTCCACCTCCAAGAAGAACTGCATGAATGGATTGAGCAGCAGCTAATGGCTTTAAGAGTTCACTTTCACGGGAAGCTGGTCCACCCCCACGGACATCCAGTCCGGCGCACATTCCGGTTTCACTCAAAATAACAGTACATCCTGTTCCACTTATAAAATTTTGGGCATTACCGATTCGAATGCCCTCAATATCCTTGATAGAAATAGTTTTCATTGAAATTCTCCTGATTCTTAAATTATGATTATGATATCAAATCGAGATTTTGATGTCAAATTTTAGAATTTAAAAAAAATTTATTACGATACAAATTCTTTGTAATATACAATTGCATCCTGCTCCTTATGCAGTTATAATGAATCTCAGAACTTCTTAAAAAGAAGATTAATGGGGGAAATTGGAGAGGGAAAATATGGATTATCAACAGCTTATTACCTTTATAATGGAAATGATCGGAACGATTGCATTTGCAGCATCAGGAGCAATGGTAGCGGTAGATCGTGCAATGGATATTTTTGGAGTGATTGTACTGGGGGTGACAACGGCAGTAGGCGGAGGTGCAGTTCGAGATGTGATATTAGGAATTGTTCCACCGGCAATGTTTCAGAGACCAATTTATACCATTGTAGCCACATTTACCTCCTGTATCGTGTTTCTGATACTTTATTTAAAAAAAGAGTTTCTGCAGGGACATAACCGTGAAACATATGATAAGATCATGCTGGTTATGGACTCAATCGGTCTTGGGATTTTTACTGTAGTAGGAGTGAATACAGGAATTTCACATGGATATGTGGATTACATGTTTCTGCTGGTGTTTCTGGGAACGATTACCGGAGTTGGCGGTGGATTACTGCGAGATATTATGGCCGGAGTACCTCCGTATATTCTGGTGAGACATATCTATGCCTGTGCTTCAATCGTGGGAGCAATCGTCTGTGTGGTGCTGTATCGGAATTTTGGTGCAGTGGTGTCAATGGTAGGAGCGTCAGCAGTAGTTATATTGGTCAGATACCTTGCGGCACATTACAGATGGAATCTTCCAAAGCTTACCCGAGAAGAATAGTAAAGAAGAAATATAATCATAAACATAGAAAAACAGCCCTTCAGTTGAAGAGCTGTTTTTTAGTGCTAAAAAGGGGGGATCAATATATTTTTTACCGAGAAATCATTCAAGAGGCTGTGTGTCCTGAAGTGCCTCGAATCCTTCTTCACCGGTACGGATCTTAACAACATTTTCGATGTCATATACGAATACCTTGCCGTCACCATACTGGCCGGTATGAAGAACTTTTTTTAGCAGTGTTAATAACTGTTTTGACTGGTACCAGACTGACAACGATCTCAATCTTAATCTTTGGCAGCAGGTTCATATCCATTTCAACACCACGGTAGTAGGAGCGGGCACCTTTCTGTACACCACATCCCATAACATTTGTAATAGTGATACCGGTAACACCGATTTCGTTCATTGCATGCATGAATTCTTCAAGTTTGCTCTGACGTGTGATGATAACAACTTTTGTCAGTTTATGTACGCCTTCTCTTGGAAGGTCAGGAATGGTGTCAACAACTTCAGCAGGTGCAACATTTGCGGAAGTATTTGAAGAAACAGATTTTTTGGCAACACCCATAGGTGTCGGAACTGTCATTGTATCATGTACAACAAATCCATCATAAGCGCTTGTAAGACCATGTTCTTTGGAATCAAGACCTTCGATTTCTTCTTCAGCAGTTACACGGAGACCAACAGTATGTTTGATCGCCTGGAAGATGATGGTCATAGTTACAGCCACCCATGCGATTGTAATGATCATACCGATAAACTGAACACCGAAGCCATGGAATCCACCGCCAACAAGAAGACCTTTCCATTCTGTGCCTGTACCATCTGAGAAAAGACCAACAGCGAGAGTTCCGAATGCACCATTAAACCATGTACACCAACAGCACCAACCGGGTCATCGACTTTAAGTACTTTGTCAATAAATTCAATACCGAATACAACTACAAAACCAGAGATGATACCAATGATAGCAGCAGATGTAGGTGAAACAGTATCACAACCTGCTGTGATAGCTACAAGACCTGCAAGAGATCCATTCAGTGACATAGAAACATCTGGTTTTTTGTATCTTACCCATGTGATGATAAGAACAGTAACTGTAGCAACAGCTGCTGCAAGGTTGGTAGTTACAAAAATCTTACCTGCTGTTACGATTGCATCACCTTCCATGCTTACAGTAGATGCACCGTTAAATCCGAACCAGCAGAACCAGAGGATGAATACACCTAAAGCACCGATGGTAAGGTTGTGACCAGGAATAGCTTTTGATTTACCGCTGTTGGAATATTTTCCAATACGAGGTCCAAGGATGATGGCACCGATAAAGGCTGCAACACCACCAACCATATGTACGGCACAGGAACCAGCAAAATCATGAAATCCCATCTGGCTGATGAAACCACCGCCCCAGATCCAGTGACCAGATACCGGGTAAACGATCAGGCTGATCAGGAAGCTGTAGATACAATAAGGAAGAAAATTTTGTACGTTCTGCCATGGCACCAGATACGATAGTAGCGGATGTTGCACAGAATACAGTCTGGAAGATCAGAAATGCCCAGAACGGAACACCGTCAGGAAGCATTGCAGAACCATAATTAGCTTCTGTGGCAATACCTCCAATCTTTCCAAAGAATCCATTACCGGCTCCAAACATGATACCAAATCCGACGATCCAGAAGGTAGGAGTACCAATACAGAAGTCCATAAGGTTTTTCATAATGATGTTACCTGCATTTTTTGCCCTGGTAAAGCCAGTCTCTACCATAGCGAAGCCTGCCTGCATAAAGAAGACAAGTGCGGCACCTAAAAGTACCCAGATTGTGTTTACTGATGAATAGTCCATAAAGTTACCTCTCTTTCCCTTAAAAAGTTTAGCGGTTTAACAGTTTCTTAAAATAAAATTGAAAAGGCACGGGAATGATGAAAAATCATTCTCGCGCCTTTACGAATCAAATGTATATGTAAAACAGGGGATGTCTCGTATCGTGTGATTAATGGATGAGGAAATCGATAATGAATTATGAAGTAGTTCATGTTCATAATGACATCCCCCGGTTTTACCATTGTGAAATTATCAATGTATTCTCTTATTCTCAGTCAGAGATGGAGAATAACAGTTTGCCATAGGTTGGATATGGAAGAATAGAATCAGGAATGAGTGCTTCAGCTGCATCCGCAGAAACACGAACTTTTTCCATATCGGTAAGAACAACGCTCTGGTAGAGTTTTGCACTCTTGAGAAGATCTTTGTCAACCTCATATTCTGCCATTGCAGTATCTGCCTTCAGTGTTTCCAGATCTTTGGTCATTGTTTCGGCAAGCTCAGTCAGTCTGGACAGAAGAGATGCTTCTGCGGATACAGAGATACCCGGAACAACAGATTTCTTGAGAGATGCTGTCTGAGCAAGTTTTTCCATATATGTAGTAATACTTGGAAGAAGATCTTTCTGAATGATCTCAACCAGTGTATTTGCTTCAATGTGAAGAGTTTTTACATAGTTTTCCATTTTGATCTCATAACGGGAATGCAGCTCTGCGTCTGTGAAAATATGATGGCTTGTAAGAAGTTTTTCATTCTTTTCATCGATGAAGTGCGGCAGTGCATCCGGTGTGGATACCAGATTATAAAGACCACGTTTTTTGGCTTCTTCCAGCCATTCATCGGTATAACCGTTTCCATTGAAGATAACACGTTTGTGGTCGATGATTGTCTGTTTCAGTAATTCATGTACGGCAGATTCCATTTCATCTGCAGGAACATCTTTCAGTTTCTCATAGAACTGACGCAGAGATTCTGCAACGGCTGTGTTAAGAATGATGTTCGGGTTTGCAACAGAAGAAGAAGAACCGAGCATACGGAATTCGAATTTGTTTCCGGTAAATGCAAATGGTGAAGTACGGTTTCTGTCTGTATTGTCTTTTACAAAGTGAGGAAGTACTTTTGCACCGATATCCATCTGAACAGCACTGTGTCCTGCGAAGAATTCATCGTTTTCAATGGCTTTGAGGACTTCTGTCAGTTCATCTCCCAGAAAGATAGAAACAACTGCCGGCGGAGCTCGTTAGCACCAAGACGATGATCGTTTCCTGCACTTGCAACAGAGATACGGAGCAGATCTGCATAATCATCAACTGCTTTAATAACAGCTACAAGAAATACCAGGAACTGTGTGTTCTCAGCAGGTGTTTTACCAGGATCAAGAAGGTTGACACCAGTATCTGTACTCATGGACCAGTTGTTGTGTTTACCACTTCCGTTGATACCTTCAAATGGTTTTTCATGAAGCAGGCATACCATATTATGTTTGGCAGCGACTTTTTTCATGATTTCCATTGTCAGCTGGTTATGATCGACTGCAACGTTTGTTGTATCGAATACCGGAGCCAGCTCATGCTGAGCAGGAGCAACTTCATTATGTTTTGTTTTGGCCGGAATTCCAAGTTTCCAGAGCTCTTCATCAAGATCATGCATATAAGCAGATACACGCGGCTTCAGAGTTCCGAAATAATGATCTTCCATTTCCTGGCCTTTTGGAGCCGGAGCACCGATTAGTGTACGTCCACAGAAAATCAGGTCTTTTCTCTTATTATAAAGATCCTTGTCTACCAGGAAGTATTCCTGTTCAGGACCTACGGTTGTGTTGATGTGTTTAACTTCGGTATTTCCGAGAAGACGAAGAACCTTCACTGCTTCTTTATTCAGAGTATCCATGGAACGAAGAAGAGGTGTTTTCTTATCCAGTGCCTCGCCGCTGTAAGAACAGAATGCTGTCGGAATGTAAAGTGTACGGTCTTTAATAAATGCCGGTGAAGTAGGATCCCAGGCTGTATAACCTCTTGCTTCAAATGTAGCACGAAGACCGCCTGACGGAAAACTGGAAGCATCCGGTTCACCTTTTACAAGTTCTTTTCCAGAAAAATCCATGATCACCTGTCCATCTACTGTAGGGGAAATAAAACTGTCATGTTTTTCTGCTGTAAAGTTAGTCATTGGCTGAAACCAGTGAGTATAATGAGTAGCGCCATGTTCCAGTGCCCATTCTTTCATGGCAACTGCTACGGAGTTGGCAACATCAAGTTCAAGATGAGTGCCGTTCTCAATTGTTTTTTCAGCGCTTTGTACATATCTTTCGGTAATTTCTCACGCATGATCTTGTCGTTAAAAACAAGACTGCCGTAAAGTTCAGGAATGCTCTGTGCCATAATTAAAATCTCCTTTCGATTCCATTAATCTTATTATCCTCAGATAAACAAAAAAGGCGCCTTGGAATCTAATCCAAAGCGCCGTTGCTTATGTGATGTAGTATACACAAAAAATCAGGATGTCAATAATTTTTGTGAAAAAATTCAAATTTTTGTTTGGGTAAATGAATTTATTTGTATGGATTTTTGAAAGGACAAGGGTTGACAAAAGTCGATCTTCTATTATAATTTCAGATAGATTCACAGGTGAAATTCACATTGATAAACATTGATAATGGGAGGAAATTCTGATGGCAGGAATTAAGGAAGCCTGTGGTGTATTTGGTATTTATGATCTGGATGGAGGAAATGTTGTTCCATCCATTTATTATGGCCTTACATCACTTCAGCATCGTGGACAGGAGTCTTGCGGACTTGCAGTTTCCAGAACAGACGGAGAGCGTGGTAATGTCCAGTTCCATAAGGATCTGGGACTGGTAAGTGAAGTTCTCAGGGAAGATACCATACGGAATATGGAAGGTGATCTCGGAATCGGACATGTACGTTATTCTACGACAGGTGCATCTGTAGCAGAAAATGCACAGCCTCTGGTATTGTCCTATATTAAAGGGACACTTGCACTGGCACATAACGGAAACCTGATCAATACCCCGGAACTGAAATGGGAGCTGATTCAGAACGGAGCGATTTTTCATACAACGACTGATTCGGAAGTTATTGCGTTTCATGTAGCACGTGAGCGAGTGCACTCCAAAACAGTAGAAGAGGCTGTCCTCAAAACTGCCCGTAAGCTGAAAGGTGGATATGCTCTCGTTATCATGAGTCCGAGAAAATTGATTGGTGTCAGGGATCCGTTTGGACTGAAACCATTGTGTCTTGGAAAACGCGATAATACTTATGTACTTGCATCTGAGAGCTGTGCACTTACCTCTGTGGGCGCTGAGTTTATAAGAGATATTGAGCCAGGAGAGATGATTACGATTTCCAGAAATGGTATTGAGTCTAATAAAGAATTGAGTACCGGTAAACATGCCCATTGTGTATTCGAATATATTTATTTCGCAAGACTGGACAGTATGATGGATGGAGTGAAGATTTATGATGCTCGTATCCGAGGCGGTAAATCACTTGCAAAATCCTATCCGGTAGAGGCTGATCTTGTTACCGGTGTGCCGGAATCTGGTATCCCGGCAGCAAAGGGATATTCGGAAGAATCGGGTATACCGTTTGGCTTTGCTTTTTATAAGAACAGCTATATTGGAAGAACATTTATCAAACCAACGCAGAAAGAACGAGAGTCCAGTGTACATTTGAAACTCAGTGTTCTAGATTCTGCGGTCAAAGGCAAACGAATCGTTCTGGTGGATGATTCCATTGTCCGTGGAACAACGATTGCAAACCTTATCCGTATGCTTAAAAAGCAGGCGCACTGGAGGTACATGTACGAATCAGTTCTCCGCCGTTCCTGCATCCATGCTATTTTGGAACAGATGTACCATCTAATGATCAGCTGATTGCCAGCAATCACAGTGCACAGGAAATCTGTGAGATGATCGGAGCAGATTCTCTTGGATATATGCAGAGTGATTACCTGGAGGGAATGGCAGGTCACCTTCCATTATGTAAAGCCTGCTTTGATGGTAAATATCCGATGGATGTGGAAGCAGAAACTGAACAAAAAAATTGACTGCGGATGTTGAAAATTATAGAAATTACATATTTACAAACGAAAAAAAATAAGGTATAGTAAATCTCATATTTTAAGATCTTATCTGACAAAGGCGTCAGAAGCGATAGAGGGAATTGTCACTTTGTCTGCTTCTGACGCCTTTTGTTTAAGATATAAAATGGAGGAGGAAATCGATAATGGCAGTAAAATACGTTTTTGTTACAGGTGGTGTTGTATCCGGTCTTGGTAAAGGAATCACAGCAGCTTCCCTTGGAAGACTTCTGAAAGCACGTGGATATCAGGTAACAATGCAGAAGTTTGATCCTTATATCAATATTGATCCGGGTACCATGAACCCAATCCAGCATGGAGAGGTTTTTGTTACAGATGATGGTACAGAGACGGATCTGGATCTTGGACATTATGAGAGATTTATTGATGAGAGCCTTGATAAAAACTCGAATGTAACGACCGGAAAGGTCTATTGGTCTGTATTACAGAAAGAACGTCATGGAGACTTGGCGGAGGTACTGTGCAGGTCATCCCTCACATCACCAATGAGATTAAGAGCCGCTTCTACAGAGCGAAGGAACAGGATGAAGAAAAAATTGCGATTATAGAGGTTGGTGGAACTGTTGGTGATATTGAAAGTCAGCCGTTTCTTGAGTCTATTCGTCAGTTCCAACATGATGTGGGACATGACAACGCGATTCTGATTCATGTAACACTGATTCCTTATTTGAAAGCATCTGAAGAGATGAAGACAAAACCGACACAGGCCAGTGTAAAAGAACTTCAGGGAATGGGAATTCAGCCGGATGTTCTGGTATGCAGAAGTGAGCATCCACTGACTGATGAAATCAAAGGAAAGATTGCACTGTTCTGTAATGTACCGGTCAGCCATGTGCTGCAGAATCTTGATGTAGAATATCTTTATGAAGCACCTCTTGCCATGGAGCGTGAAAAACTGGCAGATGTGGTACTGGAATCTTTAAGACTGGAGAATCGCAAACCGGATCTTACCGAATGGACACAGATGGTCAATGACCTGCGCAATCCGGAAAGCACTGTAAATATTGCCATGGTAGGAAAATATACACAGCTTCACGATGCATATCTGAGTGTTGTGGAAGCACTGAAACATGGTGGGATTTCATGCAAAGCAAAAGTAGAGATCATATGGATTGATTCTGAAGAATTGAATGAAAAGAATCTGGATCAGATGCTTCATAAAGTAGACGGTATTCTGGTTCCGGGTGGATTTGGAAATAGAGGTACCGAAGGTATGATTCTGGCAGCACAGTATGCCCGTGTACACAAAATTCCGTATCTTGGAATCTGCTTGGCATGCAGATGGCAATTGTTGAATTTGCAAGACATGTTCTGGGATATGAAGATGCGAACAGTATAGAACTGGATCCTGCAACCAAACATCCGGTAATTGCATTGATGCCGGATCAGGAGAGCGTAGAAGATCTGGGCGGTACGTTGAGACTTGGAAGTTATCCGTGTGTATTGGCAGACAGTTCCAGAGCACTTGAACTTTTTGGAAAGAAAGAAATTCAGGAACGTCACAGACATCGTTATGAGGTAAACAATGCATATCGAGAAGAACTTGCAGCGAAAGGAATGACGATTGCAGGAACTTCACCGGACGGACATATCGTAGAGATGATAGAGATCAAAGATCATCCATTTTATGAAGGAACACAGGGACATCCGGAATTTAAATCAAGACCGAACCATGCACACCCACTGTTCCGCGGATTTGTAAAAGCAGCAGATGAATATGCAAAACTGAAACTGAGCCGACAGGCACAAAATCAGGAATAAAAAATAAAAGGAGTGAGACAGGACGAGAAAAAGTCTTGTTTTATTCCTGTTACAAATAGAAAGGATAAATGACCATGCAGGAAGTAAGGAGAGAAGATCAGGGACTGTACCGTCGCGAATTCGAGCATGATAACTGCGGTATCGGTGCGGTTGTAAATATAAAAGGTAAAAAGACCCATGATACGGTTGCCAATGCGCTCAGAATCGTAGAACATCTGGAGCACCGTGCTGGTAAAGATGCAGAAGGTAAGACTGGTGATGGTGTCGGAATTCTTCTGCAGATTTCACATAAATTTTTCAAAAAAGCCTGTAAGAAAGAGGGCTTTGATATTGGTGGAGAAAGAGAATATGGTATTGCACAGTTCTTTTTCCCACAGCATGAGATCAAGCGTGCACAGGCAAAGAAAATGTTCGAGATCATTGTGGAAAAAGAAGGTCTGGAACTTCTTGGCTGGAGAACTGTTCCGGTAATCCCGGAGGTGCTTGGACATAAAGCCAGAGAATGTATGCCTTACATTATGCAGGCATTTATCAAAAAACCAGATGAGGTAGAAAAAGGACTTCCGTTTGACCGTATGCTCTATATTGCACGTCGTGAGTTTGAACAGAGTAACGACAATACTTATGTAGTATCTATGAGCAGCCGTACGATCGTATACAAAGGTATGTTCCTGGTAGGACAGCTGAGAACATTCTTTGCTGATCTTCAGAACCCTGATTATGAGTCTGCAATTGCGATGGTTCATTCGAGATTCAGTACGAATACAAATCCGAGCTGGGAGAGAGCTCATCCGAACCGTTTTATGGTTCACAATGGTGAGATCAATACAATCCGTGGAAATGCAGATAAGATGCTTGCCAGAGAAGAAAATATGGAATCTCCATATCTGAAGGGCCAGCTCCATAAGGTTCTTCCGGTCATTGACCGTAAGGGATCTGACTCAGCTATGCTTGACAATACTTTGGAATTCCTTGTAATGAGTGGAATGGAACTCCCACTTGCAGTGATGATCACTATTCCAGAACCGTGGGCTAACAATGATACAATCTCACAGGATAAGAGAGATTTTTATCAGTATTATGCGACTATGATGGAGCCATGGGATGGACCGGCGTCTATTCTTTTCTCTGATGGTGATGTCATGGGAGCTGTACTTGACCGTAATGGTCTGCGTCCGTCAAGATATTATATCACCTCTGACGGCTACATGATCCTGTCTTCAGAAGTTGGTGTTATGCCAATCCCAGAAGAGAAGATTGTTCTGAAAGAGAGACTTCATCCTGGAAAAATGCTTCTGGTAGATACCGTCGCAGGTAAGGTAGTCGATGACGATGAGCTGAAAGAAAATATGCAGCTATGCAGCCATATGGAGAATGGCTGAACAGCAATCTGGTTCAGTTGAAAGATATCAAAATTCCGAATGTACGTATGGAAGAATATACACCGGAGCAGCGTGCACGCCTGCAGAAAGCATTTGGATATACTTACGAACAGTACCGTACTTCAATCAGAAATATGGCACTGAATGGAGCAGAAAGTATCGGTGCCATGGGTGTTGATACTCCACTGGCAGTACTCTCCAATCAGCATCGTCCTTTATTTGATTATTTTAAACAGCTTTTTGCACAGGTAACCAATCCGCCGATCGATGCTATCCGTGAGGAAATCGTAACCTCTACCAGTGTGTATGTTGGTAAAGACGGAAACCTTCTTGTACAGCAGCCAGAGAACTGTCATGTACTGAAGATCATGCATCCGATCCTTACAAATACAGATATGCTCAAGATCAAAACCATGGATCACGAAGGCTTTAAAGTTGCGGTTGTTTCTACCCTTTATTATAAGAGTACAAAGCTTGAGAGAGCAATCGATCGTCTTTTTGTTGAAGTTGATAAAGCATATCGTGATGGTGCAAACATCCTTGTACTTTCAGACCGTGGAGTAGACGAAAATCATATGCCGATTCCGTCACTACTGGCTGTTTCCGCAGTACATCAGCATCTTGTAAAAACGAAAAAAAGCACTTCCCTTGCAATCATTCTGGAATCCGGAGAACCAAGAGAGGTTCATCATTTTGCAACACTTCTTGGCTATGGCGCTAGTGCGATCAATCCATACCTTGCACTTGAGACAATCCGTGAACTGATCGATAATCGCATGCTTGATAAAGATTATTATGCAGCTGTAGAAGATTATAATCATGCAGTCTTAAGTGGTATTGTAAAGATTGCATCTAAAATGGGTATCTCAACGATCCAGTCTTATCAGGGTTCACAGATATTTGAGGCAATCGGTGTTTCTCAGGATGTGATCGATAAGTACTTTACAGGTACTGTAAGCCGTGTAGGTGGAATTACTCTGGAAGATATTGAAGATAATGTAGAAAAACTGCATTCAGAAGCCTTTGATCCGCTCGGCCTTGATACCGATCTTACTCTGGACAGTGTGGGTGCACACAAGATGAGAAGTCAGGGAGAAGAGCATAAATACAATCCGCAGACAATCCATCTGCTTCAGGAATCTACCTGGACAGGCAGCTATGATCTGTTCAAACAGTATACTGCACTGGTAGACAAAGAAAGCCATGGAGACTTCGTGGCCTTCTGGAATTCAACTATCCGGAAAAAGCAATCCCGATCGAAGAAGTTGAAAGTGTCGATGAGATCGTTAAGAGATTCAAGACAGGTGCGATGTCTTATGGTTCAATTTCTCAGGAAGCACATGAGACACTTGCAATTGCGATGAACCATCTGCATGGAAAATCCAATACAGGTGAAGGTGGAGAAAGTGCAGAGCGTATTGCATCTGCAGGAAGTAAGGACGACCGTTGTTCTGCGATCAAACAGGTAGCCAGCGGACGATTCGGTGTTACAAGCCGTTATCTGGTATCTGCAAGAGAAATCCAGATCAAGATGGCCCAGGGTGCAAAACCAGGTGAAGGTGGACATCTTCCGGCTAAAAAAGTATATCCGTGGATTGCAAAGACCCGTCATTCAACTCCTGGTGTGTCTCTGATCTCCCCACCGCCGCACCATGATATTTATTCCATCGAGGATCTGGCACAGCTGATCTATGACCTGAAAAACTCTAACGTATATGCGGATATTTCCGTGAAGCTTGTTTCAGAGGCTGGTGTCGGTACTGTTGCAGCCGGTGTTGCAAAAGCCGGTGCACAGACCGTTCTGATCTCCGGTTATGACGGAGGAACAGGAGCAGCTCCAAGAAGCTCGATCCACAATGCAGGACTTCCATGGGAGCTTGGACTTGCAGAAACACATCAGACACTTCTTATGAATGGTCTGCGTAACAGGGTACGTATCGAGACAGATGGAAAGCTTATGAGTGGACGTGATGTAGTGATCGCAGCTCTTCTCGGAGCAGAGGAATTTGGATTTGCCACCGCTCCGCTTGTAACTATGGGCTGTGTAATGATGCGTGTATGTAATCTGGATACCTGTCCGGTCGGTGTGGCAACACAGAATCCAGAGCTTCGTAAACGTTTCCGTGGTAAACCTGAATACGTAGAGAACTTTATGAGATTTATTGCTCAGGAAATGCGAGAATACATGGCACGTCTTGGCGTTCGTACTGTTGATGAAATGGTTGGACATACTGAGCTTCTTAAACAGTCTGCAGAAGCAGTTGCAGCAGAACCACATAAAGGCAAACTGGACCTCAGTGCAATTCTGAATAACCCATATGCAGGAAACGGACAGAAGGTTACTTTTGATCCGAAGGCTGTTTATAACTTCGAACTGGAAAAGACTCTGGATGAGAAAGTCCTTCTCAAAAAATGTGCGAGAGCAATATCTAAGGCTGAGCATGTAGAACTGGATGTGGATGTCACTAATACTGACCGTACATTTGGTACGATCCTCGGTGCTGAGATCACCAGACAGACAGGAACAGGACTTCCGGATGATACAATTGTGATCAATTGCCACGGAGCAGGCGGACAGAGCTTTGGTGCATTTATTCCTAAGGGACTTACCTTGAATCTTACTGGTGACAGTAATGATTATTTTGGTAAAGGTCTGTCAGGTGGTAAGCTGATCGTGAAAGTACCTGAAAAAGCAGCTTATAAACCAGAAGAGAATATCATCATCGGAAACGTTGCCCTTTATGGTGCTACCAGCGGTTATGCTTTTATCAACGGTGTTGCAGGAGAACGTTTTGCAGTTCGTAACTCTGGTGCATATGCAGTTGTCGAAGGTGTTGGTGAACATGGCTGTGAATATATGACAGGTGGCCGTGTTGTAGTCCTTGGACGAACCGGAAAGAACTTGCAGCAGGTATGAGCGGTGGTATTGCATACGTGCTGGATGTGGATAACAAACTGTATAAGAATATTAATAAAGCAATGATCTCTATTGAAAAAGTAGAGAATAAATATGATAAAAAAGAACTTCGTGATCTGATCGAAGCCCATGTTGCGGCTACCGGTTCTAAACTGGGAACAAAAGTACTTGATGACTTTGACTATTATCTGCCGCACTTTAAGAAACTTATTCCAAATGAATATAAGAAGATGATCACACTCAGCGCCAAACTGGAAGAAAAAGGACTGACAAGTGAGCAGGCGCAGATGGAAGCATTTTACGAAAGCATTGGAGCAAAGCATTAAGGAGGATGAGGAAACATGGGAAAGCCAACAGGATTTTTAGAGTATAAAAGAGAGACAGCCAGAGTGCTGCCGCCAAAGGTCCGGATTGCCAACTTCAATGAGTTCCGGACTCCTCTCAGCAAAGAAAAACAGAAAACACAGGGGGCGCGCTGCATGCCTGCGGCGTACCTTTCTGCCAGTCAGGTATGATGCTTAATGGAATGGCTTCCGGCTGTCCACTGCATAACCTCGTACCGGAAACAAATGATCTGGTATATACAGGAAACTGGAAACAGGCATATTTAAGACTTTCCAAGACACATAGTTTTCCGGAGTTTACTTCCAGAGTGTGTCCGGCTCTTTGTGAGGCGGCATGTACCTGTAATCTGGACAGTGAGCCGGTATCTACAAAAGAAAATGAAAGAGCAATCATTGAAACTGCGTGGCAGGAAGGATGGGTAAAACCACAGATTCCACGCGTTCGTACAGGAAAGACGATCGCAGTAGTCGGAAGTGGTCCATCCGGTCTGGCAGCGGCACAGCAACTGAACCGAAGAGGACACAGTGTTACAGTTTATGAAAGAAGTGACAGACCTGGCGGACTTCTCCGTTACGGTATTCCGAATATGAAACTGGAAAAATCTGTCGTAGACAGAAGAATTCATCTGATGGAAGAAGAAGGTGTGAAGTTTGTTCTGAATACCAATGTCGGAAAAGATATCACTGCAGAAGAACTTCTTAAGAAATATGACCGCGTGATTCTTGCATGTGGAGCATCTAATCCGAGAGACATCAAAGTTCCGGGACGAGAAGCAAAAGGTATTTACTTTGCTGTAGATTTTCTTGGAAAAGTCACCAAGACACTTTTGGATTCCAATTTTGAAAAAACGCCATATGAACTTGCAAAAGATAAACATGTACTTGTGATCGGTGGTGGCGATACCGGTAATGACTGTGTTGGAACAAGTATCCGCCTTGGAGCAAAATCTGTTACACAGCTTGAAATGATGCCGAAGCCGCCGGTAGAACGTGCAGCGAATAATCCGTGGCCTGAGTGGCCGAGAATCCTCAAAACGGACTATGGCCAGGAAGAGGCAATTGCAGTGTTTGGCCATGATCCGCGTGTATATCAGACAACGGTTACGGAGTTTATTGCAGATAAGAAAGGAAATGTCTGCAAGGCGAAGATCGTTAAACTAAAAAGTCAGAAAGATGAAAAGACAGGAAGAATGATGATGGTTCCGGTAGAAGGAACGGAAGAAGTCATTCCGGCAGATGTGGTTCTGATCGCAGCTGGATTCCTGGGAAGCCAAAAGTATGTAACAGATGCATTTAAAGTAGCACTTACCGGACGGACAAACGTTGGAACAAAACCAGAAGCTTATGAAACTTCTGTACCAAGAGTCTTCACGGCAGGTGATATGCACCGGGGACAGTCGCTGGTTGTATGGGCAATCCGTGAGGGCCGTGAGGCAGCAAGAGCTGTTGATGAGTCCCTGATGGGATATACAAATCTGTAAAAAGAGAGTTGACAAAGATCATGCAGGTTGCTATAATACCTGCATGAACAAGGGCGTTCTTTTGGAGGGTAACCCTCCGAAAGTGCGCCCCTTTTTTATTTATTTTAAATTATTACTTCTTTTCTGTTTTTTCACCAAAAGAGGTTGCAAAAATTAGTGTTTTAAATCTTTTCAAATAACCAAAATACACAGAACTAAAAAAATACTAATTGACAGCAGAAGTATCCATTTAAAATGACTGACTAAGAAACCGATTCAAAAAAAAG
>ENA-OQDF01000278-OQDF01000278.1-human-gut-metagenome-genome-assembly--contig:-NODE-278-length-20611-cov-1.973492_pt1 | contig 20611 bp, 22 predicted proteins | sample MGYA00242769_ERZ504597 | MGnify/ENA primary metagenome ERZ504597 (study PRJEB26092, sample SAMD00036305) | human gut metagenome | host: Homo sapiens | study: EMG produced TPA metagenomics assembly of...
CCCCAGAATTTGAAAACCCGGGAGCGCCATGATGAACTACGAGGTATCCATCGGACAGACATTCTTGGATGGCAACTTGTTTACGGAGTTGACCGCCTTTTTTATCGACGGGCAAGATATGATCGAGACGACACGTATAGACGGACGCCCTAAGAATGTCAATACGGGTACTTTTACCAATAAAGGTATCGAGTTCGATTCCCGCTACCAGATTCTCAAGAATTTAAGCCTCGATATGAACTATAGCTATTTGCATACGAGCAAGGCCCTGCTGGCGGCTCCGGCGCATAAGTTTTTCGCTGGCGTGATGTATGCCCCGGGACGTTTCACTTTCAACGTGAACGTACAATCCATTTTCGACCTTTATATCAATACGGCGGACAAGGTGAAAGAGGATTACACGGTTCTGAATGCGAAGGCAGCCTACCGTTTCGGTACACGTGATAAAGGCTTGAATCTATTTGTCAAAGGAGAGAATTTAACGGCTACCCGTTATTCCATCAACGAAGGATTCCCGATGCCGAAGGCGATATTCATGGGAGGTATAGATGTTACTTTCTAGCGTGGGTAGAAAAAGAACTTCCTCGAATACTCATATCTCCTTGAATTTTATGTCTACTTTCTAATATTTGTTTTATCTTTGCTTCATCAGAGTTTATTTGATTTTGATTAAAAGAATAAAACGTTATATATATGGATGTGAAAAATGATTTGGGTGGAGGAAAGCCCACGTTGCTAATCGCGGAGGATGAGGAAAGTAATTATTTACTTCTGAAGACCATTTTACATAAATATTGTAATTTGATCCGTGCTAAAACTGGTTTGGAAGCTTTGGCTCTCTTTAAGGAAAACGAGGTGGACTTGATCTTGATGGATATAAAGATGCCTGAGATGACGGGTATCGAGTCCTTGAAGGAAATCCGTAAGCTATCGAAAGATATCCCCGTAATCATGCAGTCGGCTTATGTATTCGACTCTGATATGGAAGCCGCTAAAGAAGCCGGGGCTTCTGGTTTTATCACGAAGCCGATCAATCTAAAGGTATTGAAAAATACGATATCGCAGTATTGTCCGTCGATCGTATGGTAAGGATTTATTAAGATGTTTTAGATTTGTATAAACGGCATTTTGTCGTATTTTTTGTTATTTTTGTAGGAAATCGTCAAGAGGGCGCTTTACAAATGTATTCTAATCTACAAAAATGACATGCTTATGATAAAAAAAGAACATCTTGTATCCGACATTTCTAAACTAAAAAAAAGTATATAATCAGAGCTTCCCTTGGTTGGTGACCTTAGCGGAAGAAAGTGAGAACGCAAAGTATTTTAAGGATGCTTTGCGTTCTCTTATTTTATCCCGGCTCACGGAAAAGGAAAGTACCCAAGAAAACGTAGGAAGGCGGTGGCGAGACGTATCCTTCTTTGATTGAGCATGATGATACTTTCGTGGACGAGCTGTCTACGGGCGAGCGTCTTCCGGTGCGGACGGTCACTTATCTTTGGCAGTTCCTGATCGGCCATTTGGAAAATGAGGTCTCTCCTGATTTATTCATTGACCTATACCATCAGTTTGATTTATTGGAATATCCGGTTGAGATCCTGCCGGACCGGGCATTGGTGAAAAGGCAGATGAACCGTTGGCCGACCGGACTCGGCCCGGAGGTGATCGCTATCCGTGAGAGGAACAAGGAGCGTATCATCGCTTGCTTGATCAAGAAGATAGAAAGACGCCATAGCCTTTCGTCACGTTTTCAGTTCGCCGAGGGCATCTCCTATGAGGAGAAAGAGGCTCGGGTACGTGAGTGGTGGAATACTGCTCGTTTCCATTTGTCGATGGCGATCAAGAGTCCTACGGAATTGAACTTCTTTTTGGGATATTCCCTGTCGGATGAGACGATGAGCTTATTGGCCCGTGCCAAAAAGAAGGGGATGCCCTTTTTTGTGACTCCTTATTATCTTTCCCTATTAAATATAGAACATGAGGGGTATGATGACGCTACGGTGCGATCGTACATCATGTACTCGAACGAGCTGGTAGATACGTATGGAAGCATTAAGGCGTGGGAAAGGAAGACATGGTCGTCGCCGATGAGCCGAATGCGGCGGGCTGGCTATTGCCGGAGGGACATAATATACACCGGAGGTATCCGGAGGTGGCGATCTTGATCCCCGATTCGATGGGGCGTGCTTGCGGTGGATTGTGCGCTTCTTGCCAGCGCATGTATGATTTCCAGAGCGAGCGGTTGAATTTCGATTTCGAGGCCCTGAAGCCTAAGGAGAGTTGGGACCGGAAGTTACGTCGTCTGATGCGTTATTTCGAGGAAGACGCCCAGCTACGGGATATCCTGATAACGGGCGGGGATGCCTTGATGAGCCAGAACGCTACCTTGCGTAAGATATTGGAGGCGGTATATAAGATGGCGGTGCGGAAACGGAAGGCGAACGAGAGCCGTTCGGAGGGCGAGAAGTACGCCGAGCTGCAACGGGTACGGCTAGGTTCCCGGTTGCTGGCTTATCTTCCGCTGCGTGTGACCGACGAGTTGGTCGGTATATTGAGGGAGTTCAAGGAGAAGGCTTCCGCTATTGGTGTGAGCCAGTTCTATATACAAACGCATTTCCAGTCTCCACTGGAGGTGACACCGGAGGCGAGGCACGCTATCGAGGCGATCTTGGCGGCGGGCTGGACGATCACGAATCAGTTGGTTTATACGGTCTCGGCTTCCCGTAGGGGCATACGGCGAAATTACGGCAGACCTTAAACGCCTTGGGGTGGTTTGCTATTATACGTTCTCCGTGAAGGGATTCCGGGAGAATTATGCGGTTTATACCCCGAATAGCCGCTCGTTGCAAGAGGCTCGTGAGGAGAAGATCTTCGGGCAGGTGCCGGAGGAGAAACAGGCGGAGTTGTATGATATGATCCGTAACCAGCGTCCTTTAGGCAAGTGCTTGGTTCGTTTCCTGAAGGAGAACGGGTTGCTGTTCGCCGGGACGGATCGTAACGTGTTGAACTTGCCGCTATTGGTAAGAGCATGACTTTCCATACCATTGGACTGACTTCCGAGGGAAAGCGGATTCTTAAGTTCGATCACGACGGGAGCCGTCGGCATAGCCCGATTATCGATCAAATGGGTGAGGTCTATATCGTGGAGAATAAATCCGTGGCCGCTTACCTTAGGCAATTGAAGGAGATAGGCGAGGATGTCAATGAGTACCGTACGATCTGGAATTATTGCGAGGGAGAGACCGAGCCTCGTTTCAGTATTTATGAATACCCGGCTTATCCCTTTAAGGCCACGGACCGAATGACTAATCTTGAATTATGAATTCTATCCTCATGTGTTTGCCTTGGTTTCGTATATTTTGCTTAATTTTGTTTCATTGAATTTAGAAGGATATGATACAGAACGAAAGAGAAATCAGGCATGAGCTTGTGTTACAGGCCGCACGCCGCATGATGACAGCCGCTCGCACGGCTCCTAAAGGCAAGGGTATTGATATCATAGAGATAGCGATGGTGACGGATGGGGATATCTTGCGCCTGTCCGATGAGATGATCCGGATAGCGGCCGAGACCGGATTCAAGTTCCTGCTTCGTGACGCCGAGAATATAAAGAGTGCCGACGCCGTGGTGATTATCGGTACCTCCCAGAAGTACAAGGCTTGAACTGCGCCCATTGCGGTTTCGATACCTGCGTGGAGAAGCCGGATTTGGTTCCGTGCGCTATTAATTCCGTCGATCTGGGTATCGCAATCGGCTCGGCTTGCGCTACGGCGGCGGACTTGCGTGTGGATACCCGTGTCATGTTCAGCGCCGGCTTGGCGGCCCAGCGATTGGGGCTGTTGGAAGACTGTAAATGCGTGATGGCGATACCGGTCAGCGCCTCGTCGAAGAACCCGTTTTTTGATCGTAAACCGAAAGAAGAACCGAAAAACTAGAAACAAATGAGTGACTCTATTCTAAAATTTGCGAATAAGCTGGAGATACGTTATTCCTTTAATAATAAATCCAATTATATGGATGCCATGACCAAGCACCGGTGTGAGAAGGAGATTCTTACGCTGATACGTTCCTTGGCGGATATGCTGGACGTGAAGCTGACGGTTTACAACGAGCCTTACGATAAGGAGGGTGGTTTCCGTGAGAAGCTGGGCGTGGCCGGGGAGAGTAGCCGCTCTATCTCTATCGTGTTGAACTTGGTGATGCAGATATTGACCCGTCCCTCCTTGTCGGTGGGTGGACAACCGCTGATGGACCGTACGCCGGCGGACGAGGAGGAGATGCAGCGTGAGCTGTCCAAGTTACGCCGTGAACTACGACTGAAGACTCCGGGGGCTACGCCTTCACACCGCTTGATCGACCTGTTGAACGCCTCGCCCCGTTTCTGTAAGTGTAAGTCTAATTTCTACGAGGCTTTGAAAGGGTATCCGAAGGTGACGAAAATCTCGGTACGTGAGTTGAACGAGAAGGATCGTAGCCGTTCCGGTTCGCTGGAGGTGAAGCGGGACCAGTTCGATTATTTTATCTTGCGTAGCACGATCTGCTACTGTCAAGGATAATAAGGCCACGATAGAGATCATCTCGCCGGTACTGAAAGACAGTAAATATCGCTGGAAAGGTATTTACAACAAGGGAGGCGAGACGATCGATTTCTATATGCAAGATGAGGATTTTAAGAAACAGATGTTCGAGGATAAGATCTCGTTCACGAGCGGCATGTGCATCGATTGCGTCTTGGAGATCGTCCGCCGTCTGTCGGAGCTAGGAGAGGTGGTCAACGTGAGCTATACCGTGACTACGGTGATACGTACCCGTTTCGATAAGATGGAGATCGTCACCCCTCAAGGCAAGCGGCATCTTCGTAAACTGGAAGCCGCGAAGAAGCAGCTTACGCTGGATTTGTTCGGCTAATCCGATTGCCGTATTCCCATCGCTCCCAAGCACTACAGTGTTTCTACTTGAACACAGTAATATTCATCAGCGAACACAATAGTATTCAATCCCGGACACAATAGTCTTTTTGCTTTGAATACTATTGTGTTTTCACATAGAGGATCTGTACGTCTTATTTATTCTTCTCCAAGCTTATCTTGTAATAGTTTGGGATTATTACGGCAATCCCAAACCGCAACGATATGACAGGTATCTTTCTCGTGGAAGTAAATTAAATTTTATTTTTACCATGTTTCGGCTTCTTTTACTAGGTCGTCGTGACTTTGTCCTAGGCCTTGGCGGGCATCTTGTACACCTTGGCGTACACGTTGTGTCAATTCGCCAACGTCATATTTACAAGGGCTGTCCCGTTCGACTTTATTTCGCAGCTGGCACAGATATTTTTTCAGCTGTGTCATCGCCTCTTCGTTATCTAGCAGGAAATTAAGATTCTCGAAGATGTCTGCCCTTAATTCCATCGTTGTCATACGGATCCTCCTTATTCTTTAAATGAGTACTGTGAGCAAAGATAATGTTTATCCATTTAATTTACCGTATATTTCCTCGGATAATTGAATGCGATCGCCAATAAGGCGCCTGCTCCCAATAGATATGGGTAGTAAAGATATTGCATGATCTCGATAGGGGAGACATGCCCGAGTCCGGCGGCCATCAACATCTGGGCGCCGTAGGGGATGATTCCCTGTACGAAGCAAGAGAAGATATCCAATAGGCTGGCGCTGCGGCGGGGATCTATCTTGAACCGGTCCGCTATATCCTTGGCGATCGGGCCAGCATGATGAGGGCGATCGTATTGTTGGCCGTGCAAAGATTGGCGAAGCTCACCAAGGCCGCTATGCTCATCTCGGCTCCCTTGGAGGAATGGATGCGGGAGGTAAGCTTGCGGATGATCCAGTCGATACCCCCGTTATAACGGATCATTTCCAACATGCCTCCTGCCAGAAGCGTCACGATAATCAGCTCGCCCATATTGGTGATACCTAGTCCCATGGAGCGTTCCAGCCCCAAATATCAAAGCTACCGGTCCACAGACCTACTATACCGGACAGGGCGATCCCCATGAATAGCACCAACATGACATTGATCCCGCAAACGGCGGTTACCAACACCACCAGATAAGGGATCACCTTGACCCATTCGATCGGGGCCGGGGCGTAAGCGTTCTCCACGCCGCTTCCCACCAGCACGTATATCAATCCGGTCAGGATCGCTATCGGGAGGGCGATACGGATATTCACCTTGAACTTATCGGACATCTGGCACCCCTGCGTGCGGGTAGCTACGATAGTCGTATCGGATATGAACGACAGGTTGTCGCCGAACATGGCGCCGCTCACCACGACACCCAGCATAAGGCGTCCGGCATCCCCGTCTTGTCCGCTATACCGACAGCTACCGGGGCCAAGGCACGATCGTGCCCACCGACGTACCTACCGAGATGGATATGAAGCAAGCGGCTAGGAAGATTCCGGCCGCCAACAGGTTACCGGGCAGGATGGACATCGCCAGATTCACGGTAGCGTCTACGGCACCCATCGCCTTGGCGGTCTGCGCGAAGGCCCCGGCGAGGATGAAGATCAATACCATCAGCATGATATTGCTGTTGGCCGCCCCCCGGCAGAACTGCTCGATACGGTTGCTTAATTTGCCTCCCTTGGAGATCGCTATCGCTACGATCGAGGAGATGACGAAGGCTACCGTTATCGGCATCTTATAGAAATCTCCCGCCACGATAGATACCACCAAATAAGTCAATAAGAATACCACCAGCGGCGTCAATGCCCATGCGTTCGGTCTGCGTTCCAACTCCCCCATTTTCTTATCTCTCCTACATTTAACTGTCAACTGTCAATTCTCAACTGTCAACTCTTAGAAGGAGAACCGCAGCGCTATACGCACGCCCCCCTTCTTGATATTCGGTTGGTCCAGATACGTCAAGCGGCGGTAATAATCGATCCGTAATATCTTGAAGATGTTCTCCAGACCTACGCTGGCCTCTAGGTAAGGCGTACGGCCCATCGGCGAGGTTCCCTCGGGGAAACGGTATAGTCCCGTCGGTCCAAGGCAGGGTTGTTCTTATCGGTCAGTCCTCCGTAGAAACCGCTGAACGATATCACCTCACGCAAACGTAGCCACTTCACGCCGGGAATACGGTTTAAGATCCATCCCTTCATATAATACGTGAAGTAGAACGAAACATACTGGTCGCTTACGAACTCCAGCGCACGCATCATGTTGAAGGCTTGCGGCTGGATCGTGATGGACTGGTTGGTATTCGGCATGATGAGCAAGGGGAAAGGAACCTTGTCCCATACCTTGCCCGCCGTCACCAAGGCGTCGATATGTCCGAAGGAAGAGAGCCAGATCCGTTTCTCGGCGCTGATCTCCGTATGGTTGTAATTGAAGTCGCCCCCAACACGTTCTTCAATCCCATCTGATGGGATAGCTTGAATACGGGAGCGTCTTTCGAGAGGTTGAAAAGCGAGTTCTTACCCTCTCGTCCGTTATAGGCACGCTCGCCCGGGGCAAAACGAAGCTGGGCCCCTAGCTCCGTGTTGGTGAAACTCTTTAGGTTCGTCAATGTCCCGTCGCGTTGTAACGGTCGTAGCGGAGCGTTCCGGCCGCCTCGTTGTTCTCGTTACGTGCCAAGTGGTAAGGGTCAGGCCATTCAGCCATTCCTTCTGGTACTGGAGCATGGTCTTGCGGATGTATTGCATCATGGTGACGGGCTCGCCCACTTTCCATGCCACGAACATATTATCCTTGCTGGTGAAGAGGAAGTCCTGACCGGGCGTATATACGTCGTACTCTTGGATCGCAGAGATGTTGTTCACCGGGCTTTCTCCCTCGTGATATTTCTTCTTGTTCACGCTATACGTCAGCTTGGCGTTATACTTTAGCTTACGGTCGTTTACGCCATAGGCCAGATAACCGCTACCGAACCAGTGCGGGTTGAGGTTTGCCGTCGTCATACCTCCCACACGCATGCGGAAGCCCTCCAGATGGTTGGCGCTGAAAGTGGTATTCATCGGTCCGAAATCGAACTTGCTCTTATCCTTGTCCGCCGTGGTCGGGATATAACCGGTGATCAATATCTCGGCGGTCTTGATGATCACGTTGAAAGCCGGTACCTTGCGGAGTTGCGCCAGCAAGTCGTCCAAGGCGCTCTCTTTCTCTTTCAAGGGGACATGGCGGTTGTGTATCCAGAAGGTGTCGGTCTGGGCGGTGGCTTCGGGCAGCTCATGGATCGGACCGAGAAGGCCGAAGATCGAGTCGGCGTTCTGCACGTCGAACTGATACTTATCGAAATTCCTTAGCTGGTGGGCATAGAGCTGTTGCGCCCCTTTTACGATATAGAAATTAACGTAGGTATTCTCGTTGGCGAGCACCCAAGTGCTATCCGGCATCCGCTTGAACTCTTGCTCGATCCGGAGCTTGTCCACCCAGTTGAGGTTGATGTTCGCCGGGGTGTTCAAGAGGAATTTCTTGACGGCGTAATTCCCGTCCAGCGTGATGTACAAGCGGCCCGTGAAGCCGTAGCTCTGGCTGTTTACGGGCACGAAGGCGAGATCCACACATTTATCTCCGGCTACGTCCACCGTATCCATGATATAATATTTGTAATAGGAGACGGCCAGCGTGGAAGATAACGGGCTCACGAAACGGTTCAACAAGATATTGATATTGTTGTCAAAGATATTGACGCCCTTGAATATCTCCTCAAGGTTGGCGGTGATGGCGCCTCCATCGTCCAAGGTCTTGTCGATACCCTGCTGGCGCTTGGCCTTGGTGATCGTCTTTTCCGCCTTGGGATGTTTACGGTAGTATTGGTCGGAGATCGTCTCGCGGACGGAGATCGTCAGGATCGGTTTCCCGTTGAACTCCGAGGTATCCAGATAGTTCTTGATGAACTTGAATTTCTTCAGGAACTTATTCTTCTCGAGATTGGGGTTGAAGTCGTCCAGCGACATGCTGAGCTTCTCGTACACCTCGCTTTGGTACTCGTCCTTCGCCTCGATGCGGTTGTCGTTCTTATGCTCTATGACTTTCTTGATCAGTTCCACGGCGGGGTTGTCCTTGCGGGAATATTTCTCGCGCTTAGGCTTGACGACTACCTCGGCAATCTCGAACGAGGTAGGCCGGAGGAGCACGTTGAGGGCGTTGTTCTTTTGCCCCGCCTTTAGGTTTACGACCTTATTGTCATATCCAAGCGAGGATACGACCAGCCGGGTAAGCCCTTTGTCATTCTGGAGGCTGAAAGCCCCATCATCGTCGGTCATCGCCCCGATCGTCGAGTTTTCGAACATGACGGATACGTAGGATAGGGGTTCCCCGCTTACGGAGTCTCTCACGATTCCGGACGCGGAAGTTATGCTCTGGGCGTATAGGACGGAAATGCCGGTCACGAATTGTAACAGGACTAGCAAAGTGATATAGCGAATAGATCTTATCATGTAAATGTCTCGTTATTCCTTCACGGATAATACAGTTGGCAAAGGTATGTTTTTTTCGTGGGAGGGAGGGGGGAGAGGCTATTAATAATCATTAATCAATGGGGCATCCCCTCCTTGGAGGGAGGGGAGCCCCATCATTCTTAAATCTAAAAAACATGAGGGCCTCACGGCTTTATATCTCTGACGGCGATTCGCTATCCGCTTGCTTCTTGGCGGCGGCGGCTTTCACGAGCGCTATGCGTTGGTTGTAGAGGGCGTTGGTCTCGTCGATCAGCGCGTTGAGGCGGCTGATGAAGGTGGCCGTCACCTGAGTGGGCTTCACCACGCTTTGGGCGAAGGCGTAGGTGGTCATCTCGTCGTATTCCTCGTCCATGCGGAGGCGGATTTCTTGGCGCTCTCCACCGGGAGGTCGGCCCGTGCGTTGGTGCGCTGCTCGGTCAAGGCTGCGTATTGCTGGTTCTTCTCCTTCAGCGCGGCCACTACCTCGGTGAGGGTGATCGCCGCCAGTGCCTCGGGCATGCCCTCCTTGGCTAGGTCGGTCAGCAAGCCCTCGATGGCGGCCGTCTCCTGCAAGTTGGCGAGGCGTGCGGCGCCGATGTAGGGTTTCACGGCGAGGTATAGCTTCTCGGCGGCCGTGCGTTGCGCCGCCAGCGGGCTTTTCATCATTTGCGATACGGTGGAGGTGATGAAGGTGAGCAGGTCGTCTCGCTCCTTGTCGATGGCGGACATCTGCGCGGTTTCCTCGCTGGCGGAGGATTGGTTGACGCGTCGGTCAGCAGCTTGAAGTCGCTGTCGAAGGCCGTGCGCAGCTCGGCGGGGATGCCCAGCGGGTCGTTCGGGTCGAAGCTGATCTCGTCGGGAGATTCGGAATCGCCGCCGTCACCTGCGATCAGGCTCCCGTAGCGGGCCATGAAGGTCCGGTACTCGGCGTTGTTTAATTTTGCGATGTTAATGTCTTTTACTTTTGTAATCTTTCCCATTTTCTTATTGATTTAGATCCATGATCTGTTTAACACTGGCTAAAGGTACGACAAATCGATTGATATAGCTCTGGGAACCGCCGTGTTTTTCGCGGATTCGACCTCGCGGCAGGTGAAAAGTCGAATCTTGCGAATACGGGGCTTACATCGGGTGCGAAACGGAATCTTAGGGAAATATTCCACCTTGCGGCAGGTGCGTGGTGGAATTCGCGAAAAATGCGGGGGGTGCATCGGGTGCGAGGTCGAATCTTGGAGAAATGCGGCATCTTGCGGCAGGCGCGTGGTGGAATTCGCGAAAAATGCGGGGGGTACATCGGGCGCGAGGCCGAATCTTGGAGAAATGCGGTATCCCGCGGCAGGTGCGCGGTGGAATCTTTAGAAAATGCGAGGCCCAACCTTGGTGGCCGGGCCTCGCGATAAATCATTTCTTCTTGATCACGATGATACGCGTGCCGCCCTCGGGCTGTACCAGATCCCCGATCTGCTTGCCATTGTCATCTAACGTAGGAACCAAGAACGGATAATATTCCGGGTTGTAATACTGCTTTGTGCTTAGGGAGCCTTCTCGGGGAGACATGGAATAGGCGAGCTCGCCGTTGACCCATATCTGGTCTATAAGGAATATGCCGTCGGCGATGTACATTTGTGATTTTATCTCATCCTCGCTTCCGTTTGGGTACTGAACGTATATATAGGAGACATCCTGATTCTCTTCTGTTTTGTTAAAAGGGAACGGGAGGTAATAGTATCCTTTCGTGTTCTTTTTTACCCTTCCGTCTCTTTCATAGTCCTCGTAGTGGATAGATCATGTTCCACTCTTTCTGTGTACCTCCCTCGTTCGTGTATTGAGGCACGAATTGGCAGAGGGTCTTTTTGCCCGCGTTAAGGTACATGACGAGGATGCCTTTCGTATATTCTTCTCCAAGGAAGCTGGGGGATTCCGGGTTCAAGAGATCGTTCAGCTCCGGGTCTGTCAGCACGATCTGCATGCCTACCTCGTTAAGACCGGGCCCGTCTGGATATACTTTTCTTCCGATTCGCAAGCGCAGAGGCCGGCTAGCGCTACGCAGTATAAAAGGAATATATTTCTCATAGGATTTGAAGTTTTAAATTGATTAATAAACATAGCTAATCATCCGTACATTTCGATCGTATGGGCTTGTGTTAGATGATGGCGTAAAAATACCGCTGTTAAACCAAGTGTTATCGTTTTCATTACCCCCTCCCCAATCATACCGTACGGTCTGAAAGGAGGTGATGGAAGAACTACCGGAGGCTTCAAACACTCTCCCGTTATATGTAATGGTATAAATATCGGTACTGGTGGTTCTCGTGTTCCGTACTCCGTCAATAATCCAAGCATGACCGTCACCGCTAGCTCTTGTTCCTCTTATATATGTAGGGCCATAGCTTAACGCTCTCCAAGCCCTGTCAAATGTATAATCTTGAGCGGATCCGGCGGTATAGCGTTATTGTTTAGGAAGTCTCTGGCTTTGGATATATTGCTACTTGTCCCGGTCGCATCATATCCTGTGTTCATCGTATTAAACAAATCAAGCATAAGGCGCTTTAGCTCTACGGAGGTGTCTAAATTCGCGATCATCGTAGGCCACATCGCCGCCGTGATATAATTGCTGTAGGCTTTTGGTGATATGCCATGATTTGCGAGACGGCTACCATAGCACAACCCGTATAGGCTCTTTGCGTATAATCGGGAGGAAGCAATGGCAATAAATCGTTGAACGGACTTCCTTGATGCCATCCTGCGTGAACTTGCTTGATCCTTTCGGTGACTTCGTTTTTCACGTCTGTCCGGTCATAACTCCAAGGGCTATTCGGGTCGTCGGGGTCAAAAGGTGGGAGTGCTTTGGTGATTACCTTGCCTTTATTTGCCGCTTTAATCTTTTGGTTCGCCGAAGAGGCAAGACTTTCTATGTCTAATTCTTTTTGGGTTTGCCCCTCCACATACAAATCGACTAGCTCTAGGCAGTATTTCAAGCTCTTGTTAAACGAGGTGTCCGATATAGACCCGTTTTCTGAGTAACAAAGTAGCTTGTCTACACGTTCATCTGCCGATAATAGGAGAATCCCGTTCCTTTGTCGTTTTCGAATATAACTTCGTAGTATAGGTTTCTCCCGTTTTTCTTGTTCTTCTTCAATGAGAGGGCTTTTACTTTTACGGCTTTCTCCTTGTGGATGGTCTTAGCGTAGCTCTCGAAGTTCTTTTTCGCTTCTTTTTCCGAGATATCGTATGAACTTTCTGTTTTACGGAAAGGGCGATTTGCTCGGAGGCGGTTAAGACCAACTCCTTGTCATTGTTTGTCGCCGCGTTTAACGCTTGGGTGCCAGCATCTATAAGATCTTCACCTTGTGAACATCCCGTCATGATTATTAAAGTAACGCCGATAATAATCGTACTCAGTAAAGTATTCGTTGCTTTCATATGAGATTGGATTTAGAGATTAGCATGAGAAAAGAGTGATTATCAACCTTTGTTGATCTTGAGAAGGAACTCCGAAGAGACGGGACCATTTATTCTTTGAATAGAATAGGTAAATGTTGAGTCATAAAGGTCTGGATTAAATCGGACAAAAACAAATTCTGTAATCAGAATCTTGTATGAAATCTCGTTATTATTCATTTGTCGCGGCCCTCTTGAAACAACAAAGGCCTTGCCGGGGTAGCAAGGCCCATCGCGAGGGATGAGATGCGGCTCGCCGCGTCTCTACAACGCCTCCTTGTTCCACTTGTTCAGCGGATTCTTCCCCTCGGGAGTATAGAGCTGGGCGATACGGGCGGCGTAGGCTTTCTCTACCTTGCCCCGGACGATCTTCATGGTGCTGTTTACCATGCCGTTTTGCTCGGTAAAAGGCTCGGGGAGGATGGCGAAGGTGGTCGGCAACCAACGATCCGGGAATAGGGTGGACAGGTCGCCTCCCTTGCGGAAACGGTCGATCTGGCGCTGGATGATACGGATGGCCTCTTCTCGGCCTTGATCGCTCGTGAGGTCCAGATTCTGGTGGGCCAGATGTTTCCGCAACCGTTCTTTGTTAGGGACCAACAGGGCGGTCGTGTACGGACTCTGGTTATTGTACAGGATCAGCTGGTCGATGCAAGAGGAATGCTCTACCAAGGCTTCCTCTATACCCTCCGGACTGTATTTCTCCCCGTCGCTTCCGATCAGCAGGCTCTTGAAACGCCCCAACACATAAAGAAGCCCGTCACGCATATATCCCATATCCCCGGTGTACAGCCAACCCTCCTTTACGGTATCGGCCGTCGATGCCGGGTTCTTCCAGTAGCCGGCCATCACGTTCTCTCCCCGGATGACGATCTCGCCTTTCTCCCCCGGAGGAAGTACGTTGCCGTCCATGTCGCAGATCTTTAGGTCGAGGGGCCGCACCAATACGCCGCTACTGCCGAAGACGTGGCGGCGGGGGCCGTTGGTCGAGATGATCGGTGTCGCCTCGCTCAGCCCGTATCCTTGGTACATCGGGATTCCCAAGGCGTAATAGAACTTCTGCAAGTCCTTATCCAGCAAGGCGCCCCCTCCGATAAAGAACTTCAGTTCGCCCCCGAAGTTCTCACGGACTTTCGCGAACAATAGCTTGTCGAACAAACGGACCAGTGGCTTCAAGAGGACGCGGAAACCTTTTCCTTCCTCCTCGTCGCTATCCCCATTATAGATATAACCGATCCGTAAGGCTAGGTTGAAAAGGCGGACGGCGTTCTTGCCTTGCGCTCGGATACCTTGCTCGATATTCTTCTTGAAGTTCTTCGCCAAGGCGGGGACGCTCAGTATCAGGTACGGCTTGAACTCCTTTATATTGATAGGGATATTCTTCAAGGTCTCCATACCGGTACGCCCTACCTGCACGGTAGCTACCGAGGCTCCCTTCGACATGAAGATGTAGAATCCTACCACGTGGGCGAAGCAATGGTCCAGCGGGAGTATTACCAACGTACGCCACGTATCGTCTATATCCACGCAAGTGAGCGCTTGCTCCACGTTCGCCGTATAGTTGCGGTGGGTGAGGATCACGCCTTTCGGATTGGCGGTCGTGCCGGAGGTATAGGTGATGGTGGCGTAATCATCGTTGCCCAGCGATTGCCCGATCGCCAAGAACTCCTCTAGCGGATGAATACCCAGATAGACCTTCCCCATCCGGCGTATCTCGGACAGCGGCATCTCACGGTCTTGGTATTCCGCCAGCTCGTCGAGTACGATGATCTTCCGTACGGTGGGGAGCTTATCCTTGATCGCCCGGATCTTCCCCAGTTGCTGGCCCGATACCATGATATATTTCACGTCGGCGTGGACGAGACGGAACAGGAGGTCGTTCGCCTCCTCCAGCTTGATGGATAGGGGCACGTTCGTCGCCCCGGCGTAGAACATGGCCAGCTCGCCGATGATCCACGCGTTGCGCCCTTCGCTCAGTAAAGCCATATTATCTCCCTTTCGCACACCCAGCGATACGAGGCCTGCGCCTTCCTCATAGACGAGGTCGCGAACCTTGGAGTAAGTGGTTGGCTCGAATCGCTTGCCCGTCTTCTCCCATAAAAAAGGATTACCGGGGAAGCGCTTCACTGAACTCTCAAAAAGGTCTATAATCGTTTTCTTTTCCATATCTTTTCGTGTTTGTAAGAGGATGTGTCAAAGTCGGTTGAGTTTATTTTTCCATCTCTTGCAGGTAGCCGCATGCCGCTTCCACCGTAGGGACGTTCTTGATCACGATACTTCGCTTGCCGTTCTGCTCCCGGAGGTTACACTCACGGGGATGCTTTTGGATGAAGCCCAGCAGCTTGCCGAACGCCTCGCTTTGGTAATACGGGCTATCCGGGTTATTCACCAAGAAGAGGCTCATCTGCCCTTTCTTCAGGACCACTTTCTCCATGCCCAGTTTCTTGGCCATGCGGCGGAGGCGCACGATCCGGATCAACTCCTTGCCCTCCTTCGGTATCTTGCCGAAGCGGTCTTTCAAGCGCTCCGTAAAGGCGAGGATGTCACGTTCCTCCTCCATATTATCCAACTCCCGGTATAGGGAGATACGCTCCGAGTCGTTGGGAATGTAGGTGGGAGGGAACATCAATTCAAGGTCGCTCTCGATATAGGTCTCCCGGACGTATTCGCTGCCCGTATCCCGGTGCCCTTCGGCATTATCGGCGTAAAGATCGGCGAATTCCTCGCTTTTCAATTCGTCTACCGCCTCCTCCAAGATCTTCTGGTACGTCTCATAGCCTAGGTCGGCGATGAAACCGCTTTGCTCGGCGCCTAGCATATTCCCGGCTCCCCGGATGTCGAGGTCTTGCATGGCGATATGGATACCGCTACCCAGCTCGGAGAAGTTCTCGATCGCCTGCAACCTGCGTCGTGCCTCCTGCGTCAGCGAGGTGAGGGGCGGGGAAAGGAGGTAGCAGAAGGCTTTCCGGTTGCTTCGTCCTACACGTCCGCGTAGCTGATGGAGGTCGCTAAGCCCGAATTGCTGGGCGTTGTTGATGATGATCGTATTGGCGTTGGGTACGTCGATGCCGCTCTCCACGATACTGGTGGCTATCAATACGTCATACTCATAATTCACGAAATCGAGGATGATCTTTTCTAGCTTCTCCGGTTCCATCTGCCCGTGCCCCACGGCTACCCGTGCGTCGGGGACTTCTCGCCGTACCAAGGTTCCATCTCGTAAATGTTCTGGATACGGTTGTTGATGAAGAACACCTGCCCGTTCCGGCTCATCTCGAAATTGATCGCTTCCCGGATGATATCGGGGTTGAAACGCTCCACCTCCGTCTGCACGGGATAACGGTTGGGCGGTGGCGTGGTGATGCTGGAAAGATCCCGGGCCCCCATCAAGGAGAACTGTAGGGTACGGGGGATCGGGGTGGCCGTCATTGTCAAGGTGTCCACGTTCACCTTCAGTTGCCGAAGCTTCTCCTTGACGGATACCCCGAACTTCTGCTCCTCGTCGATGATAAGCAAGCCAGATCCTTGAAACGTACATCCTTGCCGACGATCCGGTGGGTGCCGATCAAGATATTCACCTCGCCTCTTTCAGTTCTTTCAAGGTAGCCTTGATTTGCGCGGCCGTACGGGCCCGGCTGATATAATCGATCTTGCAAGGGAAATCCTTCAAGCGCTCACAAAACGTCTGGTAATGCTGGAAAGCCAGTACGGTGGTGGGTACCAACACGGCCACCTGCTTATTGTCCGATACCGCCTTGAATGCCGCGCGGATAGCTACTTCGGTCTTTCCGAAACCAACGTCTCCACAAATCAACCGGTCCATCGGACGGGTACTTTCATATCCGCCTTGACCTCGGCGGTCGCCTTCATCTGGTCCGGCGTGTCCTCATAGATGAAGCTGGCTTCCAGCTCATGCTGCATGAAGCTGTCCGGCGTGTAGGCGAAACCCGTCTCTTGCTTGCGTTTGGAATAGAGGAGGATCAAGTCCCGGGCGATATCCTTCACCTTCGCCTTGGTACGTTCCTTCATCTTTTCCCAAGCGCCCGTGCCGAGCTTGCTCAACTTGGGCGGCTCGCCGCTCTCTTTCCCCTTGTATTTCGATAATTTATGCAGGGAATGGATGCTGACGAATATAATATCGTTATTCTGATAAATCAATTTGATGGCCTCTTGCATCTTACCGTTCACCTCGGTGCGTACCAATCCTCCGAACTGTCCTACGCCATGATCGATATGTACGATATAATCCCCCTGCGAGAACTGGTTCAGCTCCTTGAGTGAAAGGGTGATCTTTCCGCTTCGTGCCTTATCGCTCTTCAGGTTGAACTTGTGGAAGCGGTCGAACAGTTGATGGTCGGTGAAAAAGCAGATGCGTAGCGTGTCGTCGGCGAATCCCTCGTGTATCGTGCGGTTCACGGCGGTGAAAGGGATATTGTCGCCCCTATCCTCGAAAATCATCCGGATACGGTTGGCTTGTTTCTCTTGATCGCTCAATATATATAATGTATAGCCCTCGTCGAGGTATTTATGGAACGACTCGCTCACCCGGTCGAAATTCTTATGATAGATCGGCTGCGTTTGCGTAGAGAAGTGGATGGTAGCGTCCGCCGTTCCCATCGGCCGTGCCCCGAAATGGATGCGACGGAAATCCAATACCTCCCGTAGGAAGTCCTCGCCCCGGACTAATTTCTTCCGCATCTGGTCGATATCGGCGAAGGATTCCTCGTCGGCTACCACCGGATCGTCGTTCCATACGCTTCCGATGCGCTCCTTGCACCATGCGAGATCTCTCGCCGCTATGAAGGTGTTCCGGGGGAGGGAGCCTAGCAAGGAAGTACTATCCTTGGCGTTCTTGCTCATCTCCGGTACGATATAGATGCTGTCCAGCTTCTCCTTGCTGAGTTGCGTCTCCACGTCGAACGTACGGATGGTCTCCACCTCGTCGCCGAAAAAGTCGATACGGTAGGGGAACTCGTAGGAGAAAGAGAAAACGTCGAGGATACTGCCCCGGAGGGCGTACTGCCCCGGCTCATATACATAATCGACCTGCTCGAAGCCATACTCGTCCAGCACGTCAGAGACAAACATATTATCCAGCTTCTCGCCCACGCTGATTTTTAAGGTATTCTCCTTCAATACCTCCCGGGCCACGACTCGTTCCGCCAAGCGTCCGGATACGTGACGATCACGAAAGAGGCGTCCGGGTCTTGCAACCGGCTGAGTACCTCGGTGCGCAGGATCTCGTTCGCCGGATCGACATGCCCGTACTTGATGGCCCTCCGGTAAGCGGATGGGAAGAAGTATACCTCATTGCTGGCGGTAAGCTGCATCAAGTCGTGATAGAAATAGCCGGCTTCCTCTTGGTCGTTCAACACACACACATAGCTTCCCCTTCCTTTCGTAAAAAGAGAGGCGATCGTCATCGCCGGACCCGAGCCATTCAGTCCCTTTAGGAATATATTGCGGGACGTATCGTTTTTCAGTAGGGTGTCCAGCGCGTCACTTGCGGGTGAGCGGCATATAGTTTCAATAATTCTTGTACTTCCAAAGCGATATCTTGTTTCCGCGAAGGTAACCTTTTTAGGGAAAAAACAGTATGAATAATGCAGCGATTATTGCCCAGACAATGAACAATGCCGGATTTGACGTACTGCCGATGGAAATGGACTTGTCCTCACGCTCGTCTATTCTGAGCTTGATAGACGAAGCGCAGAAGCATGGAGAAATCTCAATGTTAGTAAATGTCGCCGGAGTATCTGTTTTCCATAGAGCGAGGATTCGAGTAGGGGATTTTGGGGGAAATGCTTTTGGGTCCTCTGAAAAAGGGAGACTTATCTTATATTTTTATGTATGTTCTAGTTCCTTGCCGTATGATTCTGTAAAAAGTCGTACGTGTTTCCCGAAAAACATGTACGACTTTTCAAAAAACACGTACGTGTTTTTCGAAAATGATAATCGTCTTTTTAAAATGTTAGTATCCAATTATTTATGTATTCATGTCATTTGCATACTTATTGTATGGAATAGTTTAATAAATCTCCTCTATCTTGATATAAAAATTATCTGTTTGACAGCTACTTATACTTGCCGTATCTTTGCGGTATAAGAAAAACAGAAAGTATAACAAATTAAAAAGTAGCAATTATGAAAACATTAGATTATATCCATTTAGACGCATCAGCGGTAAGTAACGTAGTAGCAAGCTTGAAACAATTATTGGCGGACTACCAAGTATTCTATACGAACCTTCGTGGTTTCCACTGGAATATCAAGGGACACGGTTTCTTCGTTCTTCATGGTAAATTCGAGGATATGTACAACAACGCTGCCGAGAAGGTTGACGAGTTGGCGGAACGTATCCTGATGTTGGGAGGCGAGCCGGAGAACAAGTTCAGCGAGTACCTGAAGGTAGCTCGTGTAAAAGAGGTATCAGGCGTATCCTGTGGTGACGAGGCATTGAAACATATTCTCGATACCTATGGCCTGCTGATTGGTGAGGAACGTAAACTTCTTTCCTTGGCATCCGGGGCGGGAGATGAGGCTAGGTCGCTTTGATGAGTGATTATCTGAAAGAACAAGAGAAGTTGGTTTGGATGTTAGTAGCATATTTAACTTGCGATTGCAAGAAGTAAAAAAGGTGATTCATTGCGTTTGGAGAAGGTCGGAAGTGATTCCGGCCTTTTTCTGTTGGTGCCAATAGGGTTTTTATTGTTTCATGTCTTATTCATATAATCGTTCGATTATTTTATCAAAATAAAAGTATATGAAAAGAGTTGTAGTATTTGCGATGGTGTTAATGCTGGGTGTAGTATCGGTACAAGCCCAGTGGTCGGTAGTTCCGGAAGCGGGTATGACAGTGATGAAGGCGGGTCCAATGGTTGATTGGAAACCGAGTTGGAAGATTGGGTAGGAGTGGAATATCAGTTGAAGCCGGAATTTCTTTCTCTGAAGTCCGGTCTGTATTATACGCAAAGGGGATATAGTAATGACCAATTCCCCGGATATGGATATGGGCATTATTGGTGGACTGTGCCGGGACCTACTTATGATCCGTATGGATATGCGTATGATTACTCAAATAAGGTGACACGAAATTTCTTGCAATTACCGATTATGGCTAATTTATCGTTCAAATTAGCTGAGGATATTCGTTTGAATGTCGGAGTAGGCCCTTATATAGCCGTAAGCGTATTGGATAAAGGAATGTTCGGGGGATGGTCTGTCGCTTCGGAAGAATCCGCTAAGTTTTATACCCATGATCCCTGTGAAGGGCTTCGTGCTTTTGATTGGGGTATAAGTGCCACTGTAGGTGTGGAAATAAAACAATGCTTTATCAATTTTGGCTATGATGTATCGTTAGGTAAAGAGTATAAGGGAGGATCGATCGAGGCGAATTACCATACCTTGGCTCTTACCGCAGGATATAAGTTTAAATTAGGTAAATAGAAACCTAAGTTCTATCGCATGTCTTCCTGTTGATCGTTTAAATATAGATTCTATCTATATGTATATAGGAATTATCTGTTTGACAGCTGTTTATATTTACCATATCTTTGCAGTATAAGAAAACGGAAAGTATAACAATTAAAAAAATAGCAGTATGAAAACATTAGATTATCTTCATTTAGACGCATCAGCAGTAAGTAACGTAGTAGCAAGCTTGAAACAATTATTGGCGGACTACCAAGTATTCTATACGAACCTTCGTGGTTTCCACTGGAATATCAAGGGACACGGTTTCTTCGTTCTTCATGGTAAATTCGAGG
>ENA-OQDF01000279-OQDF01000279.1-human-gut-metagenome-genome-assembly--contig:-NODE-279-length-20604-cov-7.815500_pt1 | contig 20604 bp, 24 predicted proteins | sample MGYA00242769_ERZ504597 | MGnify/ENA primary metagenome ERZ504597 (study PRJEB26092, sample SAMD00036305) | human gut metagenome | host: Homo sapiens | study: EMG produced TPA metagenomics assembly of...
GGGAGCAGTTCATACGAAGCATGATCGAACGCGGTTTGAAGGGCGTGCGCCTCGTGGTCGGCGACCGGTGCGCGGGACTCGTCTCCACGGTGAACTCGATGCTTCCCCGGGCGAAGTACCAGCGGTGCATGGTGCACTTCATGCGCAACGTGCTCTCGAAGGTGCCGCCCAGCCACCGGGATTGGGCGTCCGCGGCCTGAAGGCGATATTCGCCATGGAGTCCCGCGAATCCGCCCTCGCCAAGCCGGGACGGTCGCCGCGGAGATGGAGTCCAGGAAGCTCAAGGCGGCGGCCGGCTGCCTGCGCGAGGGCATCGGGGAGACGACCGCCTACCTTTTGCCGGAATTCCCGACGGAGCACCGCAGGAGGATCCGCACGAACAACATGATCGAACGGCTGAACCGGGAGATCCGGCGTCGCACGCGCGTCGTCGGCAGTTTCCCGGACGGCAACAGCGCGTTGATGCTCGTCTGCGCCAGAATCAGGTACGTCACCGCGAACGAATGGAGCACGCGCCGCTACCTCGACATGTCCCGGTTCGATGACAACCTGCAGGAAGCGAACTGATCATCGTCCCATGGACGGGCACGACCCTAAGTGCGCAAACCTTCGGGCACTACCGAGGAAAACCCAGCATCTGAAAGATTTTAGGAACTGATTTTCGATGAGCTCTGAAAGAGGGAATGGGTGACCACTGCGTATACCGTGGCTCTTAAGGAAACGCTCCCGGAAACCTCTGTCGCCCCCGGAACGAGCGGTTGGAAGTGGTGAAGCGTGTGCCGAAGTCTTCGACAGCGAAGAACGCGCCAAGCGCCTCGCGAGACGTCTCAATGCGCTACTGATTTTCAGGCGAAGATGATTGCCGGGTTGCTGCAGCTGCTCGCGTAATCTTCGCAGGGTTGCGGATCCGGCATCGAAGAACAGGACTGTACATCCTTGGGTAAGTGAGCATGCCGTACATGAACAGAATATGTAATCAAGATGTTGGTACGCGAGAATGCATGAAAGTGCGCGAGAGTGCGCGAACGCATTCTGACGGATTACTAACCTAGATGCAGGTTCTATCTGTTGGAACCCCTGTCGCGCTCGCGAAGAAAACGTGGCTCATAGTGAATGCAGATTGGGCAGCGTGCAACTATTCAGGTGTTACTTACGAACGTATATACAGCGTCAATTGGCTTTATTACTATTGCCGTAGGCAAATTCAACCGGATATCTCTGAGCATTCTTCGCAAGCTTATCGAGGATTATCTCGTCAAGGTCAAATCCAAATTTGTCAGATAGCATGATGCAATATATGAGTACATCTGCTATTTCCTCATGAATATGTTCGATATTGCTGTCTTGTGGCTCGTCGTTCCATTGAAAACATTCCAGAAGTTCTGCGGCCTCAATGCTGATAGATTTGGCAAGATTGCCGGGAGTGTGGAATTGAGACCAGTCCCGCTCTGCTACGAATTTACGGATCGCGTTGATGCTTGAATCGGAAATCATAATACGTAAGTGTATGTCGAATCTTTTCTGAAGGCCTCTCTCGGGTGCATAATGAGCATATGACGAAGAGCGCGCTTCCAAAGCCAATCATTATAGATTTGCCGTATCAGAGCATTGATGACAAAGCAGAAATAGAGAAAGCCTTTGTCGAGCAATTGGGATACGAGACATTATCTGCTGTTGAGCGTGAGACTTTGCACTATATTTTCGATTATCCAACGGTGTATGTGGTTCATTCAAAGAAGAGGAATCAGCATACTTTACGTCCCGAATATACGGTGTATGTGGGAGAGACGAATAATATTCGTAGTAGAACAATGCAGCATCTGAGGGAAGATCCCAAAACGAGAGTTGATTGGAAGGAATTTCAAGAAAATTTGCAGAGCGACGCTCGTTCTGTGTGGCAGTATGTCATTGGCAATCCGCATTTCAACAAATCTCTGACTTTGGATGTGGAGAACCGGCTGATGCATTATCTTCTTGGCTCTGATGCAGTCAAGAATTTGAACAATCGTCGCACCAATGCGCAAGGCGACTACTATACACAGGATGAATTCAACCAGATTTTCTCGGACATCTGGATGGAACTGAACCGACAGGATCCGGAACTATTTCCGGCTGAGGAGATTATTCGCGATTCTGCACTTTTTAAAGCATCGCCTTTCACCAATTGAGTGATGATCAGATAGCTGCGGAGGAATTGATTATGGACGCGCTTTCTGAAGCTCTTGCCGGCTCTGGTGATTCAGCCGATTCCGGTTTATCGAGACTGATTTTCGTGCAAGGCGTTGCGGTACTGGAAAGACGGTTTTGCTAAGTCACCTGTTTTATCGCATAGCAACAGAAATGGATATCAATGGGCGCATCAATGACGAAGATGATGAAGATATTCTGGAAACCGATTCATCACTAAAAATCAGTAAGGAAGATCGCAGAAAAGCATATATCCTTGTCAACCATAACCAGCAAATGCACGTTTATAACCAAATTGCAAGCAAATTAGGTTTGCAGAAACATTTTGGCGAGGTGGCTCTTAAACCGAGTCAATTCATCAATCGATTTAGTGAGAAAACAACAAGTAATCGAGCTATTGCGGACAAGCCCCGAGGCAAAGCCGATGTAGTGCTTGTTGATGAAGCTCATCTGCTGTTGACGCAGGGTGACCAAGGATACTCGGGCAAGAACATGCTGCACGATTTATTGCGTCGTGCGAAAGTGGTTATTGCGGTATTCGACCCGAATCAGATTTTGCAAACTTCGCAGCGTTGGAGCGAAGAGGATCAGGACATGCTCTTTCCGCAGCAAGCAGAAAGCGACGTGCAAAAAACTGCTGCTGGCTATAGCGGGCAGTTGGAGCGATTTGTGCCATTGAATATGTGGGGTGATCACTATTTGCTAAGTCGCATATGCTTGCATAGGCAATTTCGCATTGCTGCGGATGATGCGACGATTCGATGGATTGATGATTTCGCTGATGGTAAGAGAATAGGTCGTATTCTTCAAGACATTGGGGAGAAGGATAGAAAAACAGGCGAATATGTCCGCGAGCCATTTGAAATCAGAGTATTCGATTCGCCGGTTGAACTGTTTAAAGCCATAAAGGAGAGGGCATATCTAAAGGCTTCAGGCGTTGACGGATGCGGGCTTTCTCGTGTGGTTGCTACGTATGATTGGGAGTATAAGGGCGGCAAAATCAACGATTCCAGTCCCGATGGTCTTTGGAATGTTGAGATGCATCGCGATGCACAGGGAGTATGGCGCATGGGAGCGGCTCCGGGAATGCAGAGAGGATACGATGCGTTTAATCCTGATGGAAGAGCTGATTATTCTGTCATCCATGGAATTACGAAATCAAGGTAGGGGATAAGGGTCTTTCCCTAGATGCTGTCTGGGCGGAAAGTCCGCATACGCTTAATGAAGTAGGATCAACGTTCTCTATTCAGGGGTTTGATCTTAATTATGTAGGTGTCATCATTGGACCGTCGGTTACCTATCGCGAAGGGAAAATCGTTTTTAACGAAAAGGCAAGTTGTAATAAACGTGCAGTGAGTAAGAGGAACGGCTCAATCAGCTACGCGCAATCCAATCTGCGTAATGAACTGAATGTTCTGCTCAAACGCGGTGTGCATGGATTGTATTTATTCGCCGTTGATCCTGAACTGCAGGACGCTCTCAAAGAAGCTGCCAGTAAGTAATTGCTTGACTGTACTTGATGTTCATCTATGTTCATCTTTGAGTTTATCCAGCCGATGCGTATGCAATGTTGAGCGATACATAACCGTCCGAAAAGAGGCCGCCATGAAATACGGGATGAGAAAACCCAGCTGGAAGAAGAGCCTGTCCGCGCGCACGAAAGGCCGTGCCACCCGCGCGGTCAAGAAAGCGTTGATCCCCGGCTACGGCAAGAAGGGCATGGGATGGCTGCATACCAAGCGCAAGCTGTACAACACGGTCTGCAAGAAGATCACGTTCAGCCTGTTCGACCTGTTCAAGTAACCAGGGCTAGGGGGGGAAATCACATGTGTTCCAATCCAGACACGTACGAGTTCCGACTTTCATTAGACCTTCCTCAACAGAGCGCCGTTCCTACTGATACGTTTTCTGCCTTGCGGGAAGTCCATGAATATTCAGCGGAGAACGGCCCGCGTTTCCATACGGCTGCTGAGATGTTTGATTCTCTGGGGATATGACAGGTCCCGCCATGAGAACATTACGTATGGCGGGATCTTCTACGTTCGTAAGCGAGTGCAGCACTCAGGCGAGCATGGCTTCGATGTTGTTGCCTTCCGGATCATGCACGAAAGCGGCATAATAGGTCGGGCCGTAGTTCGGGCGCGGGCCGGGTTCGCCGTTGTGTCGGTGCCGCCGTTGGCAAGGCCGGCCTCATAGAACGCCTTCACGGCATCATTGTCGGCAGCCTGGAACGCCACATGGATCGGAGCGACGGCATCGCCCTCGGCAGCGGTGCTCACCCACACGGCGGAACCATCCTCGGCCACGAACGCCTGACGCCCGGGAACGCCGGTCCCTTGCCGTAGCCCAGCGGAGTCAGAGCGGCCTCATAGAACGCCTCTTCCTTCTCGAAATCCTTCACCTTGACGGTCACGTGGTTGATCATGCCATGTCCTTTCGTAGCCTATTGCCATGGCCTTTGCAGGCCTTCACGCCCATATCGTAGAACGCAACAATGCTCGGCAGAAGAACGCACAATAATGTGCCCTAGTTACCGCTAGGGAACTCTTGGGCGATTCCGCCGCTGACCCAGCCAACGCGCTGCCAAATATTTCGTGCACGGCGTGTCGAATTCGTCACTTCAATGACCGCTATGCCACATACCGCGTCTATACTTCGGGAAAGGGTGATCAACGTTTTGGAATCCATGCCGGCAAGCGTTGCGGTCATTCCTGCAATGTGAATTGGAAGGGACCGTCGGCGATGGAACCGATGCGCATGCGGGCGCCGAACCGTCCTTCACGCACAGGAACATTACCTGAGCGCAACGCTTCATTGAAACGAATCCATATCAGATTCGCATGCTCATCATAGGCATCATGAGATACCAGCTGCGGCCTGCCGACCGCGGAACGCCGCAACGTGGTGAGCGGCTGTGGAATCGACAGAATCTCGCCGTGCATCTCCTGAACAGACAGCGACAGTCTGCCCTGCGGACCATCGAAACAGCGTAACGTGAGCACACGATGCGCCATCCGTGCAAGCGTTCCCTCATCATCATCGGGCTCCACTTCGACGGTCAGCACCAATCCGGGCCCGATCTGTGCCATGTCGAATGTCGGATCCGGTGTGCCTAACTCGTTCAATACGATGGCGCTCGCTTCGGTCACGCGTTGCAGGGAAACTTTCATAACGACCAAGTGTACGGCAGCGGATCGGACGACCGTCGCATGGAAAAAACGGCTGGACGCCGGTAGATTGGGGTGTTATCTACCGGTGTCCAGCGTTTTTCACGAGTCGGATGGCGTCAGCTCTTTGCGTCGAACTTCTGCGCTTCCGGCACGGAGCCCAGCGATTCCTCGTTGTTGTTCCATTCGGTGGACCAGCCGTCCACGAACGCGCTTTGCACCTTGTCCCACTTGCCGGTGCTGTGTGTATTCGACCAGCGCGGAGGCGATGTCGTCCTGCCACTGCTGATCCGGAATGGTGAAGCTACGCACTTCGGTCTTGCCGTCATTGCTGTAGGCTCGGGCAGCCTCGGTCAGAGGATTGTCCGGCTGGTAGTCATCGGTGAACGTGGTGAATGGCACGGAGAATCCCATGTCCTTGGACAGGATCTTCTTGGCTTCGTTGTCGGTGATCATCCACTTGATGAAGTCGAGCGTGGCCTTCTTGTCCTTTTCGGAGGCGTTCTTGTTCACCGCCCAGCTCGCGTCATACACTCCTACGGGGCCGCAATCCTCCTCGCCCTTGATGCCCATGTAGTAGGGGAGCATGCCAGGTCCTCATCGGCCACGTCATTGCCCTTGATCTGCGAATACGCCCACACGCCGTTCGGGTAGAACGCCACCTGGCCGAGCGCGAATTCGGAGGTCACGTCATCGTAGGTCTTGGAGCTCACCATGCTTGCCTCGGTTGGGCTGGTCTTGAGCTGCAGGTCGAACATGTCCTTGTAGTTCTTGAGATACGTGCCCTTGATGGTCTTCGAGAACGTGGTGTTCGCGTCCCGATACTCGTAGTAGAGCGGCAGACGCGTCATATGCGCAGCGAATCGGTACGTGTCGGAGGTATCCAAGCCCGGGGTGGCGAACGCGCCGTCGACGCCGAGGTCGTCCTTGTGCTGCTCGATGGATTCTGCCACCTGCTTCAAGGTCTTGTAGTCCTTGATGTCATCGGCGGACTTGATCACCGCATAACTTTTGGCGCAATAATCCTTGATGATCTTCTTGTTGTAGATGATGCCGTACCATTCGGCGGCGTACGGCAGGGTGTACGAATTGCCGTCGATGGTGTACGAGTAAGCCTTGCCGGTATCGTTGAGCAGTTTGAACACGTCGGTGTCCTGCAGCGGTTCGACGTACTTCTGGTACTTGGCGAACTGGTCGAAGCCGGCGACGTTGAACATGGTTGGTGCGTTGTCCTTGGCCAATTCGGATTTCATGGTGGCGTCATACGTGCCGGCGGCTCCGGTCTGGATGTCCACCTGCACGCCGGTCTTCTTGGTGTACATGCTGGCCAGTTCCTTGTACTGGTCCACGACCTCGGCCTTGTTGTTCATGAAATACACGTGGCCCTTGCTGGAATCGGCGCTGCTGCCGCCGCAGGCCGCCAGCGATGTTCCCATGGCGAGCGTCGCCGCGATGGCGACGATTCGTGTGATGTTGCGGTTCATGATGTGCTCCTTTGCTTGGTTGTTGAATGCGAATTGCGGTTGATGGGGTCCGGTCAGCCGAGCGCGATCCACGCGGTGGTGTCCTGCGGCAGACGGCCGTTGTCGGTGAGGGGTCCGGAGACGAGCAGGATATCGCCTGCCGGCAGTTCGGCCGGTTCCGCACCGAAGTTGGTGACGCTGGCCCAGCCGTTGGCCCTACGGAAAGCGATGGTGCCGCCGGTGTGCCCCTCGGCGCCGTCCGGCTTGCCGGAGGACCGGTCGCAGTCGAGCCAGGTCAGGGTCGTGTCGGCCGTCATCCATTCGTGACGCAGTCCGAGCGCCTTGCGGTATAGGTTGAGCATGGAGCCGGAGTCCGTGTCCTCCCTGTCTACGGCGTAGTCGGCGAACCATTGCGGTTGCGGAAGATGCGGCTTCTCGCACGGATCGCCCGCCTGGCTCGCGTCCACGCCGGCGCCTTCATGCTTGGTGGCGGGGGAGAAGCCGAAGGTCGGCGTCCCGGCCTTCCAAGGCAGCGGGACGCGGCAGCCGTCGCGGCCCTTTTCGATCTGGTCTCGGACGCGGTTGAACGCGGTCGGATCCTCCAACTCGTCCCACGGGATGTCGGCGACCTCTGGCAGGCCGAGCTCCTCACCCTGGTAGATATAAGCGGAACCTGGTAGCGCGAGCTCCATCAGGATGGCCGCACGCGCACGCTTCGTGCCGAGCTCGCGATCCTCATGGTAAGAGGTACCGTTGCGCAGCAGCCAATCCTTGGCAAGTTGGTGGTGGGCTGCAGCCGGCACCTGCGGCAGCCCATAGCGGCTGACGTGGCGGGGGATGTCGTGGTTGCTCATTACCCATGTGGAGGTGGAGCCGGAGCGTTCCGCAGCGGCGATGCCTTCTTCGATGGCGAGGTGCATGTCGTTGCGAATCCAGTCTTTCTTGGCGAATTCGAAGTTGAACACTTGGCCGAGTTCTTCGGGCGAGGCATACCGGTATTGATGCTCCGGAGGTACCCAGGCTTCGGCGACGGCGAATGCCGGCGGATCATACTCGTTGAACACCTTGCGCCATTCGCGATAGATGTCGTGCACTTCGTTCCTGTCATACAGCGGATGCGTGCCGTCGGCGCAATGCATCTCGCCTCCGATGATTTTGAAATCATCGAGATCGTCACGGTCGAGATCCTTAGCCAGGCCGTGCGCCACATCCACGCGGAAGCCGTCCGCTCCATGGTCGAGCCAGAAGTGCAAGGTCTTGATGAAATCGGCGCGCACGTCCGGATTCTTCCAATTCCAATCGGGCTGTTCGACGGTAAACATGTGCAGATACCATTGTCCGTCGGGCACTCGAGTCCAAGCGGATCCACCGAAGCTGGCAATCCAGTTGGTGGGTGGCTCGTCGCCGTTCGGTCCTTTGCCGTCACGGAAAATATAACGGTCTCGCTCCGGTGAGCCGGGGCCTGCGGCAAGCGCGGCCTTGAACCATTCATGCTGGTTGGACGAGTGGTTCGGTACGATGTCGACGACTATTTTGATGCCTGCCGCATGTGCGGTTTGGTGAGATGGTCGAAGTCGTCCATGGTGCCGAGTTTCGGGTCGACGTTGCGGTAGTCGTCCACATCGTATCCGCCGTCTGCCAGTTGAGACGGATAGAACGGCTGAGCCAGATGGCGTCCACGCCGAGTCTTTTTAGATATGGGATTTGTTGTGCGACTCCTGCGATGTCTCCGAGGCCCGACCCGGTTGTGTCTTTGAACGAACGCGGGTAGACCTGATAGACAACCGCCTGCTTCCACCAGAGTGATGGATCGTCAGCGATGTGCCGCTCGTTGGCTTCGTTGCTCATTGGGTTGCCTTCCTTCATTGGATGCATTGTGATTTTGTTATAGCTTTTTATGGAAGCGTTTTCACTAGTTCATTCTGTTGAGAACGCTCTGTTTTGACGATTGGAATCACTTCGTTCTCGTCTTCGTATTGCTTAAAATGATAGCGCTTTCATTCTGTGAATGCAATAATTGTTTTGTTATGGCGTGTCTGCTTGTGAAATCAACGATTCTGCTAATATGAAAGCGCTGGATAAACAATGGGAAACTGGAGTGGATATGACACGAGCCACCATCGCCGAAGTAGCGGAACTGTCGGGAGTATCTCAGGCGACGGTTTCGCGGGCATTGCGAGGTGCTGGCAAGGTCGCTCCGAAAACGCGTGCCAAAGTTGAGGCAGCTGCGGACCGGTTGGGCTTTACCTTATCTAAAAGCGCATCGTCTTTGGCGTCCGGGAAAACCATGCGGGTTGTCCTGCTGTTTTCCGGCAAACTCAACGAATGGTTCAACGCCAACGTGTTGCAGGGCGTGTGCGAAGTGTTGGAACCGGAAGGCTACGACGTGTCGCCCACATTTGTCACAGGCAGACAGGAGACGGAGCGTTACTTCGCAAAATTGCCTAAAAATCGCAATGCTGACGCGATCATCATTCGTCGTTCCAACTCGACGAATCCGCACGTGAGAAACTGCGTGTCACCGATATGCCGACGGTCGGTGTGAACATTCCAGCCGAATCGTTCTGCGACGCAGCCATCGGTGTTGACAACTACGATGGCATGTCCAAGGCGGTGCGTCTGCTCAAATCGCTTGGACACCAGCGCATCGCTTTCGTCGTTGATTACATTCCCGACGACATGGTCTACAGCACCAGCCAGCGTATGGAAGCGTTCTTGGAAGCGGCTGAACAAAACGGTTACGACGATGAGTATGCCTACGTCATAACCGCGGACGAGCATGATGCGCCATTGTCGAAAGCGGACCTTGCTGCGCAACTGGTGGCGAAATTACTGTCATTGCCACACATGCCAACCGCCATCTGTGCCGAAACCGATCAAGTGGCAATCGCAGTCATCAAGGAACTCGGCAAGCAACAATTGCATGTTCCTGAAGATATCTCCGTCATAGGGTTCGATGATGCCGACATCGCACAGGCGGCGAATCTGACCACCGTTCGACAGAATCCGCTGGAAATGGGACGCAACGCCGCCCGTAAGACGTTGTCCCTTCTGCGTGGACAGACGCCAGACGCATCCTATGAATCGCAGGAGGCCACGCTGATGTTGCGTGACACCACCAGACGCGTGGCGACCGACCGTTCGTGACGGTTCTTCCGTATTCTCCGAACGGAATGAACGCAATATGGAAGGATATGGGCCCATGTAGCCTATGTGCCCTATGATGCGTTGAAGGAAACCGGTCTTCGGAAAACCGAGACGGTGGTCGAACCATACGAAGACATCGAAAGACATTCGGCAGGGCATGGGCAAAATCAACGAAAACAGCGCAAAGTCAACGAAAACGAAGAATGTGACGCCCGCGGTCACGCCATGGGGCAAGAACCGTGTGAAGAACACCGAAACAGGCAAGCACGTACTCATCATGCCGGGCATCGGCTACACCGTGGACAGGCCGCTGCTGTACTGGTCGGCGCAGGCGCTTGCGGCCAACGGCTGGTTCGTGGACCGTCTCGACCTGAAACTGACGGAAAGCGTCGAGTTTCCGGAAATGATCGCCTGCATGGAACGCGTGGTCGACGAATGGCGCAAGGCGGCGCTCGAACATGCTGCCGAATCGGGTGAGGAGCCGCAGTTGCTGGTCGTCACCAAATCGCTCTCCACACTCTCATATCCGCATTCCGCAAAGCTAGGATTGCGCGTGGTGCTGCTCACTCCGGTATTGAATCCGCCGCCATTCGACAAGCACAAGTCGGTCATTCCCGCGCCGCTGCCGGGAACTGCCGGCAGCCCGATGCCGTTGATCTGCGCCGGCGACGCCGACCCATACTACGATGACGCCAAAGCGCATCTGCTCACCGACCATGTGCGCACGTATGCTGGTGCCAATCATTCCATCGAAGTGCCGGACGATTGGCAGACATCGCTCGACTATCTGAAACAGGTCACGCAGGCCATCGTCGACTACGCCGGCTGAAAAGAACGGGACGGAATATGCGCATCGTATTGCAGAAGGTCAGCGAAGGATCCGTCGACGTGGTCGACGAGACAAGCGGAGAAGTCGACACCACATTCGAACCACAGCATATAGGCATCGGCTATGTGCTGCTTGTCGGAGTGGAAGATACGGACGGAGCAAAACAAATCGACTGGCTCGCCCACAAAATCGCCAACCTGCGCGTTTTCGAAGACGAGAACGGCAAAATGAACCGTTCCATCCACGACGTGGACGGCAGCGTGCTGTCGATATCCCAGTTCACGCTGTATGCGGACGTACGCAAAGGCAACCGGCCAAGCTTCGTGAAAGCAGGCGCGCCCGACCATGCCGAACAGGTATGGAACGGATTCAACGACGCCCTGCGCGCGCAAGGACTCGAAGTAAAAGAAGGACGATTCGGCTCCCACATGCGCGTGCGGCTCGCCAACGACGGTCCGGTCACCATCATCCTTGACACCGACGAACTCGGCGTCTGACCCAAAACCCAACGTGAAACCCTATATCCGACGATTGCCATAGGGTAAAACGCATGGGAATATGGAACGACCGCAAACTGATCGTCAACTGCCTGCCGTTGACCGAATCCGAACGTGCGCAGTTCACACGCGCCGCGAAAGACATGCCGCAGGAATTCGTCGGCGACCCGGCACAACGAGGCTCCATGAACTGGACCGCCGAAATACCGGACGAACTCAAAGCGTATGCAACCGCGGTCATCGGCAACATCACGCCCGAAACATGCGCGCAATGCCCCAGACTCGAATGGCTGCAGACCTGGAGCGCCGGCGTCGACAAATACCAGCGGCCTGGCGTGCTCCACCCCGGCTCCATGCTCACCAACGCCACCGGCGCCTACGGACAAAGCGTGTCCGAACACATGTTCGCCATGATGTGGTCCATCATGAAAAACCTGCACATCTACGCCGTCGGCAACCCGAACGCCGCATGGCAGGACGCCGGCCGCGTCATCAGCCCGACGGCAAAACCGCGCTCATCATCGGCACCGGCGACATCGGATCGCATTTCGCACGCCTATGCAAGAGCGTCGGCATGTCGACCATCGGCATCCGCCGCAACCCCACCGTCGAAGCGCCGGGCATCGACCACATGGTCGGATTCGAATCGCTCGACGACGTGCTGCAATACGCCGACGTGATCGCCATGTGCGTGCCATCCACGCCATCCACACACCACCTGCTTAACGCGGAACGCATCGCAAAACTCAAACCGACGCCATCGTCATCAACGCGGGCCGCGGTGACGCCATAGACACGCAGCGCTCGCCGACGCGCTCGCCAACGGCATGATCCGCGGCGCTGGCCTCGACGTGACCGAACCGGAGCCGCTGCCGGCGGCATCGCCATTATGGAGCGAGCCGAAATGCCTGATCACCCCGCATGTGGCGGGCGGCAACCACTTGGAGTCCACCGAACGGCGCATCATCGCCATCGCATTGGGCAACGTGCGCTGCTACGCCAACGGACAATCGCTCGACAACCGCATGCCTCTCAAGGGCTGACGTTCATTAAAGTGGGTATCCGCTCCTTCGGTCGTCGGCTGAATGGTCCGAATCGGACGGCCTCCGAGATGAACTCTGAAACGAACCACATGAGGAGGTCTATCTGGTCTGAAGGCACATGCACCGCGCCCGGAATACGTCACAAAAACGGGCAAACCCGTATGATGGCAGCCATGGGGAGAAAGGCGGGAGATATGACATTGGACAAATGGCAGCGGATGACCGAGTGGTTCATGACCGCATTGGCGTTGGTGTTCCTGTTCGCGTATTCGTGGGAAGTGCTGGCGAGAACGCATATCGTATTGTGCGAAACGGTGATCAACATCATCTGGATGGCGTTCATCGTCGACTACGTCGTTTCGATTCTGCTGGCGAAGGACAAGAAAGCCTGGTTCAAAGAGAATCTGCTGATGCTGGTGTCCATCGCCTTGCCCATCTTCAGACCATTGAGGCTGCTGCGATTGGTGGCGGTGCTCAACGTGCTCAACCGTACCGGTGGCATGGCGGTGCGTGGACGTATCACACTGTACACATGCTGCAGCGTGACACTGCTGATGTATATCGGCGCCCTTGCCGAATTGGATGTGGAACGTGGGGTTCCAGGCGCTTCCATCACCGATTTCGGCGAGGCGATATGGTGGTCGTTCGTGACCGTCACCACAGTCGGCTATGGCGATTTGTCTCCGGTGACATGGCAGGGAAGAAGCATCGCCATCGGGCTGATGATAACCGGCGTGGCCCTGATCGGCATCGTCACCGCGACACTGGCCTCATGGATAGTCGATCGTGTCCGTGACGAAACCGACAAGCGCGCGGACGAGGCGGAATCGGAAACGGAACAGTTGCGCCACAATGTGCGGGAACTGACGGACACCGTCAACCAGCTGCGTGACGACATCGCGCGGCTGCGCAGACCATAGCGGTTCTCATGACTGCACTGCGGAAAATGCGGAAAGAGGCTGAGGCATAGGAAAAGCGCCGGATGAATAACCCGGCGCTTTTCCTATGCCTCACCGTCATACGTCTTACAACCGGAAAGGCGGAGACGCTGTATTGGATTTATTCGCAGGCGACTCCGTCATGGTCGCGGTCCAGTTGTGAACGGTAGCCCGGCTGGCCCTGGTAGATAGGCGCGGCGCCAGCGGCTCGTGCCGCGGTGCAGTTCTGGTAGTAGACGTCCTGCTGTGGCGCTGGTTGGGGCGCGGGAGCCGGAGCCGGAGCGGGTTCGAGCGCAGGTGCCTGTGTCGTTTGTTGAGTCTGCTGGGCCTGCTCAGCTGACTGTTCGGTTTGCGTCTGTTCGGTTTGCGTCTGTTCGGTCTGCTCGGACTCGGTGGTCTTCTCGGCTGTGGAATCCTTGACCCCCGTGTAGTCGGGCACGGTTTGCGTCGGGCAGGAGGACAGCACCTTGGCCATGGCTTCCTTTTCGGCCTGCGTGACCCACAGTGAGTATTTGTGCTTCACGCCGATCTGACGCGCCACGTATTCGCAACGGAACCCCTTGTTGGACGGCAGCCACGTGGCCGCATCGCCATCGGACTTCTTCTGGTTGGCACGCCCCTGCACGGCCAGCAGATTGTACGGATCGTTCGCCAATGCGGTGCGGCGCTCCTCGCTGAGCTTCTGCGCGCCCTTCTGCCACGCATCGCTCAACGCCACCACATGGTCGATCTGCACCGCGGTGGAAGTCTTCTTGCCCTTCTTGAACTTGATGTCCTTGCCAGTGTATGGATCATGCAGTTTTCCGGACTTCACCACGCAATTGTGCGTACGCCACTTGTGCCTCACGCCGGTCAGATCGCGGTTGAGGATATCATTGCGGGTGTCGCAGCCGTTGTGGTCCACGTCGGCCCACGCCTTGCCGAATTGAGTGCGCTTGTACCCGGTTTTCGGCGCGCGGCCCTTGACCTCCAACGAATCCAACACCTCCGTGGCGGACGTGCCGGCCCCGGTGCCATCCGTCGGCTCGTCCGCATACGCCGAACCGACCGGCAGTCCGATGGCCAGACTCGCAGCCAGCAATCCGGACAAAACAACCATCATCGAACCATGACGACGCATGATACGCTCCTCACCCTAAAACCCCTCAAGTAGTACAAGAATATCCCCGGAACGAATTCGAATCGCTTATTTACGGCAGATTTTCGGCATGCCGAAACCAGTATTTCGCATCCGTCAAGACGTATGGCAAGAATCGGCCGTATGACCAACAGCATCACAGCAATCAAACCGGAACGTCTCGCACAATACGCCAAAGACTTCAACGCCGACCGGGCCAACCTTGTGGCCGCCAACGCCGCGGTGTCCTCGGGCGTGCTCGAAGCCGCCACCGACTACAAAGGCCAGCGCGCGCTGCCACGCGACTTCTCCATCGAACTGAAACAGGGGTCCATCACCAACCAGCGCCGATCCGGCCGCTGCTGGATGTTCGCATCCCTCAACACCCTGCGTTACGAGCTCATGCACCAGTGGGGACTCGACGATTTCGAATTCTCCGAAACCTACCTGTTCTTCTGGGATGCGATGGAAAAATCCAACACGTATCTCGAAAACGTGTTCGCCACGCTCGACGAGCCGACCGACAGCCGCCTGTTCCAGGAGATCAACTACGGGCCGGCCGATGACGGCGGTTGGTGGCAGATGTTCGCCGCCCTTGTAGACAAGTATGGTCTCGTGCCGAAGAGCGCCTACCCGGAATCCGCCAATTCCAAGGACTCCGACGCGTTCAAACAATACCTCAACAGCAGCTGCGCCAGTTCGCCGCCGACCTGCGCGAACGTTACGCAGCCGGCGCCACGGTCGATGAACTGCGCGCGGTCAAGGACGACGACATGTCCACCGTGTACCGCATGTGCGCCATCTCGTTGGGCGAGCCGCCGGAGAAGTTCGACTTCCTGGCCCGCGTGAGCGACGATGACAAGAAGGACGATAAGAAAAGCGGCGAAGACGAGGCCGACAAGCCGAAAACCGGCAAGGACGAGCGCAGACAGATCCGCGAAACCGGCATCACGCCGATGGAATTCTACAAGAAGTACGTGCCGGTGGACGTCGACGATCTGGTGACGTTGTGCAACGTGCCGATGGCGTCCCGTCCGTTCAACAAGCGTTACCGCATCCGCTACACCGCCAATGTGGCCGAAGCGGGGGATATGGAATTCGTCAACGTGCCGCTCGACGTGTTCAAAAAGGCCGCGGTCGACCAGATTAGCGCCGGACACCCGATCTGGTTCGCCTGCGACTGCACCCAGTTCTCGCTGCGTGCGGCCGGCTATTTCGACTGCGACAGCGTGCGCGTGGACCAGCTGTTCGGCACCGATTTCGACTTCGACAAGGCGCACGGCCTCGAATACGGCGACAGTCCAAGCAACCATGCCATGACCCTCACCGGCGTGAACCTTGACGAGCAAGGCAAGCCGAACCGCTGGAAAGTGGAGAACAGCTGGGGCAAAGATAACGGCGAAGACGGCTACTACGTGGCCTCCGACAAGTGGTTCGACCGCTATGTGACCGAAATCATCATCCGCAAGGAATACCTCGACGACGCCACCCGAGCGCTGCTCGAAACCGAGCCGGTGGAACTCGACCCATGCAGCCGCTGACCAAACGCTGCCGCTGACGCAACACGGGCGATAACATGCCGCGGTCCGGATCGGGCCGCGGCTTTTGCTGTTCCACCGCGCTGGTATGGTTGCATGAGAACAAACGTACGAACGATGGGGGTTCAGGTGGCGGACACTCTGGCATGGCTTTCCGACGAGCTGCGCAGCGAATGCAGCCAGCCGGTACTGCAGCGCGCCCGCGGCATCGCCAACCAATGGCGTTCCAAAATGGAGGACCTGCATTGCCTGAACGACACCGCATCCAACCGCATCACCCTGTATGCCACCATACGGGGCACCACCTCACCCTCCAGCCGTTACGAAGTGCAAGCCACGCTTGATTTCGCCGACGAGCTGTTTCTGGCACGCTACTGCTCCTGCCCGGCATTCAGCGGTTCGCAGCGCGGCTACGGTTCCTACCGGACCTTCGACTACCACAACAGTCCGAAATACCGCAGCTTCGACGATGACGACGACTACGATTACGTCGACGACTACGACGATTTCGGCTCCGGCAGCACGTACGGCCACGTCAACGATGATGACGACTCGGCTTCCTCCACCAGCCGCCGGTACACCGGCATGTGCAAGCACGTAGCCGCCATGCTGCTGCTGTTCCTGCAGCAGCCGGAACGATTCCGGGGATTCCACGCCGCAGCCGCAACACCCCGGGCCCTCGCCGACTACATGCGCTCCCTCGATGCGAAAAGCAACAACGCCGGCGAGAACGCCCAACTCGACGTGCTGAAACGAATCATCAACGCGAAAAGCCGATTGATCGAGGAACAACGTGGCGCCTCCGGACAGGGAGCCGCCAAACCGAAACGCAAATCAAGCGCGCCGGTCGACGTCAAACCGGGAAGCGTGTACCTCGAGCCCACGCTGATCAACGGCCATGACGCCCTGCGCCTGTCCCTGCGCATCGGATGCGGCGACGCCGACTATGCGCTCAAAAACATCTCAAGATTCGTGGCCGACATGCGGACGGGAACATACGAGTCATATGGCAAAAAACTCGCGTTCACCCACACTCCGGACATGCTCGACCCCTTCTCGCTGAAGCTATACCGCTTCCTGCAGCAGGTGATCGCATCCAGAACGGCGGCCCAACTGCAAAACGGATACTATTACGGCGAAGCGGTACGCGTCGACCGTGAACTCGTCCTCACCGATTGGGAGGCATGCGACCTGCTCGACCTGTTCCACGCCGTGACACAGGACGAATACAAGGAACACGAGTCGAAGGCCCGCGGTTTCCTGCGCACGTCGGACGGTGACGGGCTGAGACGATTGCTTATCGAGGATTTCCAACGCACCAAGGAATCCGGGCCAAGCCGCATCCACATGGCCAACGAAGGAGGCGAGCCGTTCGGCCTTGACATTGTCGAAGGCGACCCCACCTTCACGTTCAAGGCGTCCTACGTGCATGAGGGCACCGCGTCGGGCGTGCGCATCACATCGAACCAAAGCATCTCCGATGTCATCAACGGACGCAACGGCTTCTACGTTTTCAGCCGCGAACGTCCCGACGATTCCACGGCGACGGACAGGATAGGCATCGACGGGCTCTTCCGCTGCACCGATAAACTGCGCCCGGCATTGCAGGTGCTGCCTGACCTGTGTTCCGACGATCCGGACGGCGTGTTCATCGCCGAAAACGACTGGCCCATGTTCGCCCGAACCATCGTGCCGAAACTCACCGAAGCGGGCATCGGATTCGACATTCCGCAGGAAGTGACCGAAGCGGTGGGAACCGAATGCCGGATCGAATTCTATCTGGACCGCGATTTGTACGGCATCACCTGCGAAGCGGTGGCGAAATACGGCGACTTCACCTTTCAACTGGTGCCCACCGCCAAAGAACTGCGCGGCGTGATCAACCCCGATTCACGTTCAAGAGCCTCGCAGGTCAAACGCGACCTGTCACGGGAATCGTTCGCCGTGCAGGTGGTACGCCAGCTGTGCCCTACATGGAGCTCCATCGACGTGGCACGCGTCAAAGAAGAGGATGAGCAGGCTATCCTGCTCATGCTCACCGACGGCGTGCAGATCCTCAAATCGGTGGGCCAGGTCTTCTCCACGGCGGCATTCGATGGCATGATGCAGCCCAACCCGCCATCGGTGAAGGTCGGCTTGTCCATCGACTCGAACCTCGTTGAAATCTCACCGATCGCCGACGAGGTGCCGATGAACGAAGTCGGCGCGCTGCTTGACTCCTACCGCAGAAAACGCCGCTACCATCGGCTCAAGAACGGCACGTTCGTGGATTTGAAGGAAGCCGACCTGCATGAGCTCGACCAAGTGTCCACGGACCTCGACCTGAGTGAAAAACAGCTCGACTCCGGCATCATCAAAATCCCCGGATACCAAGCGTTCCTGCTGGACTCCCAAGTGGACGACGAAGGCAAAAGCGCCTCGTTCGTGGACTATGTCAACGATGTGAAGATCGTCGATCCGAAACGCTACGAAGTGCCCGAACGGCTCAAAACCGTGCTCCGCCCATACCAGGTGGAGGGCTTCCAATGGCTGTCCACCCTGTGGGACAAGGCTTCGGCGGCATCCTCGCCGACGAGATGGGCCTCGGCAAATCCGTGCAGCTGCTCTCGCTCATCGAAGCGCGCAAAGGAAACGGTCCGTCACTCATCGTCTGCCCGGCATCGCTCGTCTACAACTGGGCCGCGGAATGCGAGAAATTCGCGGGCGATCTGACGGTGGAAGTCGTCGCCGGTACGAAAGCGCAGCGACGCAAGGCCATCGCGACGGTGGCCGCGCAATCGCAGGAGAACGACGGTGCTACGACGAATGGCGCCACGACGTACGACGGCACCGACGTGGTGATCACCTCCTACGATCTGCTGCGTCGCGACGTGGACGATTACGCAGCCTGCCATTTCGCGCTGATGGCGCTCGACGAGGCGCAATACATCAAAAACCATGCCACAAAGGTGGCCAAATCGGTCAAACAGGTCACGGCCGACCATCGCTTCGCTCTGACCGGCACGCCAATCGAAAACCGGTTGAGCGAACTGTGGAGCATTTTCGACTTCCTCATGCCCGGACTGCTCGGCACCTATACGAAATTCCGCGAAAAATACGAGCAGCCGATCATGGCTCCCGGTCCGGAACATTCCGTCATGGCCGACAAACTGCAGGCATTGGTGGGACTGTTCATCAAACGCCGTCTGAAAAAAGACGTGCTCACCGACCTGCCCGACAAATTCGAGAACGTGCTCACCGTCAAACTGGAAGGAGAGCAGCGCAAACTGTACGCCGCACACGAACAGCGGCTACGCGCCACGCTCACCAAGGCGTCGGACGCCGACTTCAACACCAAGAAGATCCGCATCCTCGCCGAATTCACCTTGCTGCGCGAAATCTGCTGCGATCCAAGACTCGTATACGCCGACGCGAAGAACGCCTCCGCCAAACTCGACGCCATCGCCGAACTCGTGGCCACATGCATGGGCGAAGGCAAAAAGGTCCTCGTGTTCTCGCAATTCACCTCGTTCCTCGAACTCATCGGCGCCAGACTCGCCGAACAAGGCGTGGAATACTACACCATCACCGGCGAGACGCCGAAGAAACGCCGTGTGGAACTGGTCGACGAATTCAACGGCAATGACGTGCCCGTATTCCTCATCTCGCTCAAAGCCGGCAACACGGGCCTGAACCTCGTGGGCGCATCCGGTGGTGGTGCAGACGCCGACCATGGATTGGAACGCCGCCGCGCAGAAACCGAGGCAACCGACCGCGCGCACCGTAATCGGCCAAACCCAGGACGTGAACTATACCAGATCGTGGCCAAAGACACCATCGAGGAACGCATCCTGAAACTGCAGGAAAAGAAAAACGAGCTGGCGCGCCAATTCACCGACGGCACCGCATCCGGCGGCGTCGGCACGCTCAGCAAGGACGATCTGCTCGACCTGCTGTCATAACATGCCCGCTGTCGCGGCGTGCGCAGACTGCGTTCCGAATCGCAAGACGAAAACGGAACGCAGGTTGCGCATATCGCATGGCGGGCGTATATATGGACAAGCAAGTTTCAGGGAAGGTGAAAATCCTTACTGGCGGTAACGGCACGACCGGCATTCATAACGGCCCCATACCGAAGCCCGCGACCCGCGAAAGCGGCTGATCCGGTGAGAATCCGGGGCCAACGGTTACAGTCCGGATGGAAGAAACGGAGCTCAACATGAGTGTATCCTCTCCTAGCAATACCTCCAATACCGCAGCTGATCAGGCCGCAGACAAACCGATGACCCGTCCGGACAACGCGCACTCCACAGGCGTCGCCGACTCCGGCCGCTGGTCCACCAAACGCATCGCCATGTACGCGCTGTTCGTGGCGCTGTCCATGGCCGTCAGCTTCATCGAATTCCCGATCATCCCAGGCGTGCAGTGGCTCAAATACGACCCATCCGGCATCGTCTGCCTCGTCGCGGGCTTCGCGTTCGGACCGGCCGCAGCCGTCATCGTCAGCGTGCTCGGCTTCGTGCCGCACCTGTTCACCAACCATGGGGCACCCTGATGGCCGTGCTCGTGGCATTGGCCCTGTCCGTGCCGGCATCGCTCATCTACAAAAGAACAAGACGCGCAAGGGCGCGCTGATCGGCATCATCGTCGGCGCTGTCGTGGCGCTCGCCGTCGCCATCGTCGGCAACATCATCGTCAC
>ENA-OQDF01000280-OQDF01000280.1-human-gut-metagenome-genome-assembly--contig:-NODE-280-length-20577-cov-2.378582_pt1 | contig 20577 bp, 24 predicted proteins | sample MGYA00242769_ERZ504597 | MGnify/ENA primary metagenome ERZ504597 (study PRJEB26092, sample SAMD00036305) | human gut metagenome | host: Homo sapiens | study: EMG produced TPA metagenomics assembly of...
CTAAAATAGCGCAAATACTCTAACCTCATACATTACTCATTCCCCTCGAACTTTGAGCTTGCTACCCTCCATGACGAATCGCAAGCTAAACCCTATTCGCCGGTAGAGCGCAGCACATCAAGCGTATCATTTTTTACTGTTTTCGCTCATCAAACTTACTCAACTTTAAAGCCCAAAAACAAGGAGCCTCAAGACTGACCTTGAGCTCCTTATGTTCTTAAGAAATGTTACTTGTGCTGACGACAATCACTTGCGCAAAAAACCAGCAAGATTTGCCCGCAAGATTTATCTTCACAACTTGTTTGCAGGATTTGCCTACAAGATTCACCCGCAGGATTTCCTAGCTTGGCAAATACACGGCATTACCAGTTTCTGCCGATTCGAAAACACCATTGACGATCTTGAGCGTTTGCAGCCCTTCTTCACCAGAGCAGCGTGGTACCGTTTCCCTACCTTTACAAAGATCGATAAAATGCTCCAATTCAGCCTTTAGAGGACTATTGAGTTCAACTTCAAAATGTTCATGCTTCAATTCGTGCGTCCAGCCAAATGCATCTTGGTCATAGTAGTACAGATCCATATTTGGAAAACCAAAAGAACCCTTTGTGCCAAACACCTGCATGCTGTTTTCTCCAGCGCCATAACAAACGATTCGTTTTCATCTGCCGCCAAATCATAATTCCAAGGACTAGGAGTTCCGTCGCACAAGGCATAGGTTGCAGTAACGCCATTTTCGTATTCAATCAAGACAGAAGCTGAATCCTCGGCATCATTTCCTCGAATGGTATTTCGCGTAGTTGCATATACCTTAACGGGAGCTTTTCCTGTAACAAAATTGAGATCATCAAAATCGTGAATAGCATTGATTAGCAGAGGTCCGCCTACTCTTTTTGTAACATACCACTCGCGATCGAAACAGTCCTCGTCTTTTGCAATGCAATAGCGTGATTGAATGGTTACGATTTTTCCCAAGCGTCCTGAATCTATAACTTCGCGTAAAAATTGATACTTACTTGAAGAACGACGATGATGCCCGATTAAAAGGTTCACGCCCGCCTTTTTGCACACCTCGATTACATGCTTTCCCTCTTCAACAGTATTGGCAATAGGCTTTTCCAGCAGAATATTCTTAATACCTGCCTCAATAGCGTTTTCCACTGCTTCCACATGAAGCGTATTGGAAGAGCTATATACACTGCATCGAGCGGAATTTGTTTGAACAACAAGGTGTAATCGCTAAATAGTGGCACACCAAGCTCGTTAGCAATTTGGAAATCCGAATCCCCAAAGCCAGCGACAGCCGCTAATTCAACCTCGGGGTTCTCCTTTGCGAAACGGGCAATTTTTGAACCGTGGTTCAATCCCAATACTGCAAATCTTACGGTATCCACGAAAAACTCCTCCTTGTTTGGTTCTCTTGTTCCCCTTTTCCCCTGAACCTGATTATCAAAGCGGTTGTTTTGTTTTTTCCAATAGAGGGATAGTTTGTTTAAGAAAAGCAATAGGAGTTTCGTATATTTCGAGGTAAACGCTTAATAGTTGACTGCGAATGTATCGCTTGATTCATCCGTTAAATTATTGCCCATCCGCAGAGGGTGGTAATGCAACGTAGATTGTTATTCATCCACATAGCGGATGGTAATACAACACAGGTTGCTTTCCATTCGCATAGCGGATGGTTTATCGTTTCGGACGCTTCACATCCTCAACAGACTGAAACCACCAATCAAAAGGTGCGCAGCCATAAAGATACGCGCCTTTAATGTTTCAGCCCTTTACGTTTCGAGACATCTTTGCAAGGATTCATAACTGGAATTTGATTTGAAACAGAAACCGCCGCAACAATCGCCATGCCTATTGCTGCTGTAATCGGCAGGCTTATCGCTACCGCAATCTCCCTCCAGGCCTATCGCGGCAGCAATTGCCAGGCTTATCACTGCAAACAATAACTACTAAATCCACCACTGCTACAACAACCACCAAATCTACCGCCGCAGCAATCGCCAGATTCGTCATCAAAGCAGTTACTGTTTCTGCCACATTTTTAGCTTGCGTGCACTTTTATGTTTGCGAATTGCAGGTTTTGTCACATTTTGGTCTTTTGTGTATAAAATTAATTTAAAAACAATTCTCAAATTCACGAATCCCTAAATATCATTTTGAGCTCCATGAATTTATACAACATTATCTATACTAGTGTTTATTTTTTAATAAGATACTTCACATTTGTGGAATATTATTCTGAAACGATCAAACACGAAAATACACACGAGGCTAAAATGTGCCAAATTCCAGATTTTATAAGCCAAGATACGAGCTTATGGATCAAAATCCACACCTATACCAGACCTATAAGCCAAATCCAAACTTGTGGGTCAAAATCCAAACCGCTCCCTGAAACACTCCCCAAAACGCTCCGCTTGAGAGCGTAGTTTTAAGAAATAATACCCACCCGTTTAGCGAATTAGTTATCGTCTCGGACGCTTCGCTTCTTCTGCAACCTGAAGTCATTAATTATTGTTCATCCGTATAACGGATGGTTTATCGTTTCAGATGCTTCGCGTCCTCAACAGGCTGAAGCCATTAAATAAAACGTCGCCCCTTAAAGGAGCGACGTTTGAAATCACAATACGCCGAGTTATTTCGTAGTGATTTTACATATTGGTAAATGCAAAGTTCTCAGGATGAGCCTTTACCTCTTCACGCAGTTTAGGATTCATCTTGCGAACACCGCGGCGAGCATCTTCGGTCTGAGATGCAAGAACCTGGTTGCGATTTTCCATCTTAATTTGAGCCTCGAAAGAGTTGTCGAGGGAGCACTGCAGAGATTCCTTAGTAAGACGAAGGCCAAGAGGAGCAGAATTCTTAACCATTGCCTCTGCCATCTTAACTGCTTCTTCTACGACGTCTTCGTCAGCAACAACCTTGTTTGCGAAGCCCCACTCAAGCAGTTCTTCAGCACCAATACGACGAGCAGTCATAAGTGCTTCAGCAGCGCGAGCATAACCAACGATGCGAGGAAGATAATAGGAGCCAGACATGTCAGTACCGGTAAGACCAATGTTGAGGTAACCAGCCTGCATCTTGAGGATCGCCGCAACACGCAAGTCACAAGCGCAAGCCAAAGAGAGACCGCCGCCGATTGCATGGCCCTTCAGAGCACCAATGATTGGCTGCATAGCATTGCGCATGTTTACAGCCTGATCAGAACAGATAGTCTGCATAATGCAGTGGTCACGCTGAGCACGGCCCATATCCTCAGGTGGCTCATAATTAAGCTCGTTCAGGTTAAAGCCAGCGCAGAAAGACTTGCCCTCACCGGTAAGAACGATTACACGGCATTCTGGGTCCATGCGAACCTTCTTCAAATAATCGTTGAAGTCAGCCATCTGCTGATAAGACATTGCATTGAGATTAGCAGCGTCATCGAAAGAAACAACGTGGATAGGACCACGAACGTCTACCTTCAGGCGCTCGTACTCATACTTGAATTCGGGCAGGCAGTATGCCTCCTGATATACGCTCATGCGCGCTCCCCTTCCGTATCGGGATTCTTGATTTAATACTACAAATCGTAGTTTTTACTGGTGCCGTCTGTCAAGAACAAGCCCCAAGCATTGGACTACTGCGAATCAATCTACTCGAATCGATTTATTCTCGTTGAAATTACCGCTCAACTTGTGAAGTCCTCATCTATCCCTTAAATACACCCAGTGCATTTAAGGCGATTGCGCATTACAATGTGACACGCATAAAAAATCCGAGCAAGAGTTTTAGACCCAAGCCCGTATTGTCTAGGTCAAAACTCTACTTACTGCCGAGGGAAGAGGTATTTTGATGGCAGAATATAGCCCTACTCGCACCCATGCAACCTGGAAACCACGCGTAACCTCTGCTCACATTCCTTACTTTCATTGCACTGAATGTGGCGCAGTAGTCCAAGGTATTGACGGCGCGGTTGACAATCAACTTATCAACGACGGTGAACGATCGCTCATTTTTTGAGCCTTCCTACGCACATGTCGAATATCAACTTACCTGTTGCGGTAAGCCAATGGAGCAACTCCAGCCTATTGCCGCTGCAGAAGTCGAAGACCGCTTTAAGCTTAACTACCAAATCATGGGTGGACTAAACAACAATTGTGTGAAAATTGATTGGCGTTCCGTAGACTCAACCTGCAAGCCTCGTTGGTTTGCGTTGAAAACATTTACGGGAGTTATGACTAAATATGTATCACCAAAAAAAGTGGCCTCCCATTGTATTTGCCTTAGCTGACGAAGACGCTTTTGCTTACTGCGACAAAAATCCTTGCGTCGAATGCACCTTCCGCTGCAAGCGCGGTATGGAAATTTACGCTTATGTAGACAACATCGGATTGGTAATTTTGCCACTTGATCGTATGGAAGCTCCTGGCAGCGCACGTTTGACGATTTCGATTCTCCTCATGAGATTATGGAGAAGGCAAAAGCAGCTAAAGCGTAATAACATTCGCAAAGGAAAAGTTCAGGCAGGCTGCTTTTTACGTACCTCTCTGGAACGTTCTCTTCTTTAGAGCACCCTCCTCATCAAAACTTCCTCTTTAAAGAGCCAGCCAAAGCGAAATGACCAAAGCGAAATAATAAAGGTTGTTGAACATCCATAAAACGATGATTCAACAACCCTTTTCTTGTATTCGTCTCAGTATTTGACTCAAGCTCAAATTTATACCTACATCAAAAGATTCGGCGCAGTAGAGCAGCAGAGTACTTATGTCATAGAAGTTCGAATTCGATATTCGAACCAAAAGTAATATTTAAGCCATCTTGCTTCGTATCCTTCCTCCACCACTGCATCGATAAGCGTTTGATCTGGCACTTCCGCACTAAGCTTCACTGTTGCCTTCTTTGCTTCTAAATCTACGAGAGCTTCTTCAACTCCTGCTACGCGCTCCAGCCCTTTCTTGACGTGCGCTACGCATTTTCACACATCATTCCTTCAACATGTAATACCTTTTCCATTGTTTCTTCCTTTCCTAGAAATTCTTTTGCATCATCATTTTTTCTTGATGTCTCGCAACTGGTGTTAGGAACAGTATTTTCATTGGCTTCAGAAGCGAGCCAGAAACGCTTAAATCAGACGTATCTAAACTGTCTAAATCGGGTACATCTGAATCGGACATATCTAAATCAGACACGCCTAGGTCGGAAACACTCGAATTAGACGCACCCAAATCAGGCCCATCTACATAAGACATACCCACTTCCGCCTTAGTCTTCGGCTTCCATCGGCGCAAACGCAGCGCATTGGTAACCACGCACACCGAGCTAAAACTCATTGCTGCTGCCGCAATCATAGGGTTCAAACTAAAACCAATAAAGGCAAGAGCACCCGCCGCAATTGGAATACAAAGCGCATTGTAGAAAAGAGCCCAGAAAAGGTTCTGCTTGATATTGCGCAAGGTCGCACGAGATAGATCCAGCGCAGCAGGCACATCAAGCAGGTCACTGTGCATAAGTACAACATCGGCACTCGAAAGCGCTATATCTGTTCCGGCACCGATAGCGATCCCTACATCGGCACGTGCGAGCGCAGGCGCGTCGTTGATACCATCGCCCACCATGCAACCTTCCTTTTTGTGAAAGATTTCGCACTATTTTTTCTTTGTCTGCCGGAAGCACTCCCGCTATCACTTCATCGGTACCAACTTGCTTATGGATTGCTTCTGCGGTAAGCAACGCATCGCCAGTAAGCATTACCGTTTTTATGCCCATTTCACGGAGGCGTTTTATCGCAGAGGCACTCGTGGCTTAACCACATCAGCTATAGCTACATACCCTAAAAGCACATCGTCTTGCGCAATATAGAGAACTGTTTTCCCTTCACTTGCTACTTCTTCTGTCCAAGCAGCATCGATCGTAATATGGTGCGACTCCATCATGCGGGCGTTCCCCGCAAGACACCAATGGCCCCCTACTTCGCCTGCCACCCCTTCGCCTGCGCTTTGGGTAAAGTTTTTTACCTCACCGATCGCAACGTTGCTTTGTTCCACAAGGCTCATAAGAGCTTTTGCTAAGGGGTGCTCGGAATGTTTCTCAAGAGCGCCTATCACCTGTAAAGATGGATTATTTTTTCCTGTATCTCGGCAGACAGGCAGAAAACCGAATCGAAACTTAAGGGACCTTCCTGCAAGCTAAATTCAACGAGCTTTGAAGCGCCTCTTGCTCCTGAGCCTCCTGTGGCTCCCAAATCTCCTGCGGCTCCCAAGCTTCCTACGGTCCCTGAACTTCCTGCGACTCCCGATTCCCCTGTGATCCCTGAGCCTCCGACAATTCCCAATTCAGTTACCTGTGGCGCTCCCTGAGTGATGGTCCCTGTTTTATCTAATACAACCGTTTTCACCCCTTGCGCTGTTTCGAGGGCTTCAGCATTTTTATCAGAATGCCATTTACTGCCCCTCGTCCCGTGCCAACCATAAGAGCAGTTGGCGTTGCAAGACCAAGTGCGCAAGGACACGAAATAACCAGTACGGAAATGGCATAAGAGAGCGCGGTAGAAAATTCAGCACTCAGCGCCATCCAAACGATAAACGTCACTAGAGCAATGCCAATAACCACTGGCACAAATACGCCGCTAATTTTGTCCGCAAGTTTTTCAATTGGAGCTTTGGAACTGGTTGCCTCGTCTACTAATCGAACGATACCCGCCAAAACCGTATCAGATCCTACGTGCTCGGCACGCATAGTAAACCAGCCGCTCGTGTTTAGCGTAGCGCCCGTCACTGAAGATCCAGCACGTTTAGTCACCGGAAGCGATTCGCCCGTAATGACCGATTCGTCAACCGAACCCTGTCCTTCCAGCACTACTCCATCAACAGGAATTGCCTCTCCTGCCTTTACTACCAGTACATCACCTACGCGCACCTGCCTTACGTCAACTAAGGTTTCTACTCCGTTTTCCAACCGTAGGGCCTGTTTAGGCGAAAGATCCATCAACTGGGAAAGCGAATCGGTCGTCTTCCCTTTAGCTCGCGCTTCGAAATACTTCCCTAAGGTAATCAGGGTCAATATCATGGCAGCAGACTCAAAATACAAATTCATGGCATACCCGTGAACCTGCTCCAGATTCCCATGACCCGCATAAAACGCCATCTGGAAAAGCGCATACAGGCCATAGAGAGTCGAAGCCCCTGAGCCAAGCGCAATAAGGGAATCCATATTAGGAGAAGCATGTATCAACGCCCGAAACCCAACGCGGAAAAATTTGAAGTTCACGCACAAAATCGGGATAAGTAAGACGAAAAGAGTAAGTGCCCATACCATCGCATTTTCTGGACCCAAGAAGAACGAAGGAAGAGGCCAGCCAAACATATGTCCCATAGAAATATAGAAAAGGGGCACCATAAAAATAAGGGAGATGATCAATCGCCTAAAGATAGCTTTACGTTCCTGCTCTGCAATATTTGATGCTCTTACGGTATTTTCTTGAGTGTTGGAAGAAGAAACAAATCGACCCTGATCATCTAAATCAAAACCCGATGATTCGTGATGCAGATTCCCCTCTTGCCCTAACGGCAACTGTAGGCGTACCTCCTCGATCAGGATTGCGCGGAATGGCGCCATATCCCGCTTTGTCGACCGCAGCTTCTATCGCCTGCGTTACCAGGGAAACATTAGCGTCCTGTTCGAATTCAACCTCCATCGAATTTTTCAACAGGTTAACGTTTGCCTTGCGAACTCCTTCTACCCTATTAGTTGTTTTTTCTACGCGGGAAGAACACGCGGCGCACGTCATTCCCGTTACATCAAAGGTCTGCTTAATCGGCATATTTCACCTACTTTCGCAAATGCTCTCATGCTGATCGACTCTTTCAGAGTCAAACCTTCTGAAAGCCTGCGAGATATCTACGAACGTGCGAACTTTTTAATGAGGCGCATTGCCTCTTCAATAACCTCATCATCTCCACGACGAATTCGATCCTTTACGCATGTTTCTAAATGGTCGCGCAAGATTAGCTCTGCAGCTGAATGCACCGCGCTCTCCGCCGCTGCAAGTTGAGTTAGCACATCGCCACAATAACGATTGTCATCAATCATATTCTTGACACCGTTAAGTTGACCTATTGCACGGTTCAGGCGTTTTTTTACATCTGATTGGAGCTTATCGGCACGCTCGGTCTCTTTGAAATGACATTCACTCATTCGTACTCGCTTTTCTCTCTAGTTTTCGCCCGTATTATATACCCCATGGGGTATATTAAGCAAGTACTTTTCGATGAAATATCTCCCTCGATATCTTTCTTAATAGCTCCCTCGACACCTCTCGAAGGGTTTTCTTTTTAACCCAAAGTTGAAATAGACACCATTTTAGTAACGTTTATAAATTGTTTCTTTATTTATAGGGTGCTGCGAGTACAATGAGCAACGCGAAGAACGTTTTGTTATATCCGTTCAAAGAGCGCAGCTCTTCGGCAGCATCGCAGCTCTTCGGCAGCATAAAAAACAAAACGAACCTGAGCTAGTATCCGTTTCCCCGACATTTCTTGGTTGAAAAAAAATGACGCAGCAAAACGATCCACATAATCATCCTACTCGTCGAGCCTCTTCGCGCGCGTCCTATTCGCCACGTGCGCCCTACCCATCACATCGCGCTAACTCTTCACGCGTATCTGCCTCACAGCGAATGAGCGTCCCTCATGCGCGCGATGAACTTGAACGCGAACGCGAAATGTATAGCGCACACGATCCTAATCAAAACGCGCCTTCACCTGCTCAACGCTATGCCCAGGCACAAAAAATAAAGCAGCTGACCAAAGGCAAAACTATTGGGCTCATCGCCCTGAAGGCTCTGGTTACACTAATCAACCAAAAGCAGTTCAGGACTCTGCCTACATAAAGCAGCCCACCTACCGCAACACGCATCGTTCGAATGCTAATCCTTCACACACGAGTAGAACGCCACGCGTTGGTGAGGCGACTTTGAGTGGGCAGATTCCACGACAAGATGCTCCAGCGGCAAGCGGTCCCATGCCTCAGCAGGCAACACCATCTGCAAGCGGCGCCATGCCACAACAAGACATGCCATCCGCCAGTAGAGCCATGCCGCAACAAGACACAAAAGACGCTTATCAAAACGCATCTCCCACCCGTCGAAGCGCCTCGCAGAAACGCAGCGCTCGTACCAGTACAGCTCAACATCCCCAAGGTGCCGCCAGTCGGATACCTGAATCGTCTGATTTCGGAGCCGAACGCTATCTCAGCGCCCAACGCACCCGTCGCAAACCTTCAGGATCTTTGCGCAACAAGCTTATTGCTGGCGCGGTTGCTGTAGCGGTGGTAGCAATTGGCATTTTCGCTTTTACTACCTGGGATGCCAACAAGGCTGTTAGTGTAACCATTAACGGACAACAGCAAACCATCGAAGGTCAGCAACGCACTATCGAAGGTCTGCTTGACACCAATACGGTTTCTGTAACACCTGGAAACTATGTTGCTGTTGACGGATCGGTCATGCGCGAAGGCGAAGGTACGCGCGCTACTGCTACCATCAACGGTCAAGGTACCGAAGATTTTTCCACCCGCTTAAATGAAGGTGACGACATCTCCCTTACCAACGGTTCTGATATCACAGAGGAATATACCGAAGGCGAGCCTCAAGCCTCCAACCCACCCTTGAAGTACAAGGCACTGGAGCAGTTCATCTGTACACCCAAAAAGGAGAACCCGGCGAAAAAAGTAGTGCGCACGGGCAATGAGTCCGGTAAAACAGCAGAGGTTACCACCAAAGAGCCTGTTAACGGCGTTGTACAGTACTACAACGTAAACACCAATGGCGACAAGGTTATTGCCCTCACCTTCGACGACGGCCCTTGGGATACCTCAACCGCCGCCATTCTCGACACCCTTAAAGAATACGACGCGAAAGCAACCTTCTTTACAGTTGGTCAAAAGATCTCAGGACACGAAGACCTTCTTCAGCGTGCAGCAAACGAAGGACACGAAATCGGAACCCATACGTGGATCATGCTGAAGGCAGTGGCCAAGGCGTAAGCTTGATCTTAATGTCAAGCGACGAACGTAAACAGGAGGTCGAAAAGGGCCTGCAAGCAATTAAGGATGCTACAGGACAAGACGCCAGCTTGATGTTCCGTTCACCAGGCGGAAACTTCGATGCATCGGTTGCAAGTGACTTAAATGGTCTTATCAATGCAGAAATTGGATGGAATATCGATACGGGCGACTGGAAGAAACCAGGAGCAGACGCAATTGCGCAGCGTATCAAAAGCGCTGGACCCGGCGAAATTATTCTCATGCATGATGGTGGTGGCGATCGTTCAGAAACCGTTGCCGCCCTCAAACAAGCCTTACCTAAGTTGAAAGAAGAGGGTTATCGCTTTGTGACGGTAAGTGAACTTATCAATAGTTATCCCTACCAAGGATAATTGAGTTACTTACCCCCCATTTAAGACTCCATATAAACCATCTCCCCCATTTTATTTCCACAAAACAAAGAAGGATAGGCATAGTTCATGTCACCTTCTTTGTTTTGTAGTCAAAAAAGCTGCAGAATAACTAATTTGCCCTACAATAGTAATGTTGCCCTTGAGCGGTTAATTTCAAGCTGTTAGCGGATTAGCAACCCTGCGGTTCTGCCCGTAGGTATTCCATTTCCGCCAATAGCCGAAATTCGCTCCTACTGAAAGGCGAACAGTACTTATGGCAAAACGAACAAAAATTATCTGCACACTGTCCCGCAGTTGACTCAGAATCTGCGCTCAAAAATCTTCTGCAAGCAGGAATGGATGTAGCGCGATGTAATTTTTCCCACGGCTCGCACGCCGAACATAAAGCACGCATGGATAGGCTCAAAAAGGTTCGACGTGAACTTGATTCTCCCTGCGCGATTATGCTTGACACTAAAGGTCCCAGTATTCGCACGGGGAAAACTAGAAGGCGGCAAGCCTGTTCTTCTTCGTGCTGGAGACAACATTTTTCTTACCGAAGAAGACATCCTAGGAACCTCACGACGTATCCACCAAACGTTTCCCGGTCTTTATAACTATGTTGAGCCTGGAACCATAATCCTGATGGATGATGGCCTGATCGAACTTGCAGTAGACCGTGTGCGCGGCACCGAAATCCAGTGCACCGTTCAAAATTCAGGTATGCTTGGCGAATGCAAGCAGCTTAATCTTCCAGGAACTAATGTTCCTTTACCTGTCATGACCGAACAAGATGAAGCTGATCTTCTCTTTGCTATCGAGCAAAAGTAGATTTTGTTGCTGCTTCTTTTGTAGGTTGCGCTGAAGATGTTCGAACTATCCGTTCGTTTCTTGTCTCTCACGGCGGTAGTGCCATTCGCGTTGTTGCGAAAATTGAAAATGCTCGTGCAGTAGAACACATCGATGAAATTATTGCAGCTTCTGATGCTGTCATGGTGGCACGAGGCGATCTTGGTGTTGAGGTGCCCTCTAATCAGGTGCCGCTTTTACAAAAAACTATTATCAAAGCCTGCAATAAAGCCTATCGCCCTGTGATTACGGCAACCCAAATGTTGGAATCCATGATTCACAATCCGCGTCCCACACGCGCCGAAGTTGCAGACGTTGCAAACGCTATTTACGACGGCACCGACGCGCTCACCCTTTCGGGAGAGACCGCAATTGGCATGTACCCCGTTCCCGCCGTACAAACTATGGCACAAATAGCAGAGGCAACAGAACCGCATCTTTACAAACAGGGTTCCATCCCTAATCGCGCCGCAGAGCCAAATGGCATCTCTGCCGTTGTGGGGTTAGCCGCGGTTACTGCCGCCGAACATGTAGGTGCCTCCTGCATTGTTACCCCCACCATGACCGGACGCACCGCACGTCTGGTATCGAATTATCGTCCTCATGCACCAATTTATGCAGTAACACCTACCGAAGAAAACCGACGCTCTTTACAACTTGCTTGGGGCGTTATTCCTCTTCTTGGCAAAGTGGTGGGCGATGCTTCTTTTATTCTTGAACAAGCCCGTTCAGTTGTAATTGAAAAGGGCTATGTCCATAAAGGTGATATTGCCGTATTTACCCTCGGAGACAGAACAACTTCTCCCAACACTGATGATGCGGGGTGGATCCTTCGCTTCCTTCCCCTCGCCCAACAAACGTGATGCAGATTGTTCAAATCGGTATCGAGGAAGGAGGCAACTAAATGGCTTCAACAACTAATTCAGATTGCTATGCCGCTGTTGACATTGGTGCCTCATCAGGACGTGTCGTGATTGGCACCGTCAACGAAGGCCATATTGAACTCACTGAAATTCACCGCTTCGACAATATTCAAAAGCGTATCAATGGTCATGATTGCTGGGATATCGATATGTTGTTCCGCGAAACCGTAGCAGGCCTAGCAAAATGCAAAGAAGCGGGCTTTACCCCGAAAACCATCGGCATTGATACCTGGGGTGTTGATTTTGTTTTACTCGACGAGCAGGACGCCTTATTGGAGAAGCAGTAGCCTACCGCGATGAACGCACCAATGGTATGTACCCGATCGCAGATCGTATTATGGCTCCTGATGCCATATATCGCCGAACAGGCATTCAACGCCAACCCTTCAATACCATCTATCAGCTTCTTGCCCTTAAGCTTGAACATCCTGAACAGCTTGAACAAGCAAAAAGCTTCTTGATGATTCCCGACTATTTGGCTTTCCTTCTTACAGGAACCAAAGTTAACGAATACACCAACGCAACTACCACCTGCCTTTTGAATGCTCGAACCCAACAATGGGATCAGACCATTCTTGATGCATTTGGCATTCCTTCCGAGATGTTTTGTGATGTGGTAATGCCAGGCACCGACCTAGGTCCCGTTTTGCCTCAGATCGAGAAAGCACTTGGCTATTCTCCTCGCATAATCGCACCCGCCACTCACGATACGGGCAGCGCTTATTTAGCGGTTCCTGCACGTGATGACGATGCGGTTTTCCTTTCGTCAGGCACTTGGAGCTTGCTCGGCGTAGAGAACGAGGGGCCTATCACTTCCGATGCATCCCGTTTTCAGAATTTCACCAACGAAGGTGGCTACGATCTGCGTTTCCGCTTTCTGAAAAACATTATGGGCTTGTGGATGATTCAATCTATTCGTCGTGAACTCAACGGGGTTTCCTATGTGGCGGGCAAAGAAGAACATTCTTCTTCAGAAGAACCATCCGCCCAAGAAGTTGAACTTCCCGCATTTAAAGGCGCAACCCATGAGATGGGCTTTGGCGATCTCATCGAAGAAGCAAAAGCAGCGCAGCATTTCGAGGCGCGTGTCAACGTTAATGACGATCGCTTTTTGGCGCCTGATTCGATGATTGATGAAATTCGCCTAGCCTGTTTTGAAACGGGGCAGGATATACCTACCACAATCGGCGAACTGATGCGCTGCATGTACTTAAGCTTATCTACCTGCTATGCCGAATCTATTGAAGAAATGGCTTCGCTTACAGGACGGACCTATACCTCCATCAATATTGTTGGCGGAGGATGCCAGGATTCTTATTTAAACGAGCTAACTACCAAAGCATGCGGTATTCCCGTATTCGCTGGTCCCGTGGAGGGCACGAGTCTGGGCAACTTGATCGTCCAAATGATCGCCGACGACCAGATCGAAGACCTACAGGCAGCACGCGATATGATCCGCGTATCCTTCGATATCGACATGGTTAACCCGCAGGAGTAGATGAATACATCGCACGCGACATTAACCGCGTATGTAGTAGATAGAATACAGCAGATAAACAGACAACAGGAGGTTGCCTATGCTAGTAGAGACAAAAGCAAAAGTCGGCGTGTTCTCCATCGCGCTGCAGGCGTACCTGCCCCAGTTCCCGGAGCTGGTACCCGAATTTGAAGAACAGTATGCCGCATTCAAGAAGACGTTGCCTGAAACCGTCGAGCTCATCGATGGTGGCCTGGTTACCACGAAGGAACAGGCACAAGCTGCAGGCGATATGTTCCGTGCAGCGGATGTGGACCTGGTCATCTTGCAGCTACTCACCTACTGCACCAGCTACAACATGCTACCTGCCGTGCGCGATTTGGACGTACCGATCGTGGTGGTGAACCTGCAGAAGCTGCGCTGCCTTGACTTTGACACAGCGGGCACTGCTGAATGGCTGGGCACCGGCTATGCGGGCGGAGCCGTAGGCGAAATGATTGCCGACCTCAACCGCGCCGGCAAGCGTCACGCCGTGATTACGGGTGTCGTTGAAGGCGGTGACCCTGAGGCCGCTGCCCAGATCGAGGATTGGTGTTTGGCCGCACAGGTGCGCCGCCGCTTCCGCGATACCAACATCGCTCAGATTGGCAGGCCGTACCCCGGCATGATGGACCTCTACATTGACGAGACTAACCTCTACAACCGCATGGGCCTCTACACCAAGCAGTTTGACTGGGAGCGCATGTGGGCCATCGCCGATGACGTAAATGACGAAGATGCCATAGCTGCAAAGATTGCCGATATTCACAACACCTTCGAAATCAAAGGCGAATACGAAAAGGAAAGCATCCGCGAAATGGCCCGCTACGTGCTAGCCTTCGAACAGTGGGTACGTGACGAGCACCTGGGCCTGGTTGCCAGCCACTACGATGCTTCGCGCAGGGCAAGGCCGGCGTGCTTGACTCCATGCTGATCCCGGCGTTCTCCATGCTCATCAAGCAGGGCACCGTATGTGCAGTAGAAGGCGACATGAAGGTTGCCATGGGCATGAGCATCATGAAGATCATCTCAGGTGCCTGCCAGCTTTCCGAGTTCTACACCTTCGACTTCAATGACGACGTGGTACTCATTGGACACTCTGGTTCAGGCGACGCCTGCTTCTCCACAGCACACAAGGCCTCGATGGAGATCGTTCCGGTGTTCCACGGCAAGACCGGCGGCGGCTTCCTCACGCGCTTCTATCCGAAGCCAGGCCCGGTCACCTACTTGGCCATCACGCAGGATGCCGACGGGCATTTCAAGTTCATCGTAAGCGAAGGCATTATCGAGGACGGCCCCACTCTGCAAAACGGTGACACCACCTTCCGCACGCGCTTCTCCATAGGCGCACGCGAATGGAACAACCGCTGGTGCGAGTGCGGCCCCACACATCATTTCGCTGCGGCGCAAGGCAGCTGGACAGGCACTATCTTGAAGGTCGCTGAGATCTTGAACGTGCCGGTCGAGGTTGTTTGCTAGAAGTATTTTCAGCCGATGAGCGGAGCATACAATACGCCATCGGCATCCCTCTTTCCAAGAGGGATAAATCGAGAGTAAAGAAGAAAGGGACAACATGGGTTTTTCCGATGACGCGCAAGAAACGCATGAGATGGGGGGAGACACCGCGAAGGCCGGCGCTGACGGGATGTCGGTAGAGCAGCAGCCCTTCCTGCGCTCCTTTGTGCGGATGTGTAAAGATGGGTTCGACCAGGGTTGGCATGAAGCAAACGGCGGTAACCTCACCTACCGCTTGACCGATGAAGATGTTGCGGCATGCAAGGGTGAATTTTCCTTCGATCGCCCATGGACGCCGATGGGCGTGCAGGCGGACAATCTTCGCAACGAGTACTTTTTGACCACCGGGTCGGGCAAGTTCATGCGCAATGTACCACTGCACCCAGCCGACTGCCTGGGCATCGTGGAGATCAACGACGCTGGTGACGCATGGCGTATCGTATGGGGTCTCGAGAACGGCGGCAAGCCCACGAGCGAGTTCCCCACCCACTTCATGAATCACAGCGTGCGTTTAGCGGCCACCGATGGCGCCAGCCGCGTGATCTACCACGCGCACTGCCCCAACATCATAACGTTGTCCACGCTTATCGAACCTGATCCGCGCACGTGGACGCGCATCCTCTGGAAGTCTATGACCGAATGTGTAATCATCTTCCCGCAGCGTAGGACTTGTGCCCTGGATGGTGCCTGGCGGTGCGAGATCGCCCGTGCCACGGCAGATCTAATGGATCGCTACGACGCAGTGGTATGGACCCAGCACGGCATGTTTGTGTCGGGCGACACTTCGATGCGGCGTTCGGAATGATGCATACTATCGAAAAGTCCGCGGGGCTCTACTTGGCCGCACGTGCCGCAAACGGAGGTGCCGAGCCTGGGTATCTGATCTCCGACGCGCAGCTGCTCCAGGTGTGTCACGACTTCAACGTGAAGCCCAATCTGGCATTTTTGGACGAGAAGTAGAGACGAAACGTTCAACGGGTGCTCGCCGGCTTTCGGACTGGTAGGCTCCTACGACGAATGCTACCGGAACGCTGTGTTCCGGTAGCTCAAGAGAATCCGAAAGAAGGTAAGCATGGCAATTCGCAAAACAGCAGAAGGTCGCGTTATTTCGGGCTTCAAAATGAAACTCTACCCAGGGTTTGCCGAAGAATACGAAAAACGTCACAACGAATTATGGCCAGAAATGGCAGATATGATTCACGAATATGGCGGACATAATTACTCGATCTTTATCGACGAAGAAACCAATATCTTATTTGGCTATATCGAACTCGATGATCCTGAACGCTACAACGAATCCGCCAACACCGAAATTTGTAAAAAATGGTGGGATTTCATGGCAAGTGTAATGGAAACGAACGAAGACAATTCTCCTGTTTCTGTTGATTTGCCCTGTGCCTTTCATTTAGATTAACAAAGCGTTTGTCTATCCCATAAACCAACCTTTGTTAATCTCGCTAGTTTTATTCCCGATCAGAAAGAAACGTAATGGCTTTATCTCAAGAACGCAAGGGAACCATGGCGGTTTCCTTAACCAACTTCCTGGATTCAGGCTGTATCGTCGCAAGCAGTACTGCACTTACCGCTTGGGCAGCAGCTTTTGGATTCGGAGCAACCTGGACCGCTATTCTAGGCGCAATCGGCGCAAATGCCTTCGGTGCTGCAGTTGGTGCTTTGATTGGCGGTTTCTTGACCGACAAATTCGGTCGTACCATTATCTACCGCTACAACCTCTTAGTTTACGCACTGGGCGTTTTAATTGCTGCCTGTGCAGTAAATCTGCCTATGGTTGTTGTGGGCGTTGTAATTTCAGGTTTGTCGGTAGGCGCAGGTGTTCCTGCTTCATGGAGCTACATCTCAGAAACATCGTCTTCCACAAGCCGCGCTTCCAATATTGGTATTAGCCAGTTCGCTTGGAGCTGCGGTCCTGCTATTGTATTTGCCCTTTCGCTGATTATGAGCTTTATCATTCCCGGCTTTGCTGCCGATGGTAAAACTCTGCTTCCCGCAGGTACCTATGGACCTTTTGACGGCATGCTGGCAACGCGCATTCTCTTTATTGTTCTGTTTGTTGTTGCTCTTGTTGCTTGGAACCTTCAGCGTAAACTCCAGGAATCCCAAGACTGGGCAGACAAGCAGGATACTACCGAGCATGTAAGCTTTGGTCGCATGATGGCAAATGCTTTAAAGAATTCCGTTAACGTAAAGACCATCATCTTCTTGGTAGCAGTGTATTTGACCTGGAACCTGGCTGCAGGTACTAACGGTCAGTTCATGCCTTACCTCTATGCTGCTGCTGGCAATATTGACTCTACTGGTCAGAGCCTGCTTGGTATCGTTCAGTGGATTCTTGTTGCTGCATTTTCGCTCATTGTTTTCTCTAAATTGGGCGACAAGGTTTCCCATCGCGTATTGTTCGGCATCTCTGCTTTGCTTGCGTTGCTCTCTTGGGTATGCATTGCAATCTTCGGTATTGCTCTTCAGGACGGCACCAGCGCTTCTATGGGCTGGGTTCTTTGGGCATACGTTATTTTGTGGGGCGTTTCCGCTGGTTTCTCAGCACAATGCTTCTACGCTTTGTGGGGCACCGAGTTGTTCCCAACCCAATACCGTGGCGGCGTTCAGGGTATTATGTTCTTCTTGGTTCGTGGCGCGCTAGGCATTTGGTCGCTCGTTGGTGTAGGTGCCATCATGGGTGATATCTCTGCAAATCCTGCTGGATTCTTCCCTGCTGCAGTTATCATGTGCGTCGTACTGCTCATCAGCTTGGTAGTAGGTGTTATCTGGTGTCCTAAGACTCAGGGCAAAACGCTCGATCAGATCACCGAGGAGCGCTACGGCAAGCTGGATTAAAGAAGTGGCGCGGTTGCTGGATTAAAGGAGCGTTACAACAAACTGGATTAGTTGGCTTTGCGTTACAGACGGACTAGTCAGCTTCGTGTGACAGACAATATCTCGCTCAATCAGAACCACTCACATAGTGAACCGAATCCCGATAGTGGGACTGAAAACAAAAGTTTTCAGTCCCACTTGCTTTTATGGAGTGAAGTATTGAAGCCGGAATAAAGGAACAATGCATTGAAGCGCAGAATATATGTTAGGAGTGAAGCCACTAAGCAACTATGCATGTTAGGAACGAAGCTGTTAAACAGTTATGTCTGTTAGGGATGAAACTGCCAAGCAACTATGTGATCATTGGAACCGCCATTTAAATTTCAAAATTAACCGAAAACAACCACTGCTTTCCCTACTAGATCTGAATTCTCCATAGCACGATGTGCTTTGCCTATTTCCTCAAACGAATAACAGGCAGCTACGCAAGGATGGATGTGGTGATCGTTTACGAACGTAAAATATCTGTTATTGGTTTTGGTCGGGATAATTGCTGAAGGATCCTGAAAGGCATACGCCATTTGGAATATCTTTTATGGGATCGAATTAAGCTTAGATTTAACCTGGTGTATTGCCCATAGTAAATTGAAGAAAGCGCATTAACCATGATGATGTATCGACAATGGTGCAGTAACCATGATGCATCACGAAGACACAACAGTAAACTTCTAACTAACAACTTCGGAAAAGAGTCGCTATGTTAACTAAAGACGAACTTCCTGCTTGTCCTGTAGCTACTACCATTAGGCTCATTGGTAATAAATGGACAATTTTTATCTTACAGCGCCTGCTTGATCGTCCCTATGGATTTGGAGAATTGCATCGCTCTATTGAAGGAATCAGTAGGAAAGTTTTTGGGCACTTTTTCCTATAGTCCACACTTTGCATCTTTGAGAACCAGTAGCACAAAAACATCCCCGTATGGTGTTTGCCATACGGGGGATGCCAGTTTTAAGGGGATATTTGTTTAACAGTCTTTGACGTCGTTACTTACATTATTTCTCTTCTGGAACTTTACCAGCCTTGATGGCTTCGAGACGAGCTGCAAGAGCTTCAAGCTGCTTGTTAGTCTCTTCGTCTTCAATACGCTGCTGTTCCTTGTTGTAAGCATAGTCGTCGCGAATCTTGTCGTTGTCGCACATGAGCAGGTAGAAGATTACACCAACTACGAAGCCGACGCCGCCACCACGGGCCAGTACGAAGCCGGCGATCATGCCTGCCATGCCCTTGTCCATTTCGTCGCGAACAAGGTCGAATGCGATAACTGCGCACAGCCAACCCTGGATACAAAGTACAACTACGAGCAATGCTGCAGAAGCTGCGAGAGATGCTTCATACAGAGGATATACAAACAGACCGATAACGGTGAAGATCAGGTTTGTACCAGAACCATCATAGATGGAGTCCATGCCCTGGCGACCGGACTGCTTATAGCGAGCATACGTTGCAACGCAGTAAGGAGCAGACAGAGGACCAGCGAGAGCAGGATAAGGTGCAAACAGACCGAGGAGTAAGTTACGGATACCGCAGATAACGTTGGTACGGTTAGGATCGAATTCAATGTATTCGTCGTCACGAACAGCCTGAAGACCAAGCTGCTGTACCGTTACGAAGTCGCCGTAAGCAATGATCCATGCCATAACTGCATAAGGCAGAGCGTTAACCCATACCATAGGATCAGCAGCAAAACCGATGAACAGAGGTGATACGGTTGCAAACAGACCCATGAAGTCAGGAACACGGATGATTTCGCCAGAGAAGTTGAACTGGAACTCACCAGCTGCACCACCCAAAACGAGCAGTGCCAAAACGCCCCAGAGGAAGCTGTAGTTACCAAGGATAGCTACAAAGCGGTTGGTTTCCATGTACTTACGTACACGACGTGAGAACATGAGCATGAAGATGATAACCAGACCACCAACGCAACCGATGGTTACGGTGTCAACAGCGCCACCAGCACCAAGACGTGCATAGATAGCGTTAACACCAGCACCGAGTACGATACCTGCTTTTACTGCAGGAGGTACCATGGTGTTTAGCTTCTTGGACAAACCGGTGAAGCCCAAGATGATAAACATCGCTGCCAGTTCGAGTTCGATTGCTGTCAGCATCTGAATTCTTGCGACACCAGGTTCTAGCGATTCCAAGAACACAACGATAATGGACATTGCAGGGGTAATCCAACCACAAATGGAAGGTTCACCAAGTACCAGTTAAGGGTATAACAAGCGGTCTCAAATACAACCAATGCCCAAGCTACTTGTGGGTCAAGACCCAAGGTGGTAATCAAAACTGCCAATGCACCGTATGAAGTACAAGCGTTCATCAAACCGGTAACTACCTCAGGAGGCGAAATCCTGAAGTGAATGAATGGTAAACGAATTCGGAATAATCCAACCCTCCAACAGGGTTGGATTCCACCGAACTCGCGCTTTAGCAAAGCCATTTCCACCCTCCTATAAAA
>ENA-OQDF01000281-OQDF01000281.1-human-gut-metagenome-genome-assembly--contig:-NODE-281-length-20574-cov-1.817528_pt1 | contig 20574 bp, 18 predicted proteins | sample MGYA00242769_ERZ504597 | MGnify/ENA primary metagenome ERZ504597 (study PRJEB26092, sample SAMD00036305) | human gut metagenome | host: Homo sapiens | study: EMG produced TPA metagenomics assembly of...
TTTCGACAAAAAAACAGGGAAAACGGATGGTAAAAAGAAAACCTTGTCTTCTGTTCCAAAGAAAGCATTAAAAAATGCAGTATATCAGAAAGCAGGCGAAGACGAAGAGGAAAACAGTGCTGTAGATGCAGCACATAAGCTGGTGCGTTCAGGTGAGTGGATATTACAGGAACATAGCAGTAGAAATATCCGGAAGAACCGCAGTCAGATACATAAAGAAAACCGTTTAGAGAAAAGAGCCTGGAAGAGTGCATCCAGGTATCAATATCAGAAATATCTGGAAGAACATCCAGAGATGCAGAAAAAGCTGATCAGAAAATTAATACAGAAGCAGAGGATTAAGCGAGAGTATCAGATGGCATACCGGGCTGGGAAGATCGCAAAAGAAACAAAAGACACCTCAATCCGGTCAGTAAATCTTGCTACTAAAATTGCAAGAAAGGCACAGGAAGTATTTGTAAGAAATGTAACTACTCTGATCTCAATGGGGTTGTTATTGATTTTGCTTCTTTCCGTAATGACAGGATTTGCTTCCTGTTCGGCTATGTTTTCTAATGGAATTTCTACGGTAATCGCTTCCAGTTACATTGCGGATCCGGACGAAATTGAAAAAGCAGAGTTGTATTATACGCAGTTGGAAGCCAGTCTTCAACAGAAAATAAACCAGATGGAAGCACGGTATCCAGGAAAAGATGAATACAGATATAACATTGGTGAAATCGGCCATGATCCTCATACATTGATCAGTTATCTGACTGCCAGTTATGGGGATTTTAAGTTTGATGAGATAAAAGGAGAACTGGAAACAATTTTTCTTTACAGTACGGAATCACCGTAGAGGAAAAAAGTGAAACCCGGCAGGAAACATCTACAATACAGGTAGGGCAGTCATTGGGAAATGTTGTGACCAGTGGATACTGTAATTGTCCCATCTGCTGTGGCGTGTGGAGTGGAGGACCTACTGCTTCAGGGGCAATGCCACAGGCTAATCATACGCTTGCGGTTGATGCTGCAAACCCATTTCTCCAATGGGGACGAAAGTAGTGATGAATGGGATTGAGTACACCGTAGAAGATACTGGAAACTTTGCCCAGTATGGTGTCCAGTTTGATGTTTATTATGATAATCACGCAGTAGCTGAGGCACATGGTCATCAGACCTGGGAATGTTTTCTGGCAGAGGGCAATCAGAACTCTGTGGAAGTTACCCGTACAGTAACTGCAGATGTACTGAATGTTTCTGTTCAGGCAAAACCGCTTAGAAGTGTTATTCTGTCCAGAATGGAAGAGGATGAGCAGGAAATTTATGAAGAGGTCTATTCCAACAGAGGAAATTTACAGACATATAAAACTCCGGTTGAGTTAAACTGGTATGCCTATATCAGTACCTATTATGGGTATTCTGTAAACAATGGAACCGGGCAGACACAACTTCACAGAGGTGTGACGATTAATGTACGACAGGGAACAGAAGTGAAGTCAGCGATGAATGGTTTTGTTGTAGATGTAGGATATAGCGGAACTTTTGGAAATTATGTAGTTACGCAGGATAAAAAGGTGTGCAGATTAAATACGCTTATCTGCAGAGCATTTCGGTAGCAAATGGTCAGGAAGTAACAACAGATACTGTAATTGGTACAACGGGAAGTACAGGAAGTGCAACCGGAAGCCAGTTATATTTGGAACTGGTCAAAGATGGGGAATATTATAATCCTGTTTTTATATCAGTACCGGAGATAGCGGGCTGTATGGTGGAGGCGGCAGTTATGATGATGAGACTGTGCGGAGATTATTTGCGGAAGCAGACAAATATCTTGGTATGCCGTATGTATGGGGCGGTTCCAGCCCGGAGACTTCTTTTGACTGTTCTGGTTTTGTAAGCTATGTGTTTACCAATTCGGGTGTCTGCAATATGGGAAGACTTACTGCACAGGAATTTATGACATTTGTATGCCTGTATCACCAGAAGAAGCAAGGCCAGGAGATATATCTTTTTCACTGGGACGTATGATGCGGGAGAGCCGGTTACCCACGTAGGAATTTATGCCGGAGATGGACAGATGATCCATTGTGGAAATCCAATTCAGTATACGTCCATTAATTCTGCATACTGGCAGTCTCATTTTTATGCTTTTGGCAGGCCATAAGGAGGAGCGTATTTGAACATTGAACGAATAAAAGAAGAACTTGCAAGAACCTACGTTAAGATTGAAAAGCTACAGAAAAAAGCAAGGGATCTGGAAGAACAGAAGAAACAGGCAGAGGATATGGAGTATCTGAAAATTATCCGAAGCAATGGAGTTTCCGCAGAGGAACTTCAGTTGATGATTGATATCAGCAAGGAGGAACAAAAAAAGATATTGGAAACCAGAGAAAAGGAGCAGACAGAAAATGAAGAAATTTCATAAAAGAGCAGCTGTATTTTAACCGCAGCTACGTTAGCAGGACTTCCGGCAGGAGCTTTCTTTTATAGTTCGCCCGGAAGTCTGACTGTATGGGCAGATAATGTAGAAGTGGAATCATCAGAAGAAAGCAGCCCGGAAGTGTTGATTTTCAGATGAATCAGAAGCTGAAATTCTTGCAGATCCAGTGGAACAGGCACAGGAAGATGCAGGAAATGATGTGACGGAAACACCGGAAGTAGGGATTACCTTTACAGAACCCGAAGGCTGGCAGACAGATACGGCAACCGTAAAAATTCAAGTGGAAGATACAAAGAATACAGGTGCTTTTTCTATTGCAAAAGTAGAAGCAAGACTTTCAGAAAATGGAGGATGGTCAGACATAACCGGAAATATGGAAGTATCCATCTCTTCTAATTGTAGTATTTATGTGAGAGTTACCGATCAGAATGGAAATACTTATGAGCAGAATCGTTACATAGAGTGTTTTGATAAAACCAAACCAACTATTATTGCGGCTGCGAAGAATGGGATACTGATCGTGCAGGGAGTTGATGCGGAATCGGGAATTGCTGCTTTGTATGTCAATGGAAATGAATTCACAGAACTGACGAATAATACATTAAATGTCCGTTTGCAAAAAGCGGATACTTCCTATGAATACTTTACCCTGCAGGCAAAAGACAAAGCAGGAAATATGTCAGAGATCTATAAAGTAGGAAACCCTTATTATGAAAATCCAGATGCAGTAAAAGAGAATACAGAGGTTTCCGGAACGGAGCAGAATGCAGCTTCTTTGCCAGCCGATGGAACTGCAAGTAAGCCCACCAGTGCTACGGCAACCGTAACGGAACATCAGACAACGAACGAGACTGCTACTGCACCAACAGAACCAGAAAACACAGGAAATGAAACGGCTACAGAAGCAGATACCGGGCGGGGGCAGGGAGAAAGTTCTGCTTCCGGCATGACAACAGGAACAGTTCAGGACAAGGGGGGAAAGGAATTTTATACGATCAAGACAAAAAGTGATAAGGTTTTTTATCTGATTGTAGATAAGGATAAAACGGATGAAAATGTTTATCTTCTTACAGAGGTAGGCGAAAATGATCTGTTGAACTTTACGGATACCAACATGGTCACACTTCCACAGAACCAGGCTATTGCAGAATCCGCACTGCCACTTGAAACAGAGAAGATCACAGAGACACCAGAATCAGAAGTTACGATCATACCGGAAGAAAAGGAAGAACCTGAGGAGAAAAGCAATAATTCCGGCACGATTTTATTAATGCTGCTGGTTCTGGCAGGAGTTTGTGGTGCTTACTATTATTGGAAATTTATGAAAGGAAGAAATACTTCTTTTGATTATGAAGAGGACGAGGACGACGATGAGGAGGAAGAAGATACAATTCGTGAGGATGATGAAGAATTAGAAGAATATGAAATGGAAGGTGAAGTAGAAGACGAAGAATCAGAGGAATAACTTTGTTTCACTTAATTACAGCGACAGGTGCAGAAAGGAGATAGAAAATTGCAGCTTGTAATTGCGGAAAACCCAGCGTAGCCAGAAACATTGCGAAGGTGCTTCATGCCACAAACGTAAAGATGGCTACCTGGAAGGAAAAGAATATCTGGTTTCCTGGTGTATTGGGCATTTGATTGAACTGGCTAGTGCGGATCAGTACCGGGATGACTGGAAAGCATGGAGATATGAGACACTTCCCATGATCCCGGAGAATTGGAAATATCAGATCAAAGAAAGTACCAAAGGGCAGTTTCGGATTTTAAAGGAATTGCTTCACAGAGCAGATGTCACAGAAATTATATGTGCAACAGATGCAGGAAGAGAAGGGGAGTTGATTTTCCGTCTGGTATATAATCAGGCAGAATGTAAACTTCCCTTTAAAAGACTGTGGATTTCTTCCATGGAGGAAAAGCAATTCTGGAAGGATTTCAGCAGATGAAAGATGGACATGAATATGATGATCTTTATTATTCTGCGGTGGCGAGAAGTGAAGCAGACTGGCTGGTGGGAATTAATGCAACCAGACTGTTTACGGTGCTGTACCACCATCGGTTGATTGTAGGTCGGGTGCAGACACCTACACTTGCAATGCTGGTGGAACGGGAAAAGAACATCGAGAACTTCCAGAAAGAGAAGTATTATCTGGTTCATCTTCTGATGGATGGATTGGATGCTGTAAGCAGCCGGATAAAAGAGAAAAGTACTGCCGTTCAGATGATGGAGGATATGAAGGATGAAACTGCACAGATTCTTTCAGTAAAGAAAGAGAAGAAAAAGGTACAGCCGCCGAAATTATATGATCTGACCACATTACAGAGGGAAACAAACCGTCTTTTTGGATTTACGGTACAGCAAACCTTGGACTATACCCAAAGCCTTTATGAGAAGAAACTGGTGACGTATCCAAGGACGGATAGCCAATATCTTACAGATGATATGGAAGAAAATGCGTTTTTGGTTATTGATGCGGTAAATAGAGTATTTCCAGAAATATCAATGAAGGGTTCGGAACCAGAGATAAAAAGACTTTTAAACAGCAAAAAGGTATCAGATCATCATGCAATTATACCAACGGTAGAAATTGTAAACACGGATTTAAAAGCACTTCCGGGTGGAGAAAAAGAAATTCTTATGCTGATTGCATCAAAGTTATTATGTGCATCGGAACAGGAATACATATATGAGAGTATTAAGACTGAAATTTCCTGTCATGGAGAACTGTTTACTGCATCTGGAAAGAATGTTCTCCAATATGGATGGAAAGAAGTGGAAGAACGGTTCTTTAAATCATATGGGAAAAATGCAGAAAAGCCAGAAGAGGAGGAAAGTGATTTTCCAGATATAAAAATAGGACAGGTATTTGAATGTGTTGTTGTAAAATTTAGTGAACATTTTACAGCACCGCCGAAACATTATACGGAGGATACGCTCCTTAGTGCCATGGAACACGCTGGAAGCTCGGATACGATAGAAGACGCAGAGAGAAAAGGGCTTGGAACTCCGGCTACCAGGGCAGCGATTATTGAAAAACTGATTGAGAAAGGCTTTATTGAGCGTAAAAAGAAGCAGATATTACCTACAGCAGATGGAAGAAATCTGATCAGGATTCTTCCGGAAATGATCAAATCACCAAAACTTACAGCAGAATGGGAAAATGATCTGACACTGATTTCCAGAGGCCAGAAAAATGTAGAAGAATTTCTCTTCGAAATTGAAAAAATGGTTACCAAATTGGTAAGTGATAATGGACAGCCAGTGGAAGAATACCAGAAACTATTTTCAGATGGTCGGAAAGAAATTGGAAAATGCCCTAGATGCGGCAATAAGGTTTATGTGGGAAAGAGAAATTATTATTGTTCAGGAAGTGATTGCAGTTTTACTTTATGGAAAAATAACCGATTTTTGAGAGTCAGGGAAAACGCTTGATGAAGCAACTGTCAGGAAGCTGCTGAGTGAGAAGCAGGTGCATTTCAAAGATCTGGTATCAGAGAAAACAAAAAGGAAGTATGAAGCAACTATAAAGATGGAGGTTTCAGAAACCGGAAATCCAAAGTTTCAGTTGATTTTCCCGGAACGGAAGAAAGGAAAAAAGAATGAAGAATAAAAAAAATATGAGAAGATTTTTGTCGGGATTCTTGGCAATGCTTACAGTGTTATCTACAATTCTATCTCCAATACTGTCCTATGCGGCAGATGTAGTGCCAGTGCAGAAGAGCCACCGTTATACGAAGAGGTAAAAAATGAACTTGATGCAGATGAGGTGGTAAAAGCAAAAGATCTGGAACTGGAAACAGGCAGTATTTTTGAAGTGGAGAAAGATTTTACCGGACTGGAAATACCAGATGAAAAAAAGGTGAAGATCACTTTCCATGAGGCAAAAAATGAGGAAAAGCAGGACTTTACAACAGATTACGAAGATACATACAAAGCTGTTTATTATGTAGAGCCAGTAAGTGGCCACCCAATTTATCAGATCAATCGTAAGCTGATTGTAAAGGAAGCGGTGGTGCAGGTTGCTGAATCTGAGAATCAGGAATCTGTAAGCAACCAGGAAGATGAGAATGAAGCAGAAGGCGAGGAACCAGCCATAGGCACTGCAGAGAGTGAAGAACCTGTGCAGAATGAGGTAAATGTAGAAATTCCGTCAGAGGATGAAATCTATGAAGAAGTAACTCCGACAGAAATTCCGGTTGAGGAAGAGCCAATAGATACACCAATCCCGGAAAACCCGTCTGAGGAAGTTTCAACAGAAGAACCTGCCATAGATGATAATCCGGATACAGACAGCACATTTGAAGAAATTACAGATACAGATCCGGAAGAAATGCCAGAGGCGACAGACGACTCTTTTACAGATGGAACAGAGAAAACAGAAGATGCAGATGGAAATTATCAGGTAAATATTGTTCGTGGAGAGGAATTTCATATTGAGCTGAACCATGAAGATGGACAGTATCAGCCAGGAGAAACCGTTGTTTTTTCTGGAGATATGCCGCAAGGCAGCTTAATTGCAGTAGGAACAACAAAAGTACAGGCAAACCAGACAGAGAATACAGAAGATTTATTGTATTCTGAGGTGACTTATCACGAAGAATCGGATAAATTCAGTTTTGAAATGCCAGCAGATGACATTGACCTAAGTGTTTCCATGGATCAGGCAGAAAACGGTATCATGTTACTTGCAACCGATACTCCATGGGATGATGCAACAAATATTGAAGCAAATAAATATTACTATTATTCAGATGGCCAGCTTCATCCGTTTGATACAGTTATGGGACAGGGTGGAAATGACAGCTACAAATATGTTCGTTACAAAGCAGGCGGAAAGACTTATACAGTAAATGCGTATTGTATGCAGCACTCCATGCAGTCACCTCCAAGTGGGACAACATATAAAAATATGGTTGAACTGGATGAAGGCGGAGATGATAAATATTTGAGAAAAGCCTTATTCTATGGATATGGCGGTCCAGGATGGGGACATACATTCAATGGATATAATGTAAAATCCATTATGGAAAAATATGGATGCAGTTCTGAGACAAGAGCCATGCAGCATTACCTGGTTGACTATTTATATGATGGCGAATCCGGATTTGGAGGTGCGCTTTCTACAACCGCTAAAAATATGCTGAAAGAGATTAAAGCAGCTCTTGCTAAAATGCCTGATCCGACAGCAATGAAACTTCTTCCAGGACTTTCCGTTAATGCAACGGGAAAGGAAACAGAAAGTTTTACCTGGAAGGCAAATGAAGCATTTACCATTACCATTCATCTGGAAAATGGTGTGAGCCTTGTCAACGAAACTACAGGAAAGACGGCATCTGGAAATGTCACTGTAAAAGGTGGAGAGAAATTTCATCTTGTAGCTACAACAGCCAATATGGGCAGTCTGAAAGGAAAGTATGCGATCACTTCCAATTTTCCCCTGGATTTCCATGCAATGCTTTTAAAACTGGAGAGTTCACAGGACATTGGTTTTGGCTACTATACAGATTCCTCTGACCTGCAGATTACAGTTGACTGGCCGGAAGAAGCAGTTATTGAAATTACAAAGAAAGATGGAGATACTGGAAAAAATCTAGCTGGAGCCGTGTATGGGGTATATAGTGATAACGCCTGCACAAAGCTGATTGCTAAAATGCCGCCAACAGACAGCAATGGTTCTTCACGTGTAACTCTTACCAAGACACAGGATACTGTTTACTTAAAAGAGATTACAGCACCGGAAGGTTATGTTGTCCAGGCTTCTTCGTATGGAGTGAAATTAGTAGTTGGCAGTACAACCAAACAGACTGTAACGGACAAAGAGCAGAAAGGAAATCTGACCGTTTATAAAGAGGGAGAAGTTTTTGTAGGAGCTGTATCTGATGAAAATGGAACTTCATTCCAGTATGAGAAACGCCGTCAGAAAGGAGCTGTTTATAACGTATATGCTGCCGAGGATATTGTAACAGCAGGTGGAAAAACAGTTTACAAAAAAGGCGCAGAAGTAGCGAAAAATCTGATCACAGGTGAGAACGGTTCTGTAACGGTAAAGAATCTTCCGCTTGGAAGCTATAATGTAACAGAAGCACAGGCCCCGGAAAATTTTTATAATGCAAAAGAAACAAAAAAAGTAACCATTTCTTATGCAGGGCAGACTGCAGAAGCGGCTTTCTCAGAGACTACCTTTACAAATGACCGTCAGAAAGCAGTGGTGCAGGTGATAAAGAAAGACAAAGATACTGAAAATACACTATCCGGAGGGCATTTTGCTCTGTTTGCAGCGCAGGATATGAAAACTGTGGATGGAAAAGTAGCAGTAAAAAAAGATGCTCTGATTGAGACTGCAATTACTGGTACTGATGGAAAAGCAGCATTTAAAGCAGATCTTCCAGTGGGATTTTCTTATTATGTAAAAGAAGTCCAGGCTCCGGCTGGTTATGTCAGAAATGAGAAAGATACTTATTCTTTCCAGTTCAGTTATACCAATGATGAACAGGCAAAAATTTCTTTCAGTCATACTTTTGTGAATGACAGGGTCAGTGCTGCAATCTCTTTGAATAAAAAGATGCCGAGACAAAAGAAAATAAGGCACAGGGAGATGCTTCCCTGGAAAATGCGGTGTATGGACTTTATGCAAGAAACGACATTACCCATCCAGATGGAAAGACAGGCGTTATTTATAAAGCCGGAAGCCAGATTGGTACGCTAACTACCGATAAAGAAGGAAAAGCAAGGATAGAGAATCTTTATCTTGGAGAGTATTACATCAAGGAAATTACCCCATCCGTAGGATATCTGGCAGACGAGCATGAATATGATCTTGTATGCAGTGATGAAGGTGATCTGACAGCGGTTATAGAAAAAGAGTGTACCTCACTGGAAACGGTGAAGAAACAGCCGTTTGAACTTATTAAAGCTGCCAATAATGGAGACACAGATGCTGCATTACTATCAGGAGCTGGATTTAGTGCATATCTGGTATCTTCTTTGGTGGTAAAAGAGGATGGAAATTATGATTTTTCCTCTGCAGAGCCGGTTGTGATCGGTGAAAATGGAGCAACGGAAATTTTTACAAATGAGAAAGGCTATGTAAAATCCATTGCAATTCCATATGGAACATATCTGGTGAGAGAAACTACAACACCCCATAATTACAAACCTGTAGATGATTTTATTGTCCGGATTACAGAGAATAAACCAACAGAGCCGCAGACATGGAGAGTTCTTTTGGATAAAGAATTTTCTGCAAAACTGAAAATTATCAAACAGGATGATGAGACTAAAAAATCTGTTCTAATTCCGGGAACAGAGTTTAAATTTATGATATGGATCATGAAAAATATGTAGAGCAGGTAACTACATACCCGACAACCGTTACACATATCTCTTATTTCACAGATACAGATGGATATCTGATCCTGCCGCAGAATTTAAAAATCGGTCATTATAGAATCGAAGAGGTAACAGCACCGGACGGTTATACCATTAACAAAAATTATGTCGAAATACAGGTGGACACCAATACCCTGTATCAGACTGATCCGGTATCAGGTGATGCAATCATTGAAGTTGCATATGAGAATCATCCGGTGAAAGGAAAACTCACTGTACAGAAAAAGGAGAGGTTCTTTCGACCTATAAGAATGATTTTAAGTATGAAGTTCAGAACCTTTCCGGTGCAGTATATGAAGTGTATGCTGCAGAGGATATTTATACAGCTGATTTCCAGAAAGATGACACAGGAAAAAGAATCCTGGAATATGCAAAGGGTGCAAAAGTTGCAGAACTGACAACGGATGAATCCGGAAAAGCAAATCTTGATAATCTGCCTTTAGGAGAATACAAAGTGGTAGAAAAGACTGCACCAGAGGGATTTGTATTAAATGAAGAAGAACAGAAAATTTCTTTCGTCTATGCAGACCAGGATACACCAGTGATCTCACAGAGTGCAGAGTTTATAAATGACCGCCAGAAAGTAGAAATGTCAGTTGTGAAAAAGATGCTGAAAATGAGAAAGGGCTTTCTGGAGCAGAGTTTGGTCTTTACGCAAAAGAGGATATAAAAGCAGGGGATAAGGTACTGGTAAAAGCAGACGAACTGCTTACAAAAGCGGTAACAGGTGAAGATGGAAAAACTGTTTTGAGCAGGATCTGCCATTTGGAACTTATTATATAAAAGAACTGGCAGCACCAGATGGTTTTGTATCTTCAGATGAGCAGATTGAGGTGACTGCGAAATATCAGGGACAGGAAGTAAAAACAGTAAAACTGGAAACCGTTTTTAAGAATGAGCCGACAACAACTGAATTTACGAAATCAGATATTACAACAGGTGTGGAACTTGACGGAGCAACACTGACGGTTTTGGATTCAGACGGAAAAGAAGTAGAAAAATGGACTTCTGTAAAAGGAAAAGCTCATGTAATAAAAAGACTCCATGTGGGAAAAACCTACACACTTCGGGAAGAGTTTGCACCATATGGTTATCTGCAGGCGGAGGAAGTGAAATTTACAGTTTCTGATACTGCAGATGTTCAAAAAGTAGAAATGAAGGATGCTGTTCCGGTTGGACGAATCATCATCAATAAAAAAGGTGAATTTGTCAAGGAAGTTACCTGGAAAGATATGCTGGCAGGCGGCATGGACGCAGCATTTGGCTATGTTACAGGTTCTTTGAAAGATGTTACTTTTGAAATTTATGCAGCGGAGGATATCAAGGCTGCAGATGGGGAAAGCAGTGATTATTATAAAAAGGACGAATTGGTAGCAACAATTACGACAGATGCTCTTGGATATGCAAGATCAGAAGATCTTCCTTTAGGCAAATATTATGTAAAGGAAAAAGAAGACGGCGGATGGATATGTTCTGGATGGAGAAATCAGAGAGGTTGATCTGACTTATCGTGATCAGAATACTCCGGTTGTGACTTATGATGAGGACTGGCAGAATAACCGCCAGAAAGCAAAAGTAACTGTAGTTAAGAAAGAAAAAAATACAGACCGTGTTCTGGAAGGCGGAGTATTTGCACTTTATACAAAGAATGATATTTTAAATGCAGAAGGCGAAGTAATCCTGAAAGCAGATACCATGATCGAGCAGAAAGCTACGGATCAGGATGGAAGGATTGTATTTACGGCAGATCTTCCAATCAATGGCAACTACTATGTAAAAGAAGTGCAGGCTCCTGCTGGATTTGTGACAACAGAAGAAATCAAGGAATTTGATTTTGCTTATGCGGGAGAAGAGGTTGCAGAAGTATCCTTTGAGTTCACTTATGAAGATGAGCCAACTACTTTTGAAATCACAAAATCAGATATTACAACCGGGGAAGAATTACCAGGTGCAAAACTGAAAGTATCCGATTCAGAGGGAAACGTTGTGGATGAGTGGACTTCCGGAAGCACACCACACATCATTAAGGAACTGGAAGTTGGAAAGAAATATACATTAACAGAGACAATTCCTGCTGATGGTTATGCAACTGCAGAATCCATTACGTTTGTAGTAGAAAATACTGCAGATATACAGAAAGTAGAAATGCAGGATGAATACAACAAATTCTGATCAGTAAGTTGATATGACAGATGGAAGTAGCGAGGTCAAAGGTGCTAAACTGTATATTCTTAATGAAAACCAGGAAGTTATGGAAAGCTGGACATCTGGTGATCAGCCCCATTATGTAGAGAAACTTTCAGTCGGCACTTATACGTTGTTGGAGGAAACAGCACCGAAAGGCTATATTGTGGCAAATAAAGTGACATTTGAGGTTAAGGACACCGGAGATGTTCAGGGAGCCAAAATGGAAGATGAACAGGCAATGGGCAAGGTAATCTTAAATAAAACGGATAAAGATACCAAGAAGCCAATGAAAGGTGTAGAATTTGCCCTTTGTGACAGCAAAGGTAAAGTTCTGGAAACTCTGGTAACAGACAGTGCTGGCCATGCAGAATCAAAGAATTATCCGATTGCGACTTTTAAGAATGGGCAGTATAAAAAAGCAATCACATATATCCTGAAAGAAACAAAAACACTGGATGGCTATCAGCTTGATGAAACCGAGCATAAGATTCAGTTTGAATATGTCAATGACCGTACTCCTGTGATTGAATATACTCTGGATCTGACAAATAAGAAAGCTCCGGAAAAAGACACTCCGGAAACATCAGAAAACCAGGGAGTCAGCACTCCTGGTTCCCATGGTTCTGATGCGACTTCTGTATCCAATTCACCAAAACAGGAGATAATACAAATATTGCTATTTTTGTGCTGGCACTTGCAGTATCAGCAGGATGTCTGGGAACTGTAGTGACAGTTAAGAGAAAACGCAAATGATAATATAAATAGTGTTCTGGGGCTGTGGTTACTGCACAGCCCCATTTTGAAAAGGAGAAGAAATTGAAATTAGGAGCAAGAATAAGAAAAATCCGTATGTTTCGCAACATAACTCAAAAGGAATTGGGACGCAGATTAGGATATGGGGAAAGTAGTGCGGATGTGAGAATCGCCCAATATGAAAGTGGACAGCGTACACCGAAGCAGGAAACGCTTATCCGGATAGCAGAAATATTGGAAGTTGATGTCCGAAATTTTTTAAGTCCTGGAATTGCGACAATGGACGAATTAATGGAAACTTTATTCTGGATGGATGAAGAAAATAGAGGGCTTTTTCATCTGTTCCTGCTAAATGATTCAGAAAGTGAAATAGTTGGAATCACAATGAGGGATAAAAAAACAATGTCTTATCTGCAGGAATGGATGGGGAAAAAGCAGAAATTGGGCGATGGAAGAATCACAGAAGAGGAATATCTGGAATGGAAACTGCATTGGCCAGAGAATAAGAGAAAAACAGAATATAAAACCGTATGAAGTAAAAAGAAATTGCTTTGCGGAGAGTTACCTGTTAGAATATTACTGGAGTAACCGTGTACAGGTTGGTAAAAACCTCCTGGATTTTCAGATTCCGTTAAGGGATACAGAAGAAGGGAGGTGGAGCGAATGGATACATACGAAGTCTTGAGCTTATTGTTCTTAGGCGGTACGTTTCTGATTGCTTTGCTTGCCTATTTGGATAATAGGGACAACAAGCGAAAAAAATAGCCTACCCTGTCTGCCAACAGGATAGGCAGCTCTCTTTGAGAGCAAAATAAATTAAAACCTAATCCAGGAGCATCCACCTTGTGGGCGGTTACTCTTTTCAATTAGAATATAGCATTTTCTCTCCGAAAAGTAAGTACATTTTATGCAGCCAATTCTAAAAAAGAGGTGGGCTGTTTTTATTGATAGGAGGGAAGTTTAATGTCTAAACTACAGGACATCCGAAACTTGGTGCAGGAACATGCCGTATCAGTGAGCAGTTCGCCAGGGGATTGGATGGATTATATGGACACAGCATCAAGGTTATATCGTTATTCTTTTTCAGACCAGCTTCTGATCCATGCACAGCGTCCAGACGCAACAGCCTGTGCATCACTGGAACTATGGAATGAAAAGATGTTACGCTGGGTAAATCGTGGTGCAAGAGGAATTGCCTTGTTTGATGAAACCTGGCAGAATACCAAACTTCGTTATGTGTTTGATATTTCGGATACCCACATGGTAGCCGGAGGCAGAAGCCGTATCTTTGGAAGATGCAGGAACACCAGAGAGAAGAGATCCTCACCCATCTGGCAGAAGTCTATGCTCTGGAAGAAAAGGATGCGGCAACTTTGCAGGACGCATTGATGGCGGTCGCAAGGGAAATGGTCAATGACAATCTGGAGGAATACCTGGATGGATTGGAATATGCTGTAGAAGGTACTTATCTGGAAGATCTGGATGAGGTGACGATCCGCAGTGATTTCCGTCAGCTGGCAACAGACAGTGTTTACTATCTGCTTTCCAGGCGATGCGGGCTTGACCCGATGGAACTTCTGGAAGAAGAGGACTTCATGCATATCACAGATTATAACCGTCTGTCAGTTCTCACCTTCCTTGGAAATGCGGCAAGCCAACTCAGTGAGAGTATTCTGATTGATATTGGAAAGACCGTACATAAAATTTCTCTGGAAGAAGCGAGAAAAGAGGTTGAAAATTCCAATGAAAGGAATTATAATAACTTTACCGAGTTAATGCGCAAAACTAAAAACCAGGATGCAGAAACGAAAAAAGAAGAAAATATTGAAAATGAAGGAGGAACCGATTATGGAACTGACATATCATCGCAAGGGAGATTACCTGTTTCCGAATCTGACCGTCGAAGAGGAAGAAGTGACGATCGGGAAATACGGGATGCTGCGGAGGACATTTCTGAAGGAACACAGGAACAGCCTTTATCAGAGCCTGTTCCTGACCGGGAAGCTGAACCGTCATCTGGAACAGATCGAGAAAGCAGCACAGGAGAGAATGGACAGCCAGATGGAGAAATTACTGGAGAAGAATCCGGCACCGGACAAGGAAGCAGATCCGATGGCATGGACAGCACACATGAACGCACTGATGGCAACAGCAGAAGAGAGCATCTTGACGGAATTGGTATACAGTTAGTCGAAGATACAAGAGAAGATGGATTGAGTAAAGCAGAGGAAGAGATCGCCTCTGCTTTATCTTTGCCCGAATATCCAACTGCAGATGAACAAAGACGGCAGATTGAGGAAGGGCAGCTGCCTTTATGCCGGAGAAATCCCGATTCCAGAGGAAGTTGTCGATGAGATCTTACGGACAGGAGGAAACCGGAAAGCCAGCCAGCTCCGGATCATCTATAATTTCATGAGTGAACAGACACCGGAGGAATATACGGAGTTTGTGAAGCGTGAATACCGTAAAGGTGGAAAAGGCTTTCAGATTGATGGAAAGGAATATTCGGTCTGGTTTGATGAAACCGGGATGCAGATCGCAGTGGGGCATACGGTCACAGACCAGATTTTAGATAAGGCATTTTTATCATGGGAAGATGTCAGCGGACGTATCCATCAGCTTTTAGACCAGGGTGAATATGCACCGCAGTCTGTATTGGATGCGGCAAGAAGTAATGCAGTAAAAGAACACGCCCAGGCTCTTGCTATATGAAAGGGGATATGCGGAAGGAGTAGCGGAGATTGTTTTCGATGAGGAGGATTTACCACATCTTCGCAGTATCTATCCGGAGATCACGGATTATCTGGAAGAAAAGCTGGAGGATCCCCAGTGGCTTTCGGAACTGAATGAAAGACTGGATGCACTGGCAGAAGCCTATGAAGAAAATCATTCTATTATGCGTTTCCATCATTATAATCCTATAAATATCTCAAAGCAGTTTCAGAAGTTTGCGGATGAGGTGATTCCTTATCAGGCTAGGGAGGGCTTTGCCTGGAAAGAACATCCGATGTTCATTACACAGGATGAGATTGATGCTTATCTTGCAGGAGGTGGAGCGTATTCGCAGGGCAGGCTTAGGACGTATTCCTTTTATCTGCTGCATGAAGATGAAAGATCGAGGACAGGTTTTATCAAGGAACAGTATGGGATCGGTGGAAGCAGTCATGCACTGTCTGGTGCCGATGATTCACACGCAAACTATGATGGAAAAGGATTGTTTCTTGCAAGAGGTGCTTATGGGAATCCATATACGTCAATTTTATTATCCTGGAATAAAGTTGCAAATAGAGTAGCTTATCTGATAAAGAATGACCAGTTCCTGCAGGCAGAAGATTATGCTCGTATGCCGGAATATGAACGGGAACAGATGGCAAATAAGGTACTACGCTTTTATGACCGTCTTCCGGAAGAGATAGACAGACCATTTACGGATGATTTTCTGGGAAAAACCAGGAAAAGAAATGGAGGCAGTATTAGAGAATCCAGAGCAGACAGAGGAACTGTTACAGAAGATGGATGCAGCGTTGGCAGCTCTTCCATTGGATTTTGAAGCGTATGGGACAAATTACCAGCAGAAAACAGAACTTCTTTCAGAACTTCACCAGTTATGCAGAAGGAACCTATACGATTTTTCCGACACCGGAAGCAGAACCGTCTTTTGCGGAACCATCCGGACACCAGAATGACCATGTTTGATTTCTTGGATACGAAGGCAGTGGCAGAACCGACCGTAGTAGATATGTCAGATGTGGAGGAAATAGAAGAGGAAGAGGTTACTGCCGAAGAAGATATTCCGGAAAGTCAGGAACAGGAAAAAGCTGTGTTAGAACCACACAACTTCCGTATCCAGGATAATGACCTTGGTGCAGGCGGTCCGAAGGCAAAGTATAAGGCAAATATGGAAGCCATCCATTTGTTACAGACTTTGGAGAAAGAAGAACGTCTGGCAACACCCGAAGAACAGGAAATCTTATCCCGATATGTTGGATGGGGTGGCATCCCACAGGCATTTGAGGAAAATAACAGCAGCTGGGCAGATGAGTATCTGGAGTTAAAGAATACCTTATCACCGGAAGAATACAATGCAGCAAGGGCATCGACCTTAAATGCTTTTTATACGTCCCCGATAGTAATCCGAAGTATGTATGAAGCACTGGAAAATATGGGACTGAAACAGGGAAATATTCTGGAACCGTCCTGTGGTGTCGGTAACTTTATGGGACTGATCCCGGAGAGTATGGGCAAAACCAATATGTACGGTGTGGAACTTGACCCGGTTTCAGGCAGGATTGCAAAACAGCTTTACCAGAAAAATAAGATTGCCGTGCAGGGATTTGAGGAAACCAGTTATCCGGATAGCTTTTTCGACTGTGTGATAGGCAATGTTCCGTTTGGAGCGTATCAGGTCAGTGACCGTAGGTATGACCGGCATCATTTTATGATCCATGATTATTTTATTGCAAAATCCCTTGATCTGGTGCGTCCGGGCGGCGTAGTTGCAGTGGTAACTTCCAGTGGAACGATGGATAAGCAGAATCCGGCAGTGAGACAGTATATCGCAAACCGGGCAGAACTGCTTGGAGCCATCCGATTACCGAATAATGCGTTCCAGAGAAATGCCAATACCAGTGTTGTTTCTGATATTCTGTTTTTCCAGAAAAGGGACAGGGCATCCATTGAGGAACCGGAATGGTTAAATTTAAAGGAAACACCGGAAGGCTATTCAGTCAATGCTTATTTTGCAGAGCATCCGGAAATGGTGCTTGGTGAGTTTATTACAGAAAGTACCCAGTATGGAAAGCAGGAAGTGACCGTAAAACCAAAAGAAGGAATTACCTTAGAAGAACAATTAAAAGAAGCTGTCCAGAATATCCATGGTACGATTACGGAACTGGAACTTTCGGATACAGAGCTGGAGGAAGATGTTGTCTCTATCCCGGCAGACCCGGAGGTAAAGAATTTTAGTTTTACTGTGGTAGATGATGAAGTTTATTACCGGGAAAACTCTGTGATGAACCGCATGGAGCTTCCGGCAATGACAGCGGAACGTGTCAAGATGGTGAAGATTCGTGATATTACGAATGAACTGATCCAGTGCCAGATGGAAGAGGGAAGCGATGAACAGATCACAAAGCTGCAGGAAAAACTTAATGAAAAATATGATACTTTTACAGCAAAGTATGGTCTGCTTAGCAGTAATGCCAATAAGCGGGCATTTAGCCAGGACAGCAGCTATTGTCTTTTGACTTCTCTGGAATTTCTGGATGATAAGGGAGAACTGAAACGGAAAGCGGATATTTTTACCAAAAGGACAATCCGCAGGGCAGAAACGGTAACTTCCGTGGATACTGCCAGTGAAGCACTTGCGGTTTCCATTGGTGAGAGGGCAGGCGTTGACCTTTCCTATATGGCACAGCTTTCCGGGAAAACAGAAGCAGAACTTACCGAAGAACTGGCAGGGGTGATCTTTAAGAATCCGATCAGTGAAAAATGGGAGCCGTCGGACGAATATCTTTCTGGAAATGTGAGGGAGAAACTGCAGATCGCAAAACAGTTTGCAGAAGATCATCCGGAATATCAGGTGAACGTGCAGTATTTGGAGCAGGTACAGCCAAAAGATCTGGATGCGTCAGAGATTGAGGCAAGACTTGGGGCAACCTGGATCTCCGAGGATTACATTACAAGGTTCATGGCAGAGACATTTCATACACCAAGATATTATGTAGGGAGCAAGGTCAAAGTCCAGTATGCCGAAGTGACCGGACAATGGAATGTTATGGGAAAGAATGTGGACAGCTACGGAAATGCCCTTGTCACTTCCACTTATGGAACACAGAGAGCCAATGCCTACCGTCTTTTGGAAGATGCCTTAAACCTTAGAGATACCAAGATTTATGACACGGTACAGGATGCCGAGGGGGAACACCGGGAATTAAACCGGAAGGAAACAATGCTGGCACAGCAGAAGCAGGAGCTGATCAAAGAGGAATTTAAAGAGTGGATATTTAAAGACCTGCACCGACGGGAAGATCTCTGTAAGATTTATAATGAACGATTTAACAGCATCCGTCCACGGGAATATGATGGAAGCCATATTCAGTTTGTCGGCATGAATCCGGAGATCACCCTGATGCCGCACCAGAAAACGCAGTGGCTCATGTGCTGTATGGAAATAACACCCTTCTGGCTCATTGCGTAGGAGCAGGGAAGACGTTCCAGATGATCGCAGCCGGTATGGAATCAAAACGGCTGGGACTCTCACAGAAGAATCTTTATGTTGTGCCAAACCATCTGACCGAGCAGTGGGGCAGTGATTTCCTACGTCTCTATCCGGGAGCAAATATCCTGGTGGCAACAAAGAAGGACTTTGAGCCGGCAAACCGAAAACGTTTCTGTTCCCGTATTGCGACAGGAGATTATGATGCGTGATCATTGGACATACACAGTTTGAGAAAATCCCCCTTTCAAGGAACGGCAGATTGCCATGCTGGAAGATCAGATCGCAGATATTACGTTTTCCATTGAAGAAGCGCACATCAGGCAGGACAGAATTATACCATCAAGCAGTTGGAAAAAACAAAGAAGAGTCTGCAGGCGAGGATGAAGAAACTCAATGACCAGACCAGAAAGGATGATGTAGTAACCTTTGAGCAGTTAGGCGTAGACCGGCTGTTTGTGGATGAAAGCCATTCATTTAAAAATCTTTTCTTATATACAAAGATGAGAAATGTGGCGGGTATCTCACAGACGGATGCACAGAAAAGTTCGGATATGTTTATGAAATGCCGTTACATGGATGAACTGACAGGCGGCAGAGGTATCACCTTTGCTACAGGTACTCCTGTATCGAACAGTATGACTGAGCTTTACACTATCATGCGTTATCTCCAGTATGACACACTCATGCGTATGGGTATGGGACACTTTGATTCCTGGGCGGCAACGTTCGGGGAGACAGTAACCGCAATCGAATTATCACCGGAAGGAACGGGCTATCGTGCGAAAACACGATTTGCCCGTTTTTCAATCTTCCGGAGCTGATCTCTATTTTTAAGGAAGCTGCGGATATTCAGACTTCGGATATGCTGAATCTTCCTGTACCGGAAGCAGAGTTTATCAATGAGGTCTTGAAGCCAAGTGAAGAACAGCAGGAAATGGTCAGTGCTTTTTCAGAACGTGCCGAAGTGTAAGAGGCGGTCTTGTGAATCCGACAGAGGATAACATGCTCAAGATTACCAATGATGGAAGAAAATGTGCATTGGATCAGAGGTTATTAAATGAACTTCTTCCGGATGCGGAAAAAAGCAAGGTCAATACCTGTGTGGAAAATGCTTTTCAGGTATGGGAAGAAGGAAAAGCAGACCGGACAACCCAGCTGATCTTCTGCGACCTGTCCACACCCAAAGGAGATGGGACTTCAACGTATATGATGATGTCCGGAACAAACTGACAGAAAAAGGAATCCCGAAAGAAGAGATTGCTTTTATCCATGAATACAACACGGAGACAAAGAAAGCAGATTTGTTTGCAAAGGTACGGGCTGGGCAGGTGAGAATCCTTATGGGTTCCACTCCAAAACTCGGTGCTGGTACCAACGTACAGGACAGGCTCATTGCCCTCCATCACCTTGACTGTCCGTGGAAGCCGTCTGATCTGGAACAGCAGGAAGGACGTATCTTAAGACAGGGAAACCAGAATGACAAGTAAAGATATTCCGGTATGTGACGGAGAACACTTTTGATGCGTATATGTGGCAGATTTTGGAGAATAAGCAGAAGTTCATCAGCCAGATTATGACCAGTAAATCCCCGGTCAGGGCTTG